>ENA-OPWH01001958-OPWH01001958.1-human-gut-metagenome-genome-assembly--contig:-NODE-1958-length-12077-cov-2.190401_pt1 | contig 12077 bp, 7 predicted proteins | sample MGYA00241506_ERZ502004 | MGnify/ENA primary metagenome ERZ502004 (study PRJEB25962, sample SAMEA2043049) | human gut metagenome | biome: human gut; feature: human-associated habitat; material: faeces... | reverse complement strand
GGATTGCCCGCCGGCTGGGACTGCTCAAGCGTCCAACCGAAACGCGGTTCGGCCGGCTCGCCCACCAATTCCAACACTTCCGGGGAATCGTGGGTCACTTCGATCGGCTTGACCTTCAGTCCGGCCTCATGCAACATGCGGCGGGTGCGGCGGCGCTGGTTCGGCAGCACGATGGTCACCACATCACCGGAATGGCCGGCTCGCGCGGTACGTCCGGAGCGGTGAAGGAACGATTTCGGGTCCTCCGGAGGCTCCACCTGCACCACGAGCTCCACGCCGGACACGTCGATGCCGCGGGCGGCCACATCGGTGGCGACCATGACGTTCACGTCGCCGGATTCGAAGGCTGCGAGATTGCGGTCACGCTGGTTCTGGCTCAGGTTGCCGTGCAGCTCGGCCGCCGGAATGCCGTTCTTCGTCAGGTCCTTGGCGAGCTTCTGGGTCTGGAATTTGGTGCGGGTGAACAGGATGCGGCGTCCCTTGCCGGAAGCGAGGGTGCGGACCAGCTCATGACGGTCGCCCTGCGTGGTTTCGAACACGTGGTGTGTCATTTCGTCGACGGCCGCGGTGGCGGAGTCGACGCTGTGGATCTTCGGATCGGTGAGGAACGTGTTCACCACCTCGTCGACGCCATGGTCGAGGGTGGCGGAGAACAGCATGATCTGCGCGTCGAACGACACTTGGCCGAGCAGGCGCTTGACCGGCGGCAGGAAGCCCATGTCGGCCATTTCGTCGGCTTCGTCGATCACGGCCACTTCGACCTTCTCCAACGTCAGCGCATGCTGTTCGAGCAGATCCTCAAGACGGCCCGGGCATGCGACGACGATATCGGCGCCGGCCCTTAGATCGCGGATCTGGCGGGCGTAGCGCACACCGCCATACACGGTGGTGGTGGTCATGCCGTACATCTGCGCGAGCGGCATCAGCACGTCGTTGATCTGGTTGGCCAGCTCACGGGTCGGAGCGAGCACCAGGCCGCGCGGGTGCGGCAGGAAATCGTCGGCGCGCCGCTCCTCGGCATGCCCCTTGCGCACCTGTTCCACCTCATGGCGGAACTGGCTCATGTTCTCGTACTCGTCGGCGTCGACCTCACCCAGTCGCGCGACCAGCGGAATCGAGAACGCCAGGGTCTTGCCGGAGCCGGTACGGCCTCGGCCGAGAATGTCACGACCGGCCAGGGAATCGGGAAGGGTGTCGGCCTGGATCGGGAAAGCGGTTTTCTTGCCATCGGCCGCGAGCACGCGTACCAACGGGCCGGGAACGCCGAGTTCGGCGAACGTCTGGGGGCGTTCCTCCTCCTCGCCCGCCTCATCGAAATCGGCGGCGAGGGCATCTTCATTTTCAATCACAGCGGTATCGGGCACAATGGCCTTTCATGTCAAACATTGCGCACGTTGCGCAAACCTGTTAACAGTAGCCCATGCCCGATACTTTTGCCTTGGCTGTGACTGGTGGCCGACGCTACCGGTAGTTGCGTTCGATGAGGATGTCGGAAACCGTCAGATTCGCGTCGTTGACGAGGTTGAACAGCACCACTTCGGCCAGTTCCGCGGCGCTCATGAAGGAATGCTGCTTGTCCAACGACACGTAATCGTGGCTGTCATGGTAGAAGTCGGTGTCGATGCCTCCCGGATACACGCCCACAACCTTCACACTGGTTCCCTTGTAGGCCGCCTTGAGGCTTGTCGTATACCCCTTCTCACCCCACTTGGTGGCGCAGTAGACGGATTCGTTGGCGTTGCCGCGTGTGGCGGCGGTGGACATGACATTGGCGATTTTGAGGTCCTGCTCGCCGTCGGCCTTCAATGTTTCGACGCTCCACAGAATCATGCCTTTGAGCCCCTTAAGGCACTTGTCCACGTCGGCGGCCTCGTAGTCGACCGGCTTTTTGAACGACGGCTGTCCCGCGTTGTTGATGAGCAGGTCGATGTGGCCGATCTCCTTGATGGCCGCGACGGAGTCCTTCACGAACGCCTCGTCGCTGATGTCGCCGACGAAGGCGCGGTATTCGTCCGCGCCGAACGTGCGGGACAGTTCCTCCTGACGGGCCGTGTTGAAATCGATGCCGGCCACGAACCAGCCTTTGCCGATCAGCTGACGTGCCAGCTCATATCCCAAGCCAAGCGCGGAACCGGTCACAATCGCGATTTTCTTTCCTGCCGCAGTGCTCATGTTGTCTCCTTTGCCACATTGCGCAATCGCTTATAGATACCATCATAAAACGTATGCGACGCAACACGTCAATCGATTGACGAAAACGGCAATGAAAAACGCCCGCCGACCTTTTTGGCCGACGGGCGTTGAACTAGCCAGCGTGAGATGCGATCCGTTACAGGATGTCCGGATCGTCCTTGGCGATGGTGCCGGTCGCCTTGCCGATGGCCTTCAGGCCGTGGTAGGCGACGAGGATGACGACGGTGCCGATGGCGATGCCGTTGAAGGAGATGCCGTTGAAGGCGAACTCGAACTGGCCGATGGCGATGATCATGGTGATGGCGGCCACCATGACGTTGACCGGCTTGTCGAAGTTGACCTTGTTCTCAACCCAGATGCGGATGCCGACCATGCCGATCATGCCGTACAGCAGGGTGGTCACGCCACCGAGCACGCCGGCGGGAATGGTGTTGATGATGGCGCCGAACTTCGGGCACAGGCTCAGGATCAGCGCGAACGCGGCGGCGCACCAGTAAGCGGCGGTGGAATACACCTTGGTGGCGGCCATCACACCGATGTTCTCACCGTACGTGGTGGTGCCGGAACCGCCGCCGAAACCGGCGATGGTGGTGCCAAGACCGTCGGCGAACAGGGCGGTGCCGATCTGGTCGTCATAATCGCGGCCGGTCATCTGGGACACGGACTTGACGTGGCCGACGTTTTCGGCGATGAGCACGAGCACGACTGGGATGAACATCGGCAGGATGGTGAAGTCGACCTGCGGCAGACGGAATTCCGGCAGGCCGATCCATGCGGCCTTGCCGATGGCTGAGAAGTCGACCTGGCCACGGAAGCAGGCGTACGCATAGCCGATGATCACGCCGATGAGGATGTTGAGTCGGCCGAGCAGACCCTTGAACAACACGGCGACGAGCAGCACGGCCACGAGGGTGACGATGGCGGTGTCGGGAGCGACCTTGAAGTTGTTCCACACGCTCGGAGCCAGGTTGAAGCCGATGATGGCCACGATGGCGCCGTTGACGACCGGCGGCATGATGATGTCGATCCACTTGGCGCCCGCGTAATGGACGAGCACGCCGATCAGGGCCAGCAGGATGCCGGTGACCATGATGCCGAAGGATGCGACGGCGAGGCCCTTGTGGGCGCTGGCGACGGCCGCGATCGGCGCGATGAAGCCGAAGGACGAGCCCAGGTAGCTCGGCAGCATGTTCTTGTTGATCAGCAGGAACAGCGCGGTCGACATGGCCGTGAAGAACAGGGTGGTGGACGGGTCGAAACCGGTCAGAATCGGCACCAGGAACGTGGCGCCGAACATGGCGATGACGTGCTGCGCGCCGATTTCCGCGGTGCGCGGCCAGGTCAGCCTCTCGTCAGGTTCGACGACCTCGCCGGGCTTCAGCGTTTTGCCGTCGCCGTGGAGCTTCCACGTGAACAGGCCCGCGATTGGATTGGACATGCGATTGTCTCCTAACTCTCTTTACGACGCGCAACAAGAACGCGCGCCGCGCAATCACACGCCATTGTAGCGGGAGTGCCGATACGTGACGCCCCACAGAGCGATAGGGGGCTAAATCGCAGTCACAAAACGTATACCGGCAGCCGTCACAGGTGACGGTCGACGGCGTGCACCACGTCCACCAAATCGCCATTCGACAACACAGGACGCTTGAATTCACGCCAATCATCCACCTTCACCACCCAGCGTCCGTCCGTCTCGTCGAGCACCGGGCGTGCCGTCTGCTCCCAACGGAACCGCTTATGGGTGCGCCCAGTCGACGGGTCGCGGCGCGAATAGTGGAAACACGTGCAGTTGGTGATCTTCCATTCGTCGGAGGCCGCTCGATGCATGAACTCCTCGTCGGACAGGTCCTCCAACGTGAGCATCAACGCCAGCATGAGGTCGCCATGGCTGACCATCACCACGGATTCCGCATCCGACTTGCGGTTCAGGGACGTGAGCAGGTTGTGCACGCGGTTCTCGGCCACGTCGGCGATGGACTCGCCCGCCGGCGGACGCCAGTACAGCGGATCGGTGTTCTTGAACATCCAGTTGCGCGCGTAGTTGGTTTTGAAATCGTCCTTCGTGATGGTGTTGATCTCACCCCAGGAGCGTTCGCGCAGCACGCGAGTCTCCTCCCATTTCGCCTTAGGCAGGGCCATCGTGGCCGCCGTCTCACGCGTACGCACGTACGGCGAAACGAGGTAGCGGTCGAACAGCGGCTGCTGGCTGACCAGCCAGCGACCGATGCAGTCGGCCTGCTTGCGTCCGGTGGCGGTGAGCCTCCACGAACGGTCCGGCACGGTGACGTTGTCCTGCGTATACAGCGAGTTGTCACCCTGTTCGCCGGCGCTGATGATGACGTTCGCCTCCGACTCGCCATGTCGGATCACATACAGATCAAGGGGCATTCCCATATTCGTTTATTCCTTCGCTTTCATCCACATCCTGCGCGCACGTTCCTTGTTCCGCCGTTCATTCGGCCGGTGGCGCGCATCATCATTGAATGCTTCCACCGTAGCTGATTCGCGCGTGTTTCGCACGCGCGGACACGTCGATTTCACGATTGGCACACCCGAATTTCGCGGTGCCGTCACCGGCGGTTCACCGCAACCGGCGTGGTAGACGCCGTGATCGCAATCACTCCGGCCAGATGCCGTTCTGCGCGTACTTGGTGCGGTACTCCCCCGGCGTCATGCCGGAATGTTTTTTGAACACCTTCGAGAAATGGCTTTGCGACCGGTATGCGAGGATCTGGGCGATCTCGTCGAAGCTGTATTCCGAGTATTTGAGCATGTTCTCGGCCGCTTCCATACGCTTGTCGGTGATGTATTGCGATATGGCCGTGCCCGTTTCGCGTTTGAACAGCTCCGACAGATACGTGGGATTCAGATGCACATGCTCGGCGAGGATGGGCACGGTGATTTTCTCATGCAGATGGTAGTGGATGTAGTCCAGGCATTCGTTGACGGCTTTGGAATGTGTTTCCGCCTTCTGCATGTCGGCCATGGCCCATGTGAAGAATGTCATCATGTCGGTGTGCAGGCGGCGCACGTCGTCGGGCGTTTTGCAGTTTTCCAGGTTCTGGATGTACAGGTCGGAGGCGTTGTAGGCGTCCTCCTCGTCCATACCGCCTTCGATGGCGAAACGTGTGGCGAGCGTGATGGTGGTGACGAACCGGTATTTCGCGTTTTTGAGCGGATCGTCCGACAGGTAGCCGTACAGTCCGGAGTCCCACAGACGTGTGCTTTCGGCGATGGCGTTGATGTCGCCGGAACGCATCATGTCGTATTGCTTCATTTCCTCGACGTACCGGTGGTGCCGAACACGATCCTCGCGAGAGAGGAAGTCCAAGTATCTCAGCTTCGCTTCGTCAACAACAGCCATGCTTCTCCCCGCTATTTCCGATCGTCCAAATCGAATCCTCCCTCAAGGATAAAGCTCTTCAGCAGCTTCGTGGCGAGAAGATTCGCCGTGAATTGGGAGACCGGACTATCCGGCTTATCGAAAAACGCCTTTGCCAAAGACCTGTTAACCGACGCTTTCAACCGGTCGAATCGTCCGAATTCGTTCAGGGTTGTCTCTGTAAGATCAAGCCGCATCATCTCGTTGAGCAAAGCTCCATCCACGCCAAACGCCTTGGTGATTTGCTCCACCTGGCTGTTCTTGGCGCTGTTCGCGTAATACGTGATGTAGTCGCGCAGCGTCTTGCCTTCCTCCAACTCGATTTCGCCACGTTCCACATCATGCATGAACAGTTCGGCATACCGTTGTTCCTCTTGACTGAGCGAAGCAAACGACTTATGCAATTCCTCCTCGGCTGATGCCAACAGGGCCGGATCGCCTCCGCCAAGCGCCTTGAGCCATTTGGTGAAGTTGGCGTTCATGTAATCCGTATCAATCAATCCTGTATCTATCTCAGTGATATGACCGTCAAGTTCATATGGTGCTTCCGGACCGCTGCCGGGGCCTTCGCCGCTGCTGAACATCTCCTTATATCGCTGTACAAGAATCAGATATGTCCGTTCATCAAGCTTCGGCCGCACAACCTCCACGGATCCATCGTCATAGGTGACGGAATACTCCTGCTGCCCCCAAGTGAATCCTTGCACTTTGGCGGATTCCAGGAAATCATTGAGTTCCACGAACAGTTTTGCGAACTTGCGGCATGCCTCCACCGATTCCGGCAGTCGCATGAAATCTTCCACGCCTCCGGCACTGAACACGGAAGCGATCTCTTCGAAACGCGCATCCATCAGGCGCACGTTTTCCGGCAGTTTCTGCACGAACAGATCGAGCGGCTTGTCTCCGGAATACAGTTTTACCGCCGCTTCGATATACCCCTTCATGGTGTGTGGCTTGCGGTAGTAGCGAATAGTTCCGAAAGGCTTGTCGGGGCCGAACAGTCGATTCGTACGACTGAACGCCTGGATGATGTTCTCATAGTCGATGATTTTGTCGAGGTACAGCGTGTTGACCCACTTGGAATCGAAACCTGTCAGCATCTGATCAACCACAATCAGCAGATCCAGCCGCTCCTCACGGTGCTGGTCGACCGTCAGGTACGGACGCTTGTGGGAAAGCCGCGCGGTGATGTCCTTCTTCATCTTCGGCCATGTGGGGATGATGAAATCCTTGTCGAACAGTTCGTTGTAATCGCCGATGATTTCCTTAAGCGCATCCTCCTTGAGGATTGCGCCGTCGGAATTGTCGACGTTGGGGTCGAACAGCGCGGTCACGTGCATCTGCGGAGCACGTTCCTTGAACAGATGGTAATAGCTGATCGCCTCGGGAATGGAACTCGTGGCCAGCATCGCATGGAATTTGTTGCCTCTGCTCAGCAATGGGAATTGGTCGAGAATATCCTCCACGACCTTGTCCTCATGTGGCGTGCCTTGCGCATACTGCGCTGCGGTCAGATAGTCCTCAATGCCTTTGACATGTTCTCCTGCCTGCGTTTCCATGGGTCCCATCGGCATTTGCTTCGGGTCCATGTAATGGTAGAACACCTCAGCTTTCGCCGGATCCGCCTGGGCTTCCTCAACCGTTGCCGCTTTCGCCTTCTGCAACGCGACAGCCTGACGAACATCCTTGTCTCGGTAGGTCAACACCATGTACGGGTCGAATCCGAGCACATTGCCATCGCGGATGCCGTCGGCGATGCTGTATCGGTGAAGGCAATCGCCGAACACCATTGATGTGGTCGCGCCCTTCTTACGGTTCTCCTCATGAATCGGAGTGCCCGTGAAACCGAAATACAACGCGTTCGGGAAGGAATGGCGAATATCCTGCAGCATCTCGCCGAACGTGGAACGATGGCATTCGTCGATAATGAATACGATGCGTTTGCCGGCGAGCTTCCTCACTTCCTCTTCGGTGATATGCCCCTCGCCCGCTTTGATGTTGCTCATTTTCTGGATGGAGGTGACGATGAGCGTGTCTTTGGGGTCGATGCTTGCCAGTTTCGATTTGAGCACATCCGTGTTTTCCGTGCCCTGCACATCATCGGCATCATCCGCGAACGACCGGTATTCCAGCAGCGACTGCGTGCCCAATTCGACACGGTCCATGAGGAAGACCACCTTGTCGGCATCTTTCGAGCCAGCGATGAGCTGCGCAGCCTTGAAGCTGGTCATGGTTTTGCCCGAGCCAGTGGTGTGCCACACATAACCGCCCGGACGGCCCGGCGTGCCGCTTGGCACCGGCTCATCCCATTTGCAGGTGCGTACACGGTCGGAAATGGCGTTCACCGCCTGGTATTGGTAGCTGCGTAGCACTTTGAGGCATCCGTCTGCGGAATCGGCGACCGTATAGAACCCGATGAGCTGGTGTGCCATGGGAATGGATAGCAGATCAGATGTGAAACGCTTCCATTCATCCTGCCCGACATGGTTGTTCGCCGCTATGGGCTCGTTGTTGAAGTCAGCCCAGTGGAAGAAGTAGTTGCTGTTGAAATCGCCTTCACCGGGATTGGCGAAGTACACGGCATCATCCGGATTCATGGCCACGAAAACCTGCACGAGTCGGAACAGCCCGGTGAACACGCCTTCATGCGCGTATTTGGCGATTTGATTGGTGGCCTGGCTTACGGGAATGCCGCTTTTCTTCAGTTCAATATGGATGACCGGCATTCCGTTGATAAGCAGGCAAACGTCTCCCCTGCGATCGTTCAGCATCTTGCTTTTCGCTGGATACATCGGCTGTCTTGCAATTTGGTAGCGGCTTTGCCCGGCGGCGATTTCCTGGCGATCGTAGATCTTCAGACTGATTTCCTTGCCGAAATGTGCTGTGTCTGCGGGATTGTCACGTTTGATGGACACGGTTTTGCCGTTGATGAAAGAGTTCAACGCCAATGGCGTGCGCAATGTTTCGATCTGTTCAAGGATCTGCGCCATCTCACCCTTGGTAAGGCGCTGCCCGTTCAGGCGATCGATGCCTTTGTTGTTGTCGAATAGGATGTTGGCCCAGTTATCGATGAGATCCTGTTCAGTCGGGTATTCCAACACACCATCGGTCCACCCGTGGCGTTTCAGCACCGCGACCAGATCGTCTTCGAAATCCGATTCTTTATCGTAGAACATGTTTCATCTCCCCGAACGCACCATCACTTTTCCGAGCTCAATCTTACGAGCGCAACCCCTAACATCCAAGAAACAACACCACAATACTTACGCTGATGAAGGGTGATGAGCGAGTCCAGACGGTCGAAGAACTCTGAAATAATGACCTGCTCTTCATGGCTAGGGAATGTGACCACTCCTTTCAGAGCATTCTCCGCAGTGACCTTCATGTCATTCTTTGCCCCTTTGTTGACCAAAGGATGCATGTAATTATTCATTCGCTCGTGCTGTTCAAAATACACTTGAATGAAATTGGTATGAACATTATCCTGCGGGCGATAAACCGCATATAGAGTTGAGACGATGCCCGGAATTCCTTTGTTTACTTTGATAATTCCGTACGGATTCGAATTCAATGGTGATTTCGTGTACACGATGTCGCCAGTATTGACAATTCCGTAATTCAAAACAGATGATCCAGCAAATGAACGTCCCTGGAATGCAATTTGATTTACTATGCCATATTCGCCGGAGACGGATAAAACATCTTCCTTATTGAATCTGCCGTCAACATTTTTGGCGGTTGAGACAACAACGTAGTCTTCCAGCTTACGCTGTTCCCAAGCGGGGGTACGGTATTCTTGTGGAAGATGTGCAGTCGCCTGTGGAACCGCATTGCTCTTTGCCGGTACCGCAATGAGGAGGGATAGATGAATAAGCAGCAGCTCGCTTCGAAAATTTGGGAATCCGCCAATAAGATGCGTTCCAAGATCGAAGCGAACGAATACAAGGATTACATTCTTGGCTTCATCTTCTACAAATTCCTTTCGGAAACCGAACTGATGCGCCTGAAAGCCAGCGACTTCACTGAGGACGATCTTCCGCAGCTTACGGAGGATAATCCGGACATTGTGGAATTCGTGCAGGGTGAGTGTGGCTACTTCATCGCCTATGACAACCTGTTTTCCACATGGATTAAACAGGGTAACGATTTCGAGATTTCCAACGTACGTGATGCTCTTTCGGCGTTCTCCCGCAATATCAATCCGGCGCACAAGAAGGTCTTCGACGGTATTTTCGACACTCTGCAGACTGGACTTTCCAAGCTTGGCACCGATGCGAGGAGCCAGTCCAAGGCCGCACGAGACCTGATTTACCTCATTAAAGACATTCCGATGGATGGTCGTCAGGATTATGACGTTCTCGGCTTCATCTACGAATACCTCATCAGCAATTTCGCCGCCAATGCAGGCAAGAAGGCCGGTGAGTTCTACACGCCGTCCGAAGTCTCCCAGCTGATGAGCGAAATCGTCGCCTGGCATTTGCAGGGGCGCGAGCAGATCAAGATCTACGATCCGACATCCGGTTCCGGCTCTTTGCTGATTCATATTGGCCAGGCTGTGGCTCGGCGCAACGGCAATCCGGATTCCATCATGTATTACGCGCAGGAACTTAAGGAGAACACCTACAACCTCACGCGTATGAATCTGGTGATGCGCGGCATTCTTCCCGACAACATCGTCGCCCGCAACGGCGACACCTTGGAAGATGACTGGCCGTGGTTCGACACGTTGGAGAACAAGGAGGAAACGTACGATCCGCTGTTCGTGGATGCGGTGGTTTCCAACCCGCCCTACTCGCAGAATTGGGATCCCACTGACAAGGAGATCGATCCACGCTTCAGTTATGGCATAGCACCGAAGTCCAAGGCGGATTATGCGTTCCTGCTCCACGACTTGTACCATCTGCGTGCCGATGGCATCATGACCATCGTTCTGCCGCATGGGGTACTGTTCCGCGGCGGCGAGGAAGGTCAGATTCGTAAGAATCTGATCGAGAACCGTCATATTCAGGCGATTATTGGTCTACCGGCGAATATTTTCTTTGGTACGGGTATCCCCACCATCGTGATGGTGCTGCGCAAGAAACGCGATGACGACAGGGTGCTCATTGTTGATGCGTCGAAACATTTCATCAAGGACGGCAAGAACAACAAGCTACAGGCTTCTGACATCAAACGCATTGTCGACGTGGTGTCGAACAACCGTACAGTGCCCAAATTCAGCCGTTTGGTGTCCATTGACGAGATTCGCGCCAATGATTACAACCTCAACATTCCCCGGTATGTCGATTCATCTGAGAATGCGGAGACATGGGATGTGTACGCTTCGATGTTCGGAGGCGTTCCGAAGAGCGAAGTCGAGCAGCTTGGGGAATATTGGAACGCCTGGCCGAGTCTGAAGGCTGAGCTGTTCCGCGATAATGGTGCCTGCTATGCCTGCGATCACGATGATATCGCCACTGTGGTGCGCAATAATGCCGACGTACAGGCGTTCATTGCCTCGTATGGACAAGCCATTTCCAACCTGCCTGCTGACCTGCGCTCCCGCTTGGTGGAACATCCTGAACAGGTGGATGCGCTCGGGCAGGAAACGGCCATTGGCGAGGAACTGGATGCGATGGTTGCCGATACCGCGCTGATCGACCCGTATGACGCCTATCAGAAGCTTGATGATGCTTGGGGCGGCATCTCCATTGATTTGGAAGTGCTGGGTTCCGAAGGTTTCGATGCGGTAAGAGCCGTGGACCCGAACATGGTCATCAAGAAAAAAGGCGGCAAGGATGTGGAAGTGCAGGATGGCTGGATTGGCCGCGTTCTGCCCTTCGACTTGGTTCAGCGTGAGCTGCTGCACGATGATTTGGCCTCGATCGAGGCGGACGAACGCCGTGTACAGGACATTGATTCCGAGATTGAAACCATTTTGGAAGGCTTCGATGAGGATGACAAGCAGAACAGCGATGCGATCAATCAGGACGGTGACGCCTTCGTTGCCGCCGAGCTGAAGAAAGCGGTCAAGGCGATCGGCAAGAATCCGGCTTCTGATTTTGAGCGCGGCTTGGTGCAGGCCCAAAAGCTGTTCGATGAGTCAAAGAAACTGAAGTCCGGTATCAAAACCAAGCGAAATGCGTTGGAGGAGAAGACCTGCGATGCGATCAAGGCGTTGAGCGATGACGAAGCCAGAAGGTTGCTGGAAGCCAAGTGGATTACACCATTGCAGAAGCAGCTGGAGGCATTGCCGAATGCCGTGATCGACGAGTTCATCGGCAAAGTGAACGCGTTGAAGAACAAGTACGCCACCACATATGCCGATGTATGCGGCCAAATCGATGAAGCGGAAAAGGAATTGGCTGGAATGCTGGGCGATTTGACCGGCAATGCTCGCGATATGGCGGGTCTGGAAGAGCTCAAAGCACTGCTCGGGGGTGAATGATATGGCCGAACAGCATGAAAAAGCGTTGGTTCCGCAGATTCGTTTCACTAGTTTCACTGACCCTTGGGAACA
>ENA-OPWH01001957-OPWH01001957.1-human-gut-metagenome-genome-assembly--contig:-NODE-1957-length-12082-cov-1.672071_pt1 | contig 12082 bp, 9 predicted proteins | sample MGYA00241506_ERZ502004 | MGnify/ENA primary metagenome ERZ502004 (study PRJEB25962, sample SAMEA2043049) | human gut metagenome | biome: human gut; feature: human-associated habitat; material: faeces... | reverse complement strand
CCGCCAGTTCCCTGACTCTGTCAAATGATTCAGGAAGAATCTTCTGTCCTCCGAATCCCGGATTAACGCTCATCACGATTACCTGTTCAAGATACGGAAGATATTCCTCCAATTCTGAGATTGACGTCTCCGGACTTATCGCAAGTGCCGGTTTCGCGCCAAGCTCGCCGATCTGCATAAGTACATTCTTCGGAGAATGGCATGCTTCTATGTGAACAGATATAATATCTGCTCCGGCTCTTCTGATATCACCGATATAACGCTCCGGATCCACTACCATCATATGCACATCAAAAAGCATTTTGGTGTGATTTCTGATAGATTGTATTACAGGCATACCGAATGATATGCTCGGAACAAATATTCCATCCATCACATCAAGATGAAGATATTCTGCCCCCGCGTGCTCTATTACATTGAGCTGTTCGCCAAGTTTTGTAAAGTCTGCTGATAAAATTGATGGTGCTAAATATTTTTTCATTAATATTTCCTCTTAGATTTGAGTTCGTTATATAAGCTTAAATATATATCATATCGTGTGCTATTAATTACACCTTTATCCACTGCTTCCTTGACAGCGCAATCCGGTTCATTGACATGAACACATCCGTTAAAACGGCATCTGCCTTCATAATCACCAAATTCATTGAAATAGAATCTTAAATCTTCTGCTTCCATTCCATCACATTCCAGTGAAGTAAAACCGGGTGTATCCATTATATAAGTGTTACCGGGAAGTGCGAATATTTCACTGTGTCTGGTAGTATGCTTACCGCGGTTTATCTTAACGCTGATATCCCCGGTCTGCGAATTGGCATCGGGAAAAACAGCATTTAGAATCGATGACTTGCCCACACCGGACGGTCCCGCAAGAGCCGTTGTCTTTCCGTGAAGAATCGACTTCAGTTCCTCTATTCCTTCATTCTTAACGACGCTCGAAGCAACTATCTTACATCCGCTGTTCTCAAAAACATCACAAAGTTCTTCTATCCTATCAGAATCCGCCTGATCGGTTTTATTAAAGCAGATTACCGTATTTATCCCACTCCTGTCCATATTAATCATAAATCTGGTCAAGAGATTAAGATTCGGTTCCGGCGAAACCGACGCAAAAACTATCATAGCCTGGTCGATATTAGCTACAGCAGGCCTTATAAGCTCATTTCTGCGCGGCAGAATATCAATGACATTACCGTTGTGGTTAACGGCATCAGTGATATCAAATTCTACATCATCACCAACTAACGGTTTAATCTTCATATTGCGGAATGCACCTTTGGCCTTACATTCGTACACACTGTCGTCCGAGGCAGTGTGTACGTAATAAAATCCCGCTATTCCTTTGATTATCTTACCTTGCATAAATTATTCCACTGTGGCGGCAAGACCCGGTACTTCGGCAGTCTTATCGGCGCCATCAGCATCCTTATATGAAATATGCGCAGTTATCGTTGCACCCTTGGAGGTATCGATATCGCTGGTTTCAAAGTCTATATCCAATGTATCGTTAAATTCTCCATTTTTATGTTTTACTGAACTTACCTGTTTTGTCGTAACATTACCGGATGCATCAGTATATGATGCGACAAATCTGATTGAAATTTCACTGCCCTCTGCGGCATCCGAAATACTGTTTTTCAAGTCACTGTATTTGATATGTGCGACTATTTTATGCTTCTGTGCTGCTGTCTCCTGCGGCTTGGTCTCTTCCGGCTTAGTCTCTTCCGGTTTCTCAGTCTCAGGTTCGGTTGCTTTCTGACCCTTGCTTATCACAAGTGTGATAACCGTTGTATCTATAGGTGCTTCCTCGCCTACCGTTGCTCCGGACTGTGAAATTACCTTGCCTTCCGTAACCTTATTGTCAAAATCATATTCATATTCAATACTGTTAAATCCAAGACTCTTAAGTTCACTCTCTGCGTCTTCCTTGGTGTAACCCTTTACATTAGGTACTTTGGCCATTTTCTGTGCCACGCCCTTATAAAGTGTTATTGTTACGGTATCTCCGCTCTTAACGGTGTCTCCCTCTTTAGGATCAGTTGATGCAACAGTGTTAATCTTGCTTTCATCATCTGTCTCTTCATACTTGTATGTCGGGGTAAGGTTCTTATTTCTGAGAGTATACTCTGCTGATGTCTGTGTCTTTCCAATTACATCAGGCATCTCAAATGTGGATGTACCCTTACTTACCGAAACAACAATCGTTGTATTCTTGGCTACCATATCTCCGGCTTCAACACTCTGTTCGAATATTTTGCCCTCTTCATAAAGATCAGAATAATCTTCTATCTTACGGATTCCAAGTCCGAGCTTATTAAGCTCTGCCTCAGCTTGATCATATGTGTAACCCGTAAGCTTCGGTACTTCTACCTTATCGCCTGTCTCTTCCTGTGTCGCCTTTGGAACTGATGACGAGTTCTTTCCCGTAGAGAAAAGCTTAACCATTTTCACGATTACGATAATAGTTATGACAAGTATTACAACGCCAACTGCTATTCCGAGAATTGTTATAACCCTGTCTATTTTCTTGGAAGCGGCAGTATCTTTGTCGTCTTCCTCTGTAAGCTCAATATCCTGGTCATCATCTGCATCCTGACCATCATCTGCATACTGATCCCGTATATCGTCAGCCTGACCGGCTGCCGGTGTTGTATCGGCTGCCTTTCGTACCGCCCTATGGCTTATCTCCGCAAGTTCATCATCATCTATCATCTGTGTTACGCCGTTAGGAACAACCGATGAAATAACGACAAAATCCTCATTAGGAGTCACTAAAGAACGCTTGAGATCCGCAATAAGATCTGTCATATTCTGATATCTTCTGTCAGTCTTCTTCTGTGTACACTTAAGTACTATTTTCTCTACACTGATAGGGATATCAGGAAGATATTTTCTCGGCGAAACCATGTCCTCCTGGATGTGCTGCAATGCTACGGCAACAGTCGTATCACCTTCAAACGGAACACGTCCCGTAAGCATCTCAAAAAGTGTGATACCGAATGAATAAATATCACTCTTCTCGTCACTGTATCCGCCTCTTGCCTGCTCAGGTGAAATATAATGCACCGATCCCATCACGGAAGAATTAATGGTATTGGAAGATGCTGCCCTTGCAATACCGAAATCGGTAACTTTGACCTTTCCCTCTTTGGAAATTATTATGTTCTGAGGCTTAATGTCTCTGTGTACTATATGATGCTTATGTGCAGCTTCGATTCCCTGGGCAACCTGAATGGCAACACTGACTGCTTCACGCACGCCAAGCTTCCCCTTCTTCTCGATATATTTCTTAAGTGTAATTCCCTCAACAAGTTCCATTACAATGTAATATATTCCGTTTTCCTCTCCAGTATCATATATGCTCACTATATTGGAGTGAACAAGACCTGCGGCAGACTGCGCCTCCGCACGGAATTTGGCTACAAAAGTCTTGTCTTCACAAAATTCAGGCTTAAGCACCTTTATCGCAACATATCTGTTTAATTTATGGCATTTTGCCTTATATACGTCAGCCATTCCTCCTGAGCCTATTTTCTCGAGGATCTCGTATCTGTCCGCTATAAACATTCCTTCTCTTAACATGTTCCCTCCTGTTTTCTAAGGTTCTATAATTATTATTGAAATATTATCCTTACCGCCACGTTCGTTTGCAAGATCAATAAGCATCTGCGCACGTTCATCTATTTCTCTGCTGCTGTTCAGTATGGATGCTATTTGTGTGTCTTCTATCATGTTCGTCAGTCCGTCAGAACACATAAAAACGGTGTCATTCTTTCCAAGCTCAACCTCAAAGAAATCTGCCATAACATCTTCGCTGCCGCCAATGGCCCTCGTAATGACATTCTTCTTCTCGTGGGTACGCGCCTGTGCCCTGTCTATTGTACCGTTGCTTACCATCTCTTCCACAAGCGAATGGTCTCTCGTAACCTGCCTGAATTCATCTCCAAGCACATATAACCTGCTGTCTCCTACATTGGCAACATACATTGAACTGCCAAAAACAGTTGCAATGACAAAAGTTGTTCCCATACCGGTATAATCCGCGGATGTAGCAGCAAGCTTTAAAAGTTCACTGTTCGTGTATTTAATTGCATCTGAAATAATTGTAATCGGATTATCACTGTCTGACGACTTTACACTGTCGGTAAACGATTGCACGGAAAAACGGCTCGCCAGATCTCCGGCCTTATGCCCTCCCATACCGTCTGCTACAATATAAAGGTTAGGCAGCTTGCCAACAGGCTTACTTGTACAGTACACATAATCCTGATTAACACTTCGCATTCTGCCAACGTCCGTCAGCGCATATGCTTTTATCATAGCTGCTCCTTTGGATGTATTTCCATATAACTCTTTCTAAGCTGTCCACAGGCACCGTCTATATCTCTGCCCATTTCTCTTCTTATAGTAACATTTATTCTGTTTTTTTCAAGTTTATTTTTAAATTTGTTGATCCTGTCAATATCTGACTGCTTGAAATTACGCTCTTTGATCGGGTTTACCGGATAAGATTTATGTGGCAGTTCATGCCCTTAACAAGCTCTGAAAGCTCCGCCGCACACTCATCTGTGTCATTCCCGCCCTTAACCAGGCTATACTCAAAAGTAACTCTTCTTCCCGTCTTATTTATGTAATACCTGCAGGCTTCCATAATCTCAGCTATCGAATATTTGTTGGCAATCGGCATAAGAGCCTTACGTCTCTCATCATTAGGTGCATGGAGCGATATCGCAAGCGTCAGCTGCAGTTTCATATCAGCAAGCCTGTATATATTCGGTACTATGCCGCAAGTGGACACCGTCAGGTTTCTGGCACTTATATTAAGTCCGTTTTCATCCGTAAGCAGCTGTTCAAATTTAATAAGATTATCAAAATTATCAAACGGTTCTCCGGAGCCCATGACAACCACGTTGGACACCCTCTCACCTGAATCTTTCTGTATTCTGTATATCTGGTCAAGCATCTCGGACGGTCTTAAATTACGCTCAAGTCCGTCAAGCGTCGATGCACAGAACCGGCATCCCATACGGCATCCGACCTGGGATGATATACATACGGAATTTCCATGATGATAATGCATAAGAACACTTTCTATGAGATTACCGTCTTCAAGCCTGAAAAGATATTTTGCAGTTTTGTCTTCCGCCGAGACCTGCTTTCTTACCAGCTCGTGCACGGGCATGTCACATTCATTCTGAAGCCTCTGCTTAAGGGCGGCCGGAATATTGCTCATCTCATCATAACTATCCGCTAACTTTACATGCATCCACTCATAGAGCTGTTTTGCCCTGAATGCAGGCTGTCCGGTGCTCTTTATATATTCGGTTAATTCGTCCAGATTCATGGATTTGATATCTGTTTTCAACATAATTTTATTACCGCCTTACAAATGCCGCTATAAAAAATCCGTCAAAGTCATTGTCAAACATTCCCGGCATTATCTGTATAAATCCGTTGCTGTCAACACATGATGCCAGCCTTGCCGGTATCCTTCCGGCAAGATTAACAATGTCAAAATCATGTTCTGCGGCAAACCACAATGCGTTTTGGACATTTTCTTCCGGATTTACGGTGCATGTACTGTATATAAGCGTTCCGCTCTTTCTGACATAAGCATTTACCGTATCAAGTATTTTACGCTGTAATCCGGCAAGTTCTTTTATTGATTCCAAAGTGACATGGTATTTAATATCCGGCTTCTTATTAAGAACTCCAAGGCCGGAACAAGGAAGATCCGCTATGACGATATCCGCCTTCTGTATCATATTATCATCCGGTATAAGTGCATCGGCCGTGCTGACTTTAATATTGGTAATTCCCATGCGCCCGGCATTCTGTCTTATAATCTGTGTCTTGGCATCCGATACGTCCCTGGCATCAACATAACCTTCACCGGAAAGGCTTTGTGCAATATGCATGCTTTTTCCTCCCGGAGCTGCGCAGACATCAATGACAACATCATCAGGTCGGGGTGCTGCCGCGTATCTGACAAGCATCGACGAAAGATCCTGCACCGTAAACAATCCTTGGTTAAATTCGTCTATTCCTTCGAGATAGTCATATCCTGTTATCTGCAATGCCTCGGTAATATCATCACGCACAACGGCCTTAATATTATGCAATGCAAGTTTCTCTGCCAGTTTGGCCGGCTTAAGTACCGATGTGTTGCACCTTATGGTGAGCGGTCCGGTCTCAAACTGCGACGCAAGCATTCTCTGTGCATTATCGAATCCGTATGCACAGACCCACATATCACAGATCCATTGCGGGGTCGAATATGTAACGGACAGATAGTCTCCCGATGTTTTATCAGGATATTTTATGTCAGATTTATTGCGGGATATATTTCTTAATACACCGTTTACAAATCCTTTAAGTGTCGCAAATCCACGTTTGGCTGCAAGTCTGACCGCTTCATCACATGCCGCGAAATCGCCCGTCTTATCCATATATATTATCTGATATGTTCCCATACGCATTATATTGCGGATTACAGGCTTCATTTTATTAACTTTGACTTTGGAAAAAAGATTTATGATATAATCAAGTGTTATTTTTCTCTCAACACATCCAAGGACAACCTGTGAGATAAACGCCCTTTCTTCGTGCGAAAGGTATTGATATTTGCGCAACGCTTCGTTAAGCACTTTATTGACATATCTGCCGTTCTCATTTACCTCTGTCAATATATCCAATATTACATTTCTTGTATTAACCTGCATGTAATATATTCTCCTGTTCTATCCAAGTACCGTATCTTCCTTTATGGTATATCCGCGCAGGAAATCGCCCGCGCTCATTCTCTTGCGTCCTTCAAGCTGAAGTTCTCTTATTATAAGTCCTCCGTCTCCGGTCATGACATATATTCCATTCTTATCAAACGCATATACCGTTCCCGGTGCCTTATCCGTATCAGGTGACGCATCGACATCCGCCTGCCAGATTTTAAGTGTTTTGCCATCAAGAGATGTATATGCACTCGGCCATGGGTTAAGACCGCGTATCAGCCTTTCAATCTCTGCCGCCGGATGCATAAAGTCAATATGTCCCAGTGATTTGTCAAGTTTTCCGGCATATGTCGCCTCTCCTGTCTGGGGAACCGGTGTCAATACTCCTTTTTCAAGATCGTCAAGCGTCTCTATCAATAGCCCTGCTCCGAGAATTGACAATTTATCAAAAAGGCTTCCTCCTGTCTCCTTGGGTGCAAGCTTGTATCTGCGTACTTTAAGCATATCGCCCGTATCAATGCCGTCGTTCATAAGCATTGTCGTTACGCCGCTTTCTTCATCTCCGTTGATAACCGCCCACTGTATCGGAGCCGCACCTCTGTATTTGGGAAGCAGCGATGCATGCACATTGACGCATCCGTAACGCGGAAGTTCCAATACGCTCTTTGGAAGAATCTGTCCGAATGCAACTACAACTATTACATCCGGATTAATTTCTTTAAGTTTGTCAATCACATCCGACTGTCTTAATTTTACCGGCTGGTATACCGGTATGTTATATTCAAGTGCTTTTTCTTTAACCGGCGGAAAAACAAGCTTTCCGCTTCTTCCGTGCGGTTTGTCCGGCTGGGTGATCACTGCCTCGACTTTATGTCCGGCACGGATTATTGCATCAAGTGTTCCGACCGCAAAATCCGGTGTTCCCATAAATACAACTCTCATGTCTTACTCCTCGCCTGCCACTACGTCCATAAGTTCACCTTCGACATGGTCGATGTAAAGATCTCCGTCAAGGTGTGCAAGTTCATGGCATATTGCTCTGGCCATCAGTTCTTCGCCCTCTATTTCATATTCATTCATATTTTCATCATATGCTTTGGCTTTGACATACATAGGCCTTGTTACTATTCCTGCCTTGCCCGGAATGCTTAAGCATCCTTCCTGGCCTGTCTGGCTTCCCGATGTTTCAAGTATTTTAGGATTAACCATTACAACCGGGCCGTCTCCTACATCAATTACCACAATTCTCTTGAGTATTCCGACCTGCGGTGCCGCAAGTCCGACGCCATCCGCATCATACATGGTATCAAGCATATCTCCGATGAGTTCTTTGGTTCTGTCATCAACCTGTGTTACCGGCCTGCAGATTTTTCTTAAAATCGGATCGCCTTCAGTTCTTATTGTTCTTAAAGCCATTTTCGTGTCTCCTTACCGAATTATCTGAAATCAAATACAACATGGCACTCTTTGTAACATGGCACGTTACATTTAAGATAATTCTCTATTATATCTTTTATCTGTATTAACAGTGCATAATCCCTGCACTTATAATATATTACTCTGTTGTAAATATCATTAATCTTATATACCGCCGCATCAGCCGGCCCGATTATGTTCACCTTGTCGTCTACTGATGTGAGCTTATAAAGTTCATCGGAAAGCTTTGTTGCAAGATCGGCATCGGCACATGAAATTCTGACTGCCATCATATGATTGGACGGCGGATATCCCATAAGTTCCCGATATCCCATCTCTTCATCATAAAAAGCATCATAATCCTGTCCGGCCGCATGTACAATGCTGTAATGTTCCGGGTCATATGTCTGGATCACGACATTTCCCTTCCTGTCACCGCGTCCTGCCCTTCCCGCTGCCTGCGTCAGCAGATCAAAAGTAATCTCCGCAGCCCTGTAATCACTGCAATGAAGCGACATATCTGCAAGCAGGATTCCGACAAGCGTAACATCCGCGAAGTCATGTCCCTTAACTATCATCTGTGTTCCGATAAGTATATCCGCTTCATGCGATGCAAATTTTTCAAGAATATTCCGGTGTCCTTCCTTCCCGGAAGTTGTATCCAGATCCATTCTCAATACTGATGCATGCGGAAAAATCTTACGTGTCTCTTCCTCCACTTTCTCCGTGCCCGCCTTGAATGCTCCTATGTATTTGGAACCGCATTTGGGACATATATGGTTGAAAACCGTCTCATATCCGCAATAATGGCAGACTAACCGGTTACGACCGTGAAGTGTAAGTGACACATCACAATGAGGACATTGTATCACATTCCCGCATTCTCTGCAATTGATAAAGCCCTGATATCCTCTTCTGTTGAGGAAAAGCATTATCTGCTCGCCGGCATCAAGTTTCTCCTGCATAAGACTTTTAAGCTTTGTGCTGAACATTGTACGATTGCCTTTTTTCATTTCATCGCGCAGATCCACCACATCAACATCGGGTATTGTGGCATTTCCGGCTCTGTTATCAAGACGGTATAATTTATATATCCCGCTCTTGCATCTGTTAAATGTTTCAAGCGAAGGAGTTGCCGAACCCATAATGACTTTGGCTCCGGTCATTCTGGCAAGTTCTATCGCTGTTTCCCTCGCATGATACCGCGGAATAGTCTCACTCTGGTATGCACTTTCATGCTCTTCATCAATTATAACAGCACCAAGATTGTTAAAAGGTGTAAAAAGAGCCGACCTTGGACCAACCATTATTTTAATCCTGCCTTGGGCTGCAAGTTCAAACCGGTCATACTTCTCACCCTTGGAGAGTCTTGAATTTATAACCGATACTACGTTCCCAAATTTTGCATAAAAGCGCATTATGGTCTGATATGTAAGTGAAATCTCAGGAATAAGCACAATAACTTCCCTGCCTTTCGACAGTACATGCTGTATTATCTCCATATAAACTTCTGTCTTGCCGCTTCCTGTCACACCCTTAATAAGACATGGTGTCATATCATTATTGTCGTAATCTTTTATGATACCGTCGCAGACAACCCGCTGCTCCTGATTAAGACTTGTGACATTGCGAAAATCCTCTGCTGCTTCCAGTTCGTTTCTGAATACCCTCTGCGTATCTATCTCGATAAGACCGGCGTCCGAAAGTGCCGTCAGTGACTGCCTGACCTGTCCCATCTGTTGTGTAACCTTCCGGTAATCACATACCGGATTATTGGACAGAAATTTAAGTATTTCGGATTGTTTTCTTTTCGATGTCCTGTATTCTTCCGACAGCGACAAAGCTTCTCTTGGTGATATAAGAAGTCTTACAGTCCTGTTATTTACCTGCTTTACCTTCTCCTTAACCGGAATTACTGTTTTAAGTGCCTGGTTAATGGTTGAACCGTAATTAGTCTTCATCCAATAGGCCAGCTTAATCATCCGTTCGTCAATCGTAGTACTTGACTTCACTATTCCATCAAGCGGTCTTATTTTGTCCGGGGCGATTTCCGGCGTGTTACTTAAGTTTACAACATATCCCGTTCTGTGGCCTGCACCAAACGGGATATTGACTTTGTTTCCTATGGATATTACGGATGCAATATCTTCCGGGACACTGTATTGAAATATTTTATCTAATTTTTCATGGGAAATGTCTACAATGACACCGGCATATATCATATATTGCTCCTATTAATTCATCTTTCCTGCTGCTTTAAGTATAAGTTCGCGGTCAGACATATGATATTTAACACCTTTTATTTCCTGATAATCCTCATGGCCTTTGCCTGCCACAACAATTATATCTCCCTTTTCGGCATTATCTACCGCATATTTGATTGCTTCGGCACGATCCGCTATCTTGACATAACGGCCGGCTGTTTTGGCAATTCCTGTTTCAATATCCTGCATTATCATATCCGGTTCTTCATTACGGGGATTATCACTTGTAATGACCGTAAAATCAGACATCTTACCTGATATCTCACCCATCTCAAATCTTCTCTGTCTGGATCGGTTTCCGCCGCATCCGAATAACGTGACAATTCTGTGCGGATTATATTCCCGCAATGTTTTCAGAAGACTTTCGAGGCTCATCGCGTTATGCGCATAATCAACCATGACCGTAAAGTCGTCGGATATCTTAACAGGTTCAACGCGTCCCGGAACCTTTACATTATATAAGGCCTTTTCAAGCAGGCCATCGTCAACATCAAGGTGTTCCGTGACCGCTATCGCACAAAGTGAATTATAGACCGAAAATTCTCCCGGAAGTCTCAGTTTTACATGCATGTTCTTAGAGCCTTTCACATCATATGATGTTGTGATGTGGCCGTTCTTATGTTCATATATTATATTATCTGCATATAAATCAGCTGTATTCTTCAATCCGTATGTCTCAATACTGCACGTATGTCCTTCAAGGACAAGTCCTGCATGCTCACTATCCATATTGACTATTCCGGTACGGCATTGTCTGAATAATTTTCCCTTGCATGCTGCATATTCCTCAAATGAGCTGTGCTCATTCGGTCCGATATGATCCGGTTCAAGATTGGTAAACACGCCTATATCAAACATGATTCCGGCTGTTCTGTGAAGCATCAGTGCCTGTGATGAAACTTCCATCACAACACATCTGCATCCGGCATCTGCCATATCGCGAAAATATTTCTGTACCATATATGACTCCGGCGTGGTATTGGCTGATGGAATATGTGTATCACCTATTACAGTCTCTATCGTACCTATAAGACCGGTCTTGATATTACATGCTTCCAGAATATCACGCACCATAAACGTCGTCGTAGTTTTACCCTTGGTGCCGGTTATTCCTATAGTAAACAGTTTTTCTGCCGGATAATCAAAAAAAGCTGCTGACATATATGCAAGCGCAAGTCTTGTATCAGGTGTTCTGATAATTACCGCATCCGCCGTTTCGATGCCTTGCGTATCACGTTCAACAATTACGGCCGCTGCTCCCTTTGCAATAACATCGGTTATAAAATCATGTCCGTCCACAACTGCTCCGCTTATGCAGACAAAAACATCTCCATGGGTAACTTTACGCGAATCATATTGAAGTTCTTTTACTTCAACGTCAACATTACCACTTACAACAGTATATTCTGTTTTTTCAAGTAATTCCGCTAATTTCATAATATACCTCCGGCTTACTCTGCCTTATTTACCTCTACCGAGTTAACACAGTTATTCATAAGCATTGCTATGGTCATAGGTCCGACGCCTCCCGGAACCGGCGTTATAGCTGATACATGAGGATATACGTCATCATAATCCACATCACCACAGAGAATACTCTTGCCATTCTCATTCGTTCCAAGTCTGTGTATTCCTACATCAATTACAACAGCGCCTTCTTTAACATACTCATGA
>ENA-OPWH01001955-OPWH01001955.1-human-gut-metagenome-genome-assembly--contig:-NODE-1955-length-12092-cov-1.548060_pt1 | contig 12092 bp, 6 predicted proteins | sample MGYA00241506_ERZ502004 | MGnify/ENA primary metagenome ERZ502004 (study PRJEB25962, sample SAMEA2043049) | human gut metagenome | biome: human gut; feature: human-associated habitat; material: faeces... | reverse complement strand
GTTGGAGTTCACACAGGCTGCATTGAAGCTTTTCCATGTATTTATGTGGAGGGAGAAGTAATCTGCTCAGATAAGGGATGGATTGTAGAAGATTATGATAAAGAACCACTGCCGGCCGGCAAAAGCAAATACTTTACAGAACCGAATCAGAATCCGACAGTCTGGGAATACAGTGAAAAGGTTTATGAACCAGTCAGTGTAACGGAGTATAACGGAGGAACTCTCTATGAATTTGAAACGGAGCTGAATGCGGTTCTGGAGGCAGAATTCAAAAACGGATACCAGCAGGTGCTGATCTGCTGTGGAGAGTCAAGGGAAGAAGCAATTGATCCGGTCCACTGCTATTATAGCTGGCAGCCGGACAAAGAAACTGGAAAGTGTCCATGCTGTGCAGTACGTTTTGCGTATATTCCGGATTGTAAGCCAGGAGAAGTTATCCTCAGAGCAAATCATCAGTATGTGGATATCCCGGTAAAAGCAACTTTTCATTGTGGAGAAGAACGTCTGAATCAGATCTGGTCTGTGGCAGAGCATACATTCCGGCTTTGCAGCGGAATCTTTTTTATCGATGGAGTGAAACGTGATAAATGGATCTGGTCAGGAGATGCATACCAGAGCTTTTTTGTAAATCGTTATCTGATGGCAGATGCAGAAATCGATCAGAGAACGATTCTGGCACTTCGCGGCAATGACCCGATGACAAAGCACATCAATACAATTGTAGATTACTCTCTGTTGTGGCTCCTGGGGGTGGATTATCACAATGAAGGATATGGCGACAGAGAATTTCTGGAACTGGTTTATCCAAAGATGGTGTCCCTTATGGATTTTTGTAATGGCAGGCGAGAGGAGCATGGTTTTCTGATCGGAAAAGAAAAAGACTGGGTATATATTGACTGGGCTGATATGGATAAAGATGGTCCGCTCTGTGCGGAACAGATGCTTTATGCAGCATGTTTCCGTGTGATGGCAGAGATCAGCAAGCAGCTTGGCAAAGATGGAAATGTTTACAGGCAGGACTATGAAAAACTGACTGCTTCCATTGAGAAATTTTTCTGGGATGAAGAAAAGGGTGCATATATCGATTCCTTCACTTCTGGTAAACGTAATGTGACAAGACATGCGAATATTTTTGCAATTCTGTTTGATATCGCAGACAAACAGAAGCAGGAAAAAATACTCAAAAACGTACTCGAAAATGATGAAATTCCGGCAATCACAACACCATACTTTAACTTCTTTGAGTTGGATGTACTGTGCCAGATGGGAAAACTGACAGAAGTTCTGGACAAGATCCGTTCCTACTGGGGCGGCATGCTGGATCTTGGGGCAGTCACATTCTGGGAAGAGTATGATCCGTCCGTGCCGAAGGAAGAACAGTATGATATGTACGGTGATCACTTCGGAAAGAGCCTCTGCCATGCATGGGCGGCAAGTCCTATCTATTTTCTGGCAAAATACTTTGCCGGACTGGATCTTGTAAACAAGGATGGGGTTACTTATGTATTAAAGCCGCAGATGCAGTATTTTACAGACCTGGACTGTATACTTCCTGTGGGAAGTGACGGGACGGTCCGGCTGGCCTGGGATGGAGAATGTCTGGAAGTGATTGCAGATGCAGAAGGTGGAGTTCTGGAACTCGGTGAAGAAAAAATTTCTCTGGTCAGAGGAGAAACAAGAAGGGTGAAGATTTGAAATGAAGAAGATAGATTTTAACAGAAACTGGACTTGCAGATGCCTGACCAGAGATGAAGAACCATATTCCGTAACACTTCCACATGATGCCATGCGGAGTGAACCGCGTACTGCAGAAAGCGTCAGTGAGGGAAACTCCGGCTGGTATCTGGGCGGCGATTATGAATATACGAAACATGTTTTTGTGCCGTCAGAGTACAGCGGCAAAAAAGTTCTCATTGAGTTTGAAAGTGTTTATCATAATGCAGAAGTCTATATTAATGGAAAGAAAGCCGCATACAGACCATATGGTTATACAAATTTTTATGTAGATACGGAAGGATTTCTGAAATACGAAGCACAGAATGAAATCCGCGTGATCGCACGGAATTCTGACCAGCCAAACAGCCGTTGGTATTCCGGAACAGGAATCTACCGCCCGGTATATCTCTGGACAGGTGATCAGAAGTACATTCCGGTAAATGGAATCAAGATCCATACGGTCAGCTATGCACCGGCAGTGATCGAGGTAGAAATAAAAACTTCCTGCCTGGGCAGGGTGAAAGCAGAGGTCTTGGATAAAGAGAATTGTATTCTTACACAAGAGGTTGAAAATACCGGACACCCGTCGGTTTTCCGTATGGAAATTCCGAACGCAAAGCTCTGGGACTGTGATCATCCGAATCTTTATACTCTGCGTGTAACATTTGGAGAGGATGTCGTAGAGGAAACATTTGGAATCCGACTTCTTGAATGGAATCCGGAAAAAGGTCTTACGATCAACGGTAAGAGGGAAATCCTCAGAGGAGCCTGCGTGCATCACGATAACGGTGTGCTTGGAGCCTGCACTTATCCGGAAGCGGAAGAACGAAGAGTCCGTATCCTCAAAGAGAATGGTTATAATGCGATTCGTTCTTCTCATTATCCGTGTTCCAAAGACATGCTGGATGCCTGTGACCGTCAGGGAATGCTGATGATGGACGAATATGTAGATGTCTGGTATATTCATAAGACAAAATATGACTATGCAGGATATCTGAATGAATGGTGGCAGCAGGACCTTAAAGATATGGTGGAGAAAGATTACAATCATCCATGTGTGATCATGTATTCCACCGGAAATGAAGTTGCAGAAACTGCACAGAAAAAAGGAATCGAACTGACCGGCAGAATGACTTCTTATCTTCATAAGCTGGATCCATACAGACCGGTAACCTGCGGAATCAACATTTTCTTTAACTTCTTAAGCTCCATGGGAATGGGTGTCTACAGCGATGATAAAGCAGAAAAAAGTGCGGAGATTGCAGAGCAGGAGGCAAAAAAACAGGAAAAAGAAAAGAAAAAACCGGAGTTTTCCGAGGAGGAGCTGCGTGCCTTACAGCAGTATCTTGACGAACTGCCGGAGACAGAAACACCGTCGGAGGAAGAAACGGCAGAGCTTTACCGGAAAGCGGCAGAGGGCGATTCCCTTGCAAAGAGCATGCTCGTGCAGCTCTGGCTTCCGAAAGTTATTGAGACCGCAAAAGAAATGCACACCCGCGATTTCTTCCTGATGGATCTGGTGCAGGAGGGAAATGTCGGACTTTTAGTAGCGCTGGAGTCCGTTGTAAAAGCTGAGACGGCGGAGCAGGCGATTGATGCGGCTGTGCGTGAGACGATCAGCGATTTCATGGAAGAACACAGAGTTCAGAAACACAAGGACAATACTGTAGTCAATAAAGTAAACCGCTTAAAAGACGCCATCGAGGAACTCTCCGACGGCGATGACATGGATTTCAGTGTGGCAGAGCTTTCCGCGTATCTTGACATGTCCGTGGAAGAGATTGAGGATATTCTGCGGATTGCAGGCGAAGAGCCGTAACAAAAGGCTGGTATTTGCACAGAAACTGTGTGAATTGGCAATAAAACAAAAGCAAAGGAGAAAAATACAATGGTACATCATATTGTTATGTGGAAATTCAAACCGGAAGTAGAGGATGCAAAGAAACCGGAGCTGAAAAAAGCGATGGCAGAGAACCTGAAAAGCCTGGTCGGCAAAGTGCCGGGACTGTTGACGGTTGACTTTGTAGAAGCACCGCTTGCATCTTCCACCCATGATATGGCACTTGTCACAACACTGGAAAAAGCAGAGGATGTAGCTGTATATGCAAAACATCCGGAGCACGTAAAAGTAGCAGACACCTATGTACGTCCGTACACAACGGAGCGTGCAGCACTCGATTACGAAGAGTAAAAACAAGCACGGACTTTAGCTCGTTGCCCGTTTAAATAAAAAAGTATCCCGCTTCCCCAAAAGGAACGGGATACTTTTTTTGTGCCGAGAAGATCAATTCCTGATCTGGTGAATACGTTTCATTTAAGTGTTTTTCTGTTCTTCCTTCTGCAGTTCGTCAATTGTAAGCAGCAGCTCATCGATGGAAACCTTTTCGTCCTTCGGATTTTCCGTAAATTCTCTGACCAGTTCTTCGTACGTTCTTCTTCTGTGTTCCAGCGCTTTCCGCGACCGCTCCCGCCGGATGCGGCGGACATACCGCAGGCGGAGGACAAAGAGCAGAATCAGAACGAGAAGGACAAACGGCATCGCCAGAAAAACAGGATCTGCCTTCCGGATACGGGCAAAAAGGGATGCACCGGCCGAGGCAAGATGGCGGAACCAGGAAGCGGCATGCACAGTGCCTTTCCAGAACGCTGCGAAATGGGAAGCCACAGATGAGAAGGAAACCGTGGATGATGCCGGTGCTTTGGAAACGGCCGGTTCCGGTGTCTGGGTTATGGCCGGTGTTTCGGTCGGCGTCGCAGTGGCAGTCGGCGTCGGTGTCGCCGTCGGAACCGGTTCAAACGTTACGGCAAGGGTATGATCCTTCTGGATATCGGAAAATGTGTAGCTGTCCGGATATTCCGTCACCGGCAGATACAAGCCGTCCACCGAGAGCTTCGCGAGCCGGAAGCCTTCGTCTGCCGTGTAGGAAACGGTTTTTTCCTCTCCGCGGGAAACTTCCCCGCCCTCGGACACCGAGCCATGCTCCGCCGTGGAAGTGGAAACCGTGAACAGATACGGCACCCGGGTGCGGTAGAACTGCACGTACCGTCCACCATCTGCCTTTGTTACGTTTACAATCGCAATAAATTCCCCAGGATTTGTCTCGCAGAGGTCCTCTGGTTCATTGATGGTGATATCGTCGGAAAAGCCAAAATCAACCGTGTCGTCCGCAAGCAGTGTTTTCTGCGAGAGCGAGTATGTCTGGATAAAGTTTCCGATTCCGAGATGCATCGTCAGCGGAAAAAGAAAAAAGAGATCGCCGGAAACACAGAGATCCTGAAAGTTTTCCATGTAAAAATCGAAGGGATACGTGCCCCAGTCATCCATCACCTGAAGTGAGGCATCGAGGAGTTTAAAGCCGTAGCCGCCGTCCGCATCGGTCTGGATCAGATAGCCGCCGGTGGAGGGAAGATAATCAATACCGAGAATATTGTAGCTTGTCGAGAGCTGGATCCGCTCTTTCTGCTCGAGAGTATCCGGGTCGAGGCGGAAGATACATCCGTAATTGGAAGCATCCGGGCTGCTGTAGCCGCTCACGAGGATTTCATGTGTGACGGGATTGTATGCCATACCGTTTGCGTGAGCAAAGTCTGCGTCCCTTACCTGATGCGCGAGGGAATACTGCGTAACGGGATTTCCGTCTGCGTCTGTATCATTTTTATAGTAGGCAGAGACTACGTCCGGCTCTGTCGTCAGATCATTAAAATTTTCGATGCAGATGATATAATCTTCCGTCGCACAGACGGACTGCACCGCGCCGTTGCTGCCGAGAATCGGATATTCCCCGACCAGTTCCCAGGAGGCACCGGTAAACGGCGTACTGGAGGCAAAACCAGCCTGGCAGAGCATGGGGTGAGTCAGAAAGAGAAAAATGCCCAGAAAAAGGGCAAGAAAAAAACGGCCGGATTTCTTGCCGGTGGGAGATTTTATCGAAAAATTTGTAAATGCAAGCCGCATATGATGTGTAGGTCCTTTCTTACAGAAAAAAGGTGAACTTTTTCTGTCATCCTATCTTACCACGGAACCGGCGGAAAGTAAATGAAGGAGGGATGGAGATTTTCTTACATATCGTTTAAGAAAATGTAATAATTTTGTAGTGTTTGCCGATGCAAAGTAGTTGTAAACATTTTGCCGTCTTGGTAAAATAAACATAACAGAATTCAGAAAATTGTGAAGAAAAAGGAAAGGCAGAGAACCGATGATTAGAATCAAAGATATTGCAGACCGCGCAGGGGTCAGCCCGACGACGGTTTCGAATGTAATACACGGAAAGACAGGGCGCGTCTCAAAGGCGACGGTCGAGAAAATCAACCGGATTTTAAAGGAGATGGAGTACGTGCCGAGTATCAGCGCGCGCATGCTGGCGAACAACAGCTCCGGTCTCATTGGTGTGGCGCTTGGTTTCATGAAGAAAGGAAATGCATCTTCCTTTGAGGATCCCTTTGTGTCGGCAATGCTCGGAAATCTGGAATATCAGATCCGGGAACACGGCTATTATATGATGCTGGTTGCGCGCCATGAGCAGGACGACATTATGCAGCAGGCGCTCGGCTGGAATTTTGACGGCATGATTGCGATGGCTCTGAAGGAAAAGGAGATTGCAGAGCTCTCGGAACGTCTCGGAAAACCGCTGGTAACCATTGATCAGTATCTCCCGCCGGAACTTGGAGTCCGCTCCATTACGATGGATGACCGCGGCGGTGCGTACCAGATGAGTCAGTACCTGATTGGAAAGGGACATAAAAAATTTCTCTTTTTATCCGACTGCGATCTCGGGGTTGACCACTATCGGTGGCTCGGTGTGCGTCAGGCGATGGAGGAGGCGGGAATTGAGGACATTGAAAGTCGCCATATTGTGATCCCGTGGAATCCAGAGCAGAGGGAGAAGGCATATGAGGAGATGCTTCCGTTCTTCAAAAAACAGACAGCGCTCTTTTTTTCATCGGATTACTATGCACTTGAAGCATCCAACTTTCTGCAGAACAGGGGAATAAAGGTTCCGGAGGAAATTTCAATTGCGGGCTTTGATGATGTTACCTATGCGACACTTGCGCGGCCGAAGCTGACTACCGTGCATCAGATGGTGGATGGAAAAGCACGCCGTGCCGTAGAAGTCCTGATGCACTTGATCCAGGATGAGCCGGTACAAAAAGATATTCCGCCATTGCCGACAACGCTGGTGGAGAGGGAGTCGGTAAGAGATCTGACGAAGTAAATAGTTACCAAGTTTACAGAAAAACTCTTGTAGAAACTGCTGGTTTTGCGCAAAACTATTGAAAAATCACCGTGAGGTATGGTAAACTGTGCTTGCAAACGACAGAATCAAAGAACCAGACACGTTCTGGGGATGAAATAAAGGAGGTAAAAAAATGGACAAAAAATGGTGGAAAGAAGCCGTAGTGTATCAGATTTATCCGCGCAGCTTCATGGACAGCAACGGAGACGGTATCGGAGATTTAAATGGTATCACATCCCGTCTGGATTATCTGAAGGATCTTGGCGTGGATGTTATCTGGCTGTCTCCGGTGTACCAGTCACCAAACGATGACAATGGATATGATATCAGCGATTACCGGGCAATCATGCAGGAGTTCGGAACAATGGAGGATTTTGACCGCATGCTTTCGGAGATGCATAAAAGAGGCATCAGGCTGGTCATGGACCTTGTTGTCAATCATACTTCAGATGAACACAAATGGTTCGTGGAGAGCCGCAAATCGAAAGACAATCCATACCGCGATTATTATATCTGGCGTGATGCAAAAGAGGGAAAAGAGCCAAACAACTGGGGAAGCTGCTTCTCCGGTTCTGCATGGAAATACGATCCGCAGACAGAGATGTATTACCTGCATCTGTTCTCAACAAAACAGCCTGATCTGAACTGGGAGAACCCGGCGGTTCGAAAAGAAGTTTTCGATATGATGAACTGGTGGTGTGAAAAAGGCATTGACGGTTTCCGGATGGACGTTATCAGCATGATCTCCAAACCGGAAGGGCTGCCGGACGGAAAAATTCCGGAGGGCGGACTCTACGGTGATTCCGGCTGCGTAAACGGACCGCACGTTCATGAGTATCTGCAGGAGATGAACAGGGAAGTCCTCTCCAAATACGATCTGATGACGGTTGGTGAGTGTGCCGGTGTCACGATCGAGGAGGCAGAAAAATATGCATCCGCAGACGGCAAAGAGCTCAGTATGGTATTCCAGTTCGAGCTGGTAGATCTGGCAAGCGGAACATACGGCAAATGGACGGACAAACGCGTACCGCTCAAAGATTTCAAACGCGTCATGACAGCATGGCAGACGGAGCTTGAGGGCAAGGCATGGAACAGCCTCTTCCTTGGAAACCACGACCAGCCGCGCTGCCTGTCCCGTTTCGGCGATGATTCACCGGAATACCGTGTGGTAAGTGCCAAAATGCTGGCAACCTGCCTTCATATGATGCAGGGTACCCCGTATGTATACCAGGGCGATGAGCTTGGCATGAAGAATGTTCCGTTCCGCGATCTGTCCGAGTTCCGCGATATTGAGAGCATCAACGCGTTCCACGAGCTGACCGGAGCCGGAAAAGTAGCGCCGGACGACATGATGCGCTACCTGAACCTGCGCGGAAGAGACAATGCAAGAACTCCGATGCAGTGGGATGATACCGCTTCGGCAGGATTTACCACAGGAACACCGTGGATCAAGGTCGGACCGGATTACGAGACCGTCAATGCCAAGAATGAGATGGCGGATCCGGATTCTGTATACAATTATTACAAGAAACTGATTCATCTCCGGAAAGAGAAGGATATCATGGTTTACGGAACGTACGAGCTGCTCGATCCGGAGGATGAGGCTCTGTATGTATATACCAGAACCTTAGGCGACCAGAAACTCCTCGTGATGTGCAATTTTACAAAAGAGGAGCAGGAGTACACAGTTCCGGAAACCTTTGCGGGAGCAGATGTACTGATCAGCAACTATCCACAGAGCGGCGCAGCAGCGGGGGCAAGAAAACTGCGTGCGTATGAGGCAGTTGTTCTGGAAACCAAATAAAAAATGCAGAGGAACCTGTGGCAGAACGGACTTTTGCCACAGGTTCCCGTTCTCAAAATACGGCAAAAACCGGTAAGAGTAAGAAAGGGGAAAACAAAACATGAAACCATATCTGAAATTGGAGACACATCCGCTTGCAGACCCGAAGAATGTAGTAAAGGGCGATAAATATCGTATCACGGTACTGACGGAGCATCTTCTTCGGCTGGAATACAGTGAGGACGGTGAATTTATCGATGCGGCATCCCAGACGGTTGTAAACCGTGATTTTCCAGCAGTGGAATTTTCCGTCAAAGACACAGGCGATGAGCTGGAGCTGCGCACAAAGTATCTGCAGCTGAATTACAACAAAAAGGCATTCTCTGCAAACGGACTTTCCTGCAAAACAACGGCAGTCGGCATCAGTTCTGTACCGGCATGGCATTACGGAGATCCGACACAGGATCTTGGAGGAACGGCCCGTACGCTTGATCAGGTCAACGGAGCATGCGAACTGGAACCTGGTATCATGTCCTGGTTTGGTTCCGCTGTTCTGGATGATTCGAAGTCGCTTCTGATGACAGAGGACGGTTGGGTGACCCCGAGAAAGAAAGGAGTGCAGGATCTGTACTTCTTCGGCTATGGCTGGAATTTCCGCCTGGCATTAAAGGATTTTTATCACCTTTGCGGCAAAACTCCGATGCTTCCGAGATTTGCACTCGGAAACTGGTGGAGCCGTTACTGGCGTTACAGTGAAGCATCTTATATGAAACTGATGGAAGACTTCGACAAAGAGAACGTTCCATTCTCGGTTGCTGTTATCGATATGGACTGGCACCGTGTAGACGATGTGGATCCAAAATACGGCAGCGGCTGGACCGGCTATAGCTGGAATAAAAAACTCTTCCCGGATCCGGAGCGTTTTCTTGGAAAACTCCATGCACGCGGCATGAAGACAACACTGAATGTCCATCCGGCAGACGGAATTCGTGCGTATGAGGACTGCTATCCGGAAGTAGCAGAGGCTATGGGAGTGGATGCAAAAAAAGAAGAGCCGGTCAATTTTGACATTGCGGATCCGAAATTTGTCGATGTATATTTCGAAAAAGTCCATCATCCGATGGAAAAAGAGGGCGTCGATTTCTGGTGGATTGACTGGCAGCAGGGACAGAGTACCAAGATCGAGGGTCTTGATCCGCTGTGGATGCTGAATCACTATCATTTTCTTGACAGTGGAAGAGACGGAAAACGTCCGATGACCTTCTCCCGCTATGCAGGACCGGGCTCCCACCGCTATCCGGTCGGATTTTCCGGAGACACCCACATCACCTGGGAATCCCTGGATTTCCAGCCATACTTTACCAGCACAGCCTCCAACATCGGCTACGGATGGTGGAGTCATGATATCGGCGGCCATATGCTCGGTTACCGTGACGATGAGCTTGAAGCAAGATGGTATCAGTACGGAGTCTTTTCTCCGATCAACCGTCTGCACAGCTCTAACAGTGCCTTCAGTGGAAAAGAGCCTTGGAACTTCAGTATGGAAGTGCGCAGCACAATGGATGATTTCCTTCGTCTGCGTCATAAACTCGTACCGTATCTGTACACGATGAACTACCGTGCATGGAAAGAAGATACACCGATCGTTGTTCCGATGTATTATGATTACCCGGAGACGGTTTTCTGGGGCAAAAATCAGGCACCGAATCAGTACTTCTTCGGAAGTGAGCTGATGGTAACACCGGTGACAACGAAATGCATTCCGGAGCTGAAGCGTGCCAAGACGAAGGTATGGCTGCCGGAGGGAACCTGGTTTGATTTCTTCAACGGAATGATTTATGAGGGCGGCAGAAGTATGGATCTGTACCGTACGCTGGAGGAAATCCCGGTTCTTGCGAAAGCAGGTGCGATCATCCCGATGACAGAGAAGATCAGTGCGCTGGATGTAGAATCTAACCCGGATGAGCTGACGGTACGCGTTTATGCGGGTGCAGATAATACATTTATTCTGTACGAGGATGACAATACTTCCATGGCGTATGAGAAGAATGACTGTGCAAAAACGCCGATGACGCTCGAATGGGGTGCACGAAAATTTACAATTGCACCGGTTGAGGGCAATCAGAGCCTTGTTCCGGAAAGCAGAACATATTGCGTAGAATTCGGTGGAAGTAGTGCAAAAGAGGCAAAGGTCTTTGTAAACGGCGTGGAAGCGGATGCAGAAGTCAAAGAGAAAGACGGACTTCTTACGATCGCGGTAACAGATGTAAAACCGCAGGATACCGTGACAATCTGTCTGCCGGAAGATACGGAGATTGCAAAGAACGATGTCATGACACGTGCGATGGATCTGCTGCTGCACGCCGAAATCAGCTACATCACCAAAGAGCAGATCGCAAATCTTCTTCACAAAGCGGACGGAAAGGTAGCAATTCTGGCTGCAGAGTTGCAGAGCATGGAACTTTCAAACGATCTGCGCGGTGCGCTGCTGGAGATCATTACGGCATAAATTGCTGCAGAAAAACACGATTTGATTTACAGAAAAAGAATTCTGTGATACGATACATACAAAGAAAAGGAAGAGAGCGTGGCAGTGGATTCTGTCAGGCTCTCTTCTTGAAATGTGAGACAGGAGGATTTTTAAACGTGGGAAAATACATCATGGCACTTGATGCCGGCACAACGAGCAACCGCTGTATTCTGTTTGATCAGAAAGGACAGATCGTAAGCCTTGCGCAGAAGGAGTTTACCCAGCGTTTCCCGAAACCGGGCTGGGTGGAGCACGATGCGAACGAGATATGGTCCACGATGCTCGGTGTAGCCGTGGAGGCAATGCAGAAAGCGGGCGCGTCCTACGAGGATATCGCGGCAATCGGCATCACAAACCAGAGAGAGACGACGATCGTCTGGGACAAAAAGACGGGAGAGCCGGTCTACAATGCAATTGTATGGCAGTGCCGCAGAACATCGGAATACTGCGACACCTTAAAAGAAAAAGGCCTGACCGACAAGTTCAGAGAGAAAACAGGCCTCGTGATCGATGCATACTTCTCAGGCACAAAGGTAAAATGGCTGCTTGACAATGTACCGGGCGCGAGAGAAAGAGCGGAGAAGGGCGAGCTGTTATTCGGTACGGTTGAGACATGGCTGATCTGGAAACTTACAAAGGGCGCGGTTCATGTCACAGACTATTCCAACGCGTCCCGTACAATGCTCTTCAATATCAATACTTTGCAGTGGGATGATGAGATCTTAGCGGAACTCGATATCCCGAAGTGTATTCTTCCGGAGCCGAAGCCGTCAAGCTGCATTTACGGCGAGACAGATCCGTCTTACCTCGGCGGACCGATCCCGATCGG
>ENA-OPWH01001947-OPWH01001947.1-human-gut-metagenome-genome-assembly--contig:-NODE-1947-length-12137-cov-2.946449_pt1 | contig 12137 bp, 9 predicted proteins | sample MGYA00241506_ERZ502004 | MGnify/ENA primary metagenome ERZ502004 (study PRJEB25962, sample SAMEA2043049) | human gut metagenome | biome: human gut; feature: human-associated habitat; material: faeces... | reverse complement strand
TGACCGCCCCTACTGATTTGTGACATTTATAAAATTTGTTTTAACATATAATTTGTACCATTACTCGCAGGCGTACACGGTTCGCCCCTATATTTAAACGCAACTTCTATATATACAAAAACAGTCGGGCGACAATGATTTGCATTTTGCAAACTGTCTGCCCGACCGCAATTTTCAATTTTCCATTTTCAACTTTCAATTTAAAAAAACTTCCGCTCGGGCATAATATATTTTAATATTACAAACTGTAACAGCAAAGCAGTCGGTTGGCAATATACCAACCGACTGACTTTTTAATTATTCATTTTTACTTTCTACCCGAGTAATTTATTACTCACAATTACTCATAAAGCGGATATTTTTTGCAGATTTCTTCAACACCTGCTCTAACCTTTTCCTTGCTGTTCTCATAGTCGTTAAGAACGAGGGTGATGTACTCGGCAATCTTGTCCATATCTTCCTCGTTAAGACCTCTTGTAGTAACAGCGGCAGTACCGATTCTTACACCGCTTGTTACGAACGGTGAACGGGGTTCGCCCGGAATTGTGTTTTTATTTACTGTGATGTAGCAATCGTCAAGACGAGCCTCAAGCTCCTTGCCGGTTACATCTGTATCACGGAGATCCATAAGAAGAACATGGTTGTCCGTACCGCCTGAAACAAGCTTGTTGCCTCTCTTGAGAAGTCCGTCTGCAAGAGCCTTACAGTTAGAAACAATCTTTTTGCCGTACTCCTTGAACTCAGGCTTTAATGCCTCGCCGAAGCAAACAGCCTTTGCGGCAATAACATGCATAAGAGGACCGCCCTGTGTACCGGGGAAGATAGCCTTGTCAATCTGCTTTGCAAATTCTTCACGGCAGAGGATAAGACCGCCACGAGGACCACGGAGAGTTTTGTGTGTTGTTGTTGTAACGAACTCACAATACGGAACAGGGTTTGGATGAACGCCTGCGGCAACAAGACCTGCGATGTGAGCCATATCAACCATAAGATATGCGCCTACTGCGTCGGCAATCTCACGGAGCTTTGCAAAATCGATGATTCTTGGGTATGCAGACGCACCTGCAACAATCATCTTAGGCTTGCATTCCTTTGCAATTTCAAGAACCTTATCATAATCAATTCTGTGCGTTTCGGGATCAACACCGTATGGAACAAAATTGAAGTATTTACCTGAAATATTAACAGGTGAACCGTGTGTAAGGTGACCGCCTTCGTTAAGGTTCATACCCATTACCGTATCACCGGGATTAAGCATTGCAAAATATACCGCTGTGTTAGCCTGAGCGCCTGAGTGAGGCTGAACATTTGCGTGTTCGGCACCGAAAAGCTCACACGCACGCTGACGGGCAATTTCTTCAACTACATCAACGCACTGACAACCGCCGTAGTATCTCTTTCCCGGATAACCCTCGGCATATTTGTTTGTGAGCAAGCTGCCCATTGCAGCCATAACTGCCGGAGAAACGATGTTTTCACTTGCGATAAGTTCAAGGTTTCTGCGCTGTCTTTTAAGCTCGTCTGTCATTGCGTTACCGATTGCGGGATCGTACTCGTTGAGGTAATCAAGAGTAGCGATATTTGTTTTTTCACTCATTGTTATATTCCCCTTATATTTTTATTTTAGGATACTGTGTATCCTGTTTGAATTTATGTCATTGCAACGAAAGGGCTTTTTGCCTTAATTCGTACAAATCATCAAGCGTTTTAATTTTTCCTGCCTCATTTCTCAAGGCTGCCGCACCCTTCATGCCTTTGAAATAGCCGACTACAAGTTTTCTTGCCTGAAGCATTGCCATACGCTCGCCCTTATATTCAACCATTTTGCCGATATGTTCAATCATTACACCGAGCCTTTCTTCAAGGTCGGGAGTGTGAATTTTAACATTCGGGTTTTCAAGGTATGCGTTAATCTGCGAGAAAATCCACGGATTTCCGAGCGTTGCCCTACCAATCATAACAAGGTCACAGCCCGTGATGTCCATAACCTCCTTTGACCTTTCGGCACTGTCAATGTCTCCGTTTGCAATTACGGGAACGCTGACGGATTCTCTTACAGCCCTTATGATATCATAATCAACGGGAGGCTTGTAATATTGCTGTCTTGTTCTGCCGTGAACGGTGATTGCCGCCGCACCAGCCGATTCGCAGATTTTTGCAACTTCAACAGCATTTACGCTGTCATCATCCCAGCCCTTGCGGATTTTTACGGTTACGGGTATGTCGGTAACGGCTGTCACAGCCTTGACAATTTCTCCGCAAAGCCGAGGATTTTTCATCAATGCACTGCCGCTGCCGTTTGAGCTTATCTTTGGAGCAGGACATCCCATATTGATATCAATAATATCAGGTTTGTTTTCAAGTGCGTGCTTTGCGGCATCAGCCATACATTTCGGATCATCACCGAAAATCTGAATTCCGCAAGGACGCTCCAAGTCTGAAATTTCCATCAGTTCTTCGCTCTTTTTACTGTTGAAAGAAAGCGCCTTTGAGCTGACCATTTCGCTTACGCAGTATGCCGCACCGAATCTTACGCAAAGCTCACGGTAGGCCCTGTCGCTTACCCCCGCCATGGGTGCGAGAACTGCGTGGGATTTCAGCGGAACACCGCCGATGTTAAGATTATCCATATTTTTACACATTTAATGCTGTTACCTTATTCTTTTTCTTGCACCGACTTTTGTGCTGATCATTACAACCGCAATTGCAACTACTCCAAGACCTACGCAAATCCACGAAACGATTCCCGCCGTGTAGCTTGTGGAATACTTTTTTTCGCTGACTGTTTTTGCGATTGTCGGAGCCTGAAATTCCGTTGAATCGGTCGCCTGAGTTTCAACATACTGATTCTGATACTGCGTTTCTTCCTGTTTCTGAGCTTCCGTTTCGGGCTGAACATACTCAGTTGTGGGTTCTTCCGTTTCGTGCTCAACATACTCGGTCGTAGGCGCTTCGGTGTAAACAGGCTCGGTATAAACCGGCTCTGTGTATTGCGGTTCGGTTTCAACGGGAACATACTCCGTCACTACGGGATCGGGCTGGGGATCGGGAGTTTGCGGATCGTCCTCTCCTACCGCAAAGGCGGTTATTGAACAAACCGACAATGCAAGAACCGCAAGTACGGTCGGAAGTATTCTTTTCCTAAAAATTTTCTTAAAATCTGACTTCATATTTAATACCCCGTTCATTCTGCGTGGCACATATTTTCGTATACATACTATGATTATAACAAAAGCAGGCGTTCATTGCAAGATTTCAGACAACTTTTCTGCACACAATTAATGCCCAAACAACAAAAAATCGGAAAACCGATTGTAAAACCGATTTTCCGACTTGATTATTATGTCAGATTTTTGAGCGTTTTTTAGCCTTTGGCATAACAAGATTGTAGCTTTCGTCAATCAGCGGAAAGATTTCTTCCTTGCTCACAGAGCCGTCAAGCAGAATACTTATCCACTTGTCCTTGTTCATATGATAGGCTGGCAGAAATCCGTTTTTCATTCTCAGCGAGCCGACAAGAATCGGATCGCACTTGACATTCATCACATCGACAAAGCCATCGCCGCCAAGCCCTAAAATCTGCCTTTTGACACACATAATTATTGCGTACCATTTGCCCGACATCATATTCCGCAAAACCGCATTATCGGGACTGTTCTCCCACGGATATTCGGGTTCTGTTCCGTATGTGCTAAAGGCATAGTTTAAAATTACATCTCTGTTAATGGAATTGTCATTGTATGCCATTAAGCCTTAACTCCTGCTTTTTTCTTAACGAGTAAAATATATTCCTGCATTGTGATTTCATTTCTATCATAACAAAGGCATATGTCAACCAAAAGGTGAAAATCATTCGCCAAAGCTGATGCCCATTTTTCTTGCTGTTTCAACAACCTCGCTGTCTTTCGGAACGCTCTTGAGCTTGCCTGCGATGTCCTCAAGCGGAACGGCAACTACCTTATTATTTACAAGGGCAACCATTTTGCCGTAGTCTTTATTGATAATAAGCTCTGCGGCTTTAACACCAAAACGAGTTGAAATCACACGGTCATAGGCATCGGGACTGCCGCCTCTCTGGAAGTGACCCGGTACTGTAACCCTTGTTTCCTGACCTGTTGCCTCCTCAATATCGTGGGCAATCTGATAGGAAATTGACGGATATTTCATCTCTGCAACAGCAGCTTTTCTCTGCTTTTTAGGTAAAGCTGCAATTTCTTTTGAAATTGCACCCTCGGCAACTGCAAGAATTGAAAAGTTCTTACCGCCTGCGGTTCTTGCCTTTATTGTCTTTACAACCGAGTTGATGTCATACGGAATTTCGGGGATAAGGATAATATCCGCACCGCCTGCAATACCTGCATAAAGTGTGAGCCAGCCAACCTTATGTCCCATAACCTCAATAATAAAAACTCTGCCGTGAGATGTTGCGGTTGAATGGATACAGTCGATTACATTTGTTGCAATATCAACGGCACTCTGAAAACCGAATGTCTTGTCTGTACCCCAAAGGTCGTTGTCGATTGTCTTAGGAAGCGAAACCACATTGAGTCCTTCTTCACGAAGAAGATTTGCGGTTTTTTGAGTTCCGTTGCCGCCGAGTACAACAAGACAGTCAAGGCCAAGCTTTTTGTAGTTCTTCTTCATAGCCTCAACCTTGTCAACGCTGTTCTCGTCAACAACACGCATAAGCTTGAACGGCTGTCTTGATGTGCCGAGAATCGTACCGCCCATTGTGAGAATACCCGAAAAATTCTCGGGTTTCATCTTTCTTGTTTCGCCGTAGATAAGACCTCTGTAGCCGTCAATAATGCCGATGATTTCAACATCATTGCCAAGCTGATTATAAAGTGTTTTTGCAACAGCACGGATTGTTGCGTTAAGTCCCTGACAATCACCGCCGCTTGTTAAAATGCCTACTCTTTTCATTGTTCGGAGTCCTCCTTTTTCACTTCAACGGGTACAATCGGAGTTCCGACAGTGCTCGCATATGTCTTCTTCATTGCCTGCTTTTGAGCCTTTAGCGCAAGCTTTGAAAAGAATTTCTGACAATTTGTTTTGTGTTTTCCACGCTTGTCAACAGACTTATATACACCTGTTGAAAGCTGTTGGCGTGCATTTACGGTATCCTTAAATGAAACCGTGATAACCTCCTGCACACGCTTTTTGATATCCTCGTCCTCAACAGGGAACACAAGCTCAACTCGTCTGTCGAGGTTTCTCGGCATCCAGTCGGCACTTCCCATATAATAAAGCGGATTTGAATTGTTTTCAAATATGAATATTCGGCTATGCTCCAAAAGCTGACCGACAATTGAAATTACTCTGATGTTTTCGCTGAATCCATGGACCCCCGGAACAAGACAGCAGATACCTCTTACTATGAGGTCAATTTTTACGCCTGCATTTGACGCATCGTACAAAAGGCTGATGATTTCAGGATCAACAAGCGAGTTCACCTTTGCGGTAATTTTGGCCGGAAGTCCGAGCTTTGCGTTCTCGGTTTCCTGAATAATCATAGCCTCAAAGAACGGACGCATTCCGTGAGGTGCAACGATAAATTTGTTGTATTCAGGCGGAGTTGAGTAACCTGTCAGCACATTAAAGAGTGATGATGCGTCAACACCGTATTCTTCACGGCAGGTGAACATACCGATATCGGTATAGAATCTCGCCGTACTGTCGTTATAGTTACCCGTACCCATATGCAAATATCTTCTGATTCCGTCCTTGTCTTTTCTTACTACAAGACAGATTTTGCAGTGGGTTTTAAGTCCCGTAAGACCGTAAATTACATGACAGCCCGCCTTTTCAAGCTTTGTTGCCCACTGAATGTTGTTTTCCTCGTCAAATCTCGCCTTGAGTTCAACAAGAACAGTTACCTGCTTGCCGTTTTCAGCCGCCTTGATAAGAGCCGCAACAATCGGTGAATTTCCGCTGACACGGTACAAGGTTTGCTTGATGGCAAGAACATTCGGATCGGTTGCCGCCTTTTTGACAAAATCAACCACAACATCAAAGCTTTCATAAGGATGATGCACAAGTCTGTCCTTTTCACGGATAGCCTCAAAAATATCGTCATAACCGCAGAATTCCGCAGGTGGATTTACGGGAACGATTGGTTCAAAGCACATATCCTCACAGCCCTTAATGTGAGCAAACTTTGAAAGGAATGTAAGGTCAAGAGGACCTCTCTGAAAGTAGATTTCACGCTCCGTAACATCGAGAGCGTCAACAAGAAATTCACGAATTTCTCGGTTGCATTTCTTGCCGAATTCAAGACGGACAGGTTCTCCTCTTTTACGCTTTCTGATTGACTTTTTAATTTCAGCCATAAGATCCTCGGTATCCTCGTCAATGTCAAGGTCGGAATCTCGGGTGATTCTGAAAGGATCGTACTGCTTAATGTTGTAAAGCTCAAAAAGCTCACCGAGGTGCATTGCGATTATTTTTTCAAGCAGAATAAACGCTCTGCCCTCGTGAGTCGGAAGCTCAAGAAATCTCGGAAGAATTGACGGAACCTGAACCAATGCGAAAAATTCTTCATTCTCGGCATTTGTAAGGCGAACAGCAATGTTAAGGCTTTTGTTTGCAAGCATCGGGAACGGACGGCTTGTATCAACAGCCATAGGCGTCAATACGGGGAAAACTACTTTTTCAAAGTATTCCTCAACAAACGCTTTCTGGTCGCCGTCAAGCTCGTCAGCCTCTTTGAACACAATGCCTGCCGAACGAAGTGACGGAATTATTGAACGGTTGTAACAGCTGTACTGCTTTTTGGCAAACTCGTGAATTTTTTCAACAAGTCCGTCCATAACCTCTGTAGGAGTCATGCCCGATGCGTCACGGCTTGTTCTGCCGTGATGAATTTGGTCAAGCACACCTGCAACACGAACCATAAAAAATTCGTCAAGGTTCGATGCCGTAATTGAAAGGAAGTTGCATCTTTCCATAATTGGATTGGTCTTTTTGAACGCCTCTTCAAGCACTCTTGCATTAAAGTCAACCCAGCTTAATTCTCTGTTAGTATAAGGCATCTTTTGCCATTTTGACATAAGCTTTGCTTTTTCGGATGTTTTTTTATTGTTGTTTTTTGAATTTGACATATAATTCACCACCATAAAAACTGATATATAACCCAATTTAATATATCTGATTAAGTATAAAATACGAAACGGATTATTTCAAGCGAATTGCACTAAATTTTACCTTTGACAACGCATTCTTTACATATATTTTACAATAACACAAATAAAATTGATTTGCAATAGATTTGACAAAATTCGCAAAGATAAAACCAAAATTTTCTTTTTGCAAAATATTCAAAAAATTTCAAAAAATATTGTTTTAATCTCTGTATTATGTTATACTTGCGTTGATTGTTTATTTACAGATTTTAAAAAATTCTAAAGAAAATGAGAGGTAATTATCATGAGTAAAAAAAGGGGAAGCTTTTCCGGCGGACTCGGATTTGTATTTGCCGCTGCGGGAAGTGCAGTAGGCTTGGGAAATCTCTGGAGATTTCCGTATTATGCAGCTAAGTACGGCGGCGGAACATTTATCTTTATCTACATAATTCTTGCGCTTACATTCGGCTTTTCACTTTTGACTGCCGAAATCGCAATCGGCAGAAAAACAAAGCTAAGTCCGATTCTCGCCTACAAAAAGCTATGTAGCAAATTCTCGTTTTTAGGCTACCTTGCAACGCTTGTTCCTATAATCATTATTCCGTACTACTGCGTTATCGGCGGTTGGGTTACAAAATATATGTGCGTTTATGCACAGGGACTTGTTGCCCCTGCGGCACAGGACAACTTTTTCTCGGACTTTATTTCCGACCCGTTGTCACCCATTGTGTTTTTCTTAATATTTATGCTGTTGAGTGCAGTGGTAATTATGCTCGGAGTAAACAAAGGCATTGAGCGACTGAGCAAATTTTTGATGCCTGTTCTGCTTGTTCTGACAGTCGGAATTTCAATCTACACACTCACGCTTCCAAACGCAATGGAGGGTGTTTCGTACTACCTCATTCCCGATTTCAGCAAGCTGTCAATTTGGACATTTGCGGCGGCACTCGGTCAGCTGTTCTTCTCAATGAGCATTGCAATGGGAATTATGGTAACCTACGGTTCATACACAAAAGATGAGGTAAACCTCACAAAGTCGGTTAACCAAATTGAGATTTTCGACACAGCCGTTGCACTTCTCGCAGGTCTTATGGTAGTTCCTGCGGTTTATGTATTCAGCGGTGAAGAAGGTCTTGGTGCAAGCGGTCCCGGACTTATGTTCATCACACTTCCAAAGGTATTCAACGAAATGCCTGCCGGCGGAATCATCGGATTTTTGTTCTTTGTTCTTGTATTCTTTGCAGCTATCACAAGCTCAATCTCCGTAATGGAAGCAATTGTTTCTTCGCTTATGGACAAGTTCAAGCTTACACGAATCAAGTCCTGTCTTATCGTTATCGTCATCTGTCTTATTATGGGTATTCCGTCATCACTCGGCAACGGTATATGGTCAAATGTTAAGATTCTCGGAATGGACTTCCTTACATTCTTTGACTTCTTGAGCAACAGCATTATTATGCCGATTGTCGCACTTTGCACTTGTATTCTCATCGGCTGGGTTATCAAGCCAAAGACTATTGCAGACGAAGTCACAAGGAACGGCGAGCGTTTCAGCAGAAGGGCTTTGTTTGATGTTATGATTAAATATATAGCTCCAATCTGCCTTGTGTTCATCTTAATTTCCTACACACTTGCGCAGTTCGGCATTATTTCACTTTAACACGATTAATTATGAATTCAAACAGTAATATCACCGAATGAATCATAAGTAATTGTCTTTAAATTAAGCATACAACAATTAACTATTCTCCGTTTATACCATGAACTCTTGAAATTATATGCAATAATTGGTATAATTACAGTTACAGCTCATTTGCTGAATTTTAGGGAGGACAAATACTATGTGTCAGAAAAAACCATTTTACATTACAACGCCTATTTATTATCCGTCAGGCAATCCCCACATCGGTCATTGCTACACCACCGTTGCGTGCGATTCTATCGCCCGTTACAGACGAATGCAGGGATATGATGTTATGTTCCTTACGGGTACGGATGAACACGGTCTTAAAATTGAACAGAAGGCTGCCGAAAAGGGTGTTACTCCCAAAGAGTATGTTGACGAAATTGTAAAAACCTTTAAGGGCTTATGGAAATTTATGAACATAAGCTATGACAGATATATCCGCACAACAGACGATTATCACATTGAAACAGTTCAGAAAATTTTCAAGGAGCTGTATGACAAGGGCTACATCTACAAGGGCGAATACAAGGGCAAATACTGCACCCCCTGTGAAAGCTTCTGGACAGAAAGCCAGCTTATTGACGGCAAATGCCCCGAATGCGGACGAGAGGTTACAGAGGCAAAGGAGGAGGCATACTTCTTTAAGATGTCACCTTTTGCCGACAGAATTGAAAAGCTCCTCACGGAAACAGACTATTTACAGCCAAAGACAAGAGCGGTTGAGCTTGTAAACAACTTTATTAAGCCGGGACTTGAAGACCTTTGCGTATCGAGAACAAGCTTCAAATGGGGCATTCCGGTTACATTTGACGAAAAGCATATTGTTTATGTTTGGATTGACGCACTTTCAAACTATATCTCCGCTCTCGGCTACAAGAATGAAAAATTTGACGAATTTGACAAATACTGGCCTGCCGATGTTCATATGGTAGCAAAGGACATCATGCGTTTTCACGCTATCATCTGGCCTGCAATGCTTATGGCTCTTGACCTTCCGCTTCCAAAGCATCTTGCCGTTCATGGCTGGATTACTTTCAACGGACAGAAGATGTCAAAGTCACTCGGCAATGTTGTTGATCCGTTTGTACTCGGCGAGCGTTACGGCGCTGACGCAATCCGTTACCACATTATGCGTGAAATGGCTCTCGGTGCAGACAGCTCATTCTCAAACGAAATTATGATTAACCGTATCAATTCCGACCTTGCAAACGGTCTTGGCAACCTTGTTTCAAGAACAGTTGCAATGGTTCAGAAATATTTCGGCGGCACACTTCCCACAGAGCGTGAGAGCGGCAAATTTGACGATGACCTTATCGAAACCGCAACATCGCTCCGTGCAAAGGTTGACGGTTTCATGGACAAGACTCAGCTCCAGAACGCACTTGCCGAAATATTCAAGCTTGTTTCCCGTGCAAATAAATACATTGACGAAACCGCTCCGTGGGTTATTGCCAAGGACGAAACAAAGAAAGCAAGACTTGCAACGGTTCTCTACAACCTTCTTGAGGCAATCCGTATTGCCTGCACCCTTCTCTCGGCATTTATGCCAACAACAATGCCAAAGGCTCTTGAGCAGATTGGCGCTTGTGAAAAATGTGCCGGCTACGAAAACTGCGACAAGTTCGGTGTACTTCCTGCTGATGTCACAGTTCACAAGGGAGATGCACTCTTCCCACGAATTGATGTTGAAAAGGAAATTGAAGAACTCAACAGCATTATCAAGAACAACGAGGGTGAAAGTGAAGAAACAAAGGCACTCCGTGAAGAGCTTGAGGGTGTTGCACAGATTGGCATTGATGACTTTGCAAAGGTTGACCTCCGTGTGTGCGAGGTTAAGACCTGCGAACCCGTTAAAAAGAGCAAAAAGCTTTTACAGTTCACAATTTTTGACGGTGTAAAGGACAGGACCGTTGTCAGCGGTATTGCAAACTACTACAAGCCGGAGGAGCTTATCGGCAAGAAGATTATTCTTGTTCAGAACCTCAAGCCGGCAAAGCTTTGCGGTGTTGAAAGCTGCGGTATGATTCTTTCTGCAGTTCACGGCGATGATTTAAAGGTTGTTTTTGTTGATAATATGCCTGTCGGCTCAAAAATCTGTTGATTTATGTTTGTGTAGACAGACGGCGAGCCGCCGTTCCCTGTTCGTGTAGACAGTTTGATAAATTAAAAACTATTTATGCCCGAGCGAAAGTTTTTTAAAATTGAAAGTTGAAAATGGAAAATTGAAAATTGCGGTCGGGGAGACAGTTTGCAATATAAAAACATATTATGCCCGAGCGTAACTGTAGGGGAGAACCGTGTTCTCCCGTTCGTGTGCGTTGCACACGATTGCACGCATTGCGTGCAAAATTGAATACACATATGTTATATCAAAACATATGTGTATGAACATATAAATTCATCAATGTGGGCGGTCAATGACCGCCCATACTTTTAGGGAGATACACCGATGTCACTTTACAGCAACATTTTTGATGCGCATGCTCATTATGACGACAAATGGTTTGACGATGACCGTTTTGAGCTTTTGGAAAACATTCACACAAAGGGTGTGTGCGGAATTGTCAACAATGCGGTTGACCTTGAAACGGCAAAAACCTGCATTGAATATGCCGAAAAATATGATTTTATGTATGCCGCAGTCGGATTTCATCCCGAAAATCTCGAAAATATTCCGGACAATTATCTTGAACAGCTTGCACAGCTTTCAAAACATAAAAAGGTTGTCGCAATCGGCGAAACAGGGCTTGATTATCATTGGGACATTCCGAAAGACTTGCAAAAGCGTGTTTTTGAGGAACAGATCAGGCTTTCTCTTGACCTTGAAATGCCGCTTATAGTTCACGATCGTGAAGCTCACGGTGATGTGTACGATCTTCTGAGAAAATACAAACCAAATGCGCTGGTTCATTGCTTTTCGGGCAGTGTTGAGCTTATGCGTGAAGCGGTTCGCATGGGAATGTACATCAGCCTCGGCGGTGTTGTTACATTCAAAAATGCCCGTCACAGCCTTGAGGTTGCCTCGGAAATTCCGCTTGACAGACTTCTGCTTGAAACCGATGCTCCGTATATGGCGCCCGTGCCGTTCCGCGGCAAGCGTTGCGACAGCTCTATGATTATCTATGCCGCTGAAAAAATCGCATCTCTGCGCAATATAAGCATTTCCGAACTTTTGCAAATCACCTGTGACAACGCAAAACGATTTTACAATATTGATGATTAATTCATAAAACAACACGGTCGGAATCCCCGTTTGGAAATCCGACCGTGTTATTTTTTCATTATTTTAGTAGTGGCGAACACGGTTCGCCACTACTAACAGACAA
>ENA-OPWH01001942-OPWH01001942.1-human-gut-metagenome-genome-assembly--contig:-NODE-1942-length-12171-cov-2.208402_pt1 | contig 12171 bp, 9 predicted proteins | sample MGYA00241506_ERZ502004 | MGnify/ENA primary metagenome ERZ502004 (study PRJEB25962, sample SAMEA2043049) | human gut metagenome | biome: human gut; feature: human-associated habitat; material: faeces... | reverse complement strand
AAAGAAGGCATTCCCGGCTCTACTTCTGCTAACAGGCGTACCCCATACTCATCAATATGACAGACACAGGTCAAAAAGACTCCGGCAGCCATGACGACCACCGCCATCGGAAACTTCGGAGCAAATTTTCTCACTACCACGATTGCCACTAAGGAAGATACCCCAAGAATAACCGAAACTATGTTAATATTTTCACATGCTTTGATGATATGGCGTATCAGTTCTACCAACTCTCCCGAACCGGAACTGTTTCCTAAGATTTTCGGGATCTGCATGAGGATGATCGTCACGGCGATTCCGCTGATGAAGCCTCCCATGACAGGCGTAGAAATAAAATCCACTATTTTCCCCGCATGGAATAAATAAAAGACCAGCAGCCACACACCCGCAAACAGCGCCACCATCGGCACAAACTGCATTGCCTCTTCCGATGCCGGTGCAATGCCAAGCGTCGCTAATGCCGCACCTACGATCGCCGCCGGTGCTGCATCGACTCCCATGATAAACTGTGGCGACGTAGAAAAGATCGCAAATAACAAAATCGGAAATACCGAACCGTAAAGTCCGTAAACTGCCGGAAGTCCTGCCACTTCCGCGTATCCCATCGCAATCGGTATGGACACTGCCGCCATGATGATGCCCGAAAGGATATCTTTTGGCAGATACTGTACTTTATAATTTTTGCATGTGTGAAATAGTCCTGTCTTCATTCCAATCTCTCCCTGAATTTTTGTAAAATCGAAACAGGGAATGCCTCGTCTTCCGATGCACTCCCTGTATTTTTACCTGATTTTCTTTAGCGTCTTCCACAACACTGTTTGTATTTCTTTCCACTGCCACATGGACATGGATCATTCGGATATACCTTTGCTGTCTCACGGCGCTTTGGAGTCGCTGCCACAGAATCATCTTTATTCGTTCCGGTTACTTTTGCAACCTGTTCTCTCTCTACCTTCTGCTCAATGCGGACATGGAAGAGAAGTCTTACGGTATCTTCCTGAATGTTCGCGATCATATCATCGAACATATCAAATCCGCTCATCTTGTATTCTACTAACGGATCTTTCTGTCCATATGCCTGCAACCCGATACCCTGACGGAGCTGGTCCATATCATCAATATGATCCATCCATTTTCTGTCGATGACCTTTAATAAGATCACACGCTCTAATTCACGCAGTGCTTCCGGTTCCGGGAACTCTGCTTCTTTTGCTTCGTACAGCTTCACTGCCTGTTCTTTCAGCTTATGCTTTAACTCTTTGACATCTTTTACTTCATCTGTCAGTGCTGCCGTGATCGGTTTTAACGGAATGATCGGAAGTAACAGCTCATTCAGTTCTGTTAAATTCCAGTCCTCTTTTGGAATATCGGAGGAAATACAGATATCGATCGTATTTTCCACACGATCCGTGATCATTTTATAGATCACATCCCGCATACTTTCGCCGTTTAATACGCGGCGGCGCTCTTCGTAGATGATCTCTCTCTGATCGTTCATAACCTGGTCATATTCTAGCAGATTTTTACGGATACCAAAGTTGTTACCCTCGATCTTCATCTGTGCTTTTTCAATCGCATTGGTCAGCATCTTATGCTGGATCTGTTCATTTTCCGGAACACCAAGCGTATTAAATACTTCCATCAGCTTCTCAGAACCGAACAGACGCATCAGATCGTCCTCTAAGGAAATGAAGAACTGGGATTCACCCGGATCTCCCTGACGGCCGGAACGTCCACGCAACTGGTTATCAATACGTCTGGATTCGTGACGCTCTGTACCGATGATCTTCAGACCGCCCGCAGCGCGTGCTTCATCGTCTAACTTAATATCGGTACCACGGCCTGCCATGTTGGTTGCGATCGTAACTGCTCCGTGCAATCCGGCATCTGCTACGATTTCTGCTTCCATTTCATGGAACTTCGCATTTAAGACCTTATGCTGAATTCCTGCTTTTTTCAAAAGCCGGCTGATCTCCTCGGAAATATCAATGGTAATGGTTCCGACCAATACCGGCTGACCTTTTTCATGTGCCTTGATCACTTCCTCAACTACTGCATGATATTTTTCTTTTTTCGTCTTATAAACGGCATCCTGTAAGTCCTCACGGATAACCGGTTTATTCGTAGGAATGACGATAACGTCCATTCCGTAAATATCACGAAACTCTTTTTCCTCTGTTAAAGCGGTACCTGTCATACCTGCTTTTTTATCATATTTATTAAAGAAGTTCTGGAAAGTGATGGTTGCCAGAGTCTTGCTCTCACGTTTGATCTTAACATGCTCTTTCGCTTCGATTGCCTGATGAAGACCATCTGAGTAACGGCGTCCCGGCATGATACGTCCGGTGAATTCATCAACAATAAGGATTTCATCATCTTTAACTACATAATCCTGATCCTTATGCATCAGGTTATGTGCACGAAGGGCAAGGATAATGTTATGCTGGATCTCCAGATTCTCCGGATCTGCCAGGTTTTCAATATGGAAAAATTTCTCAACCTTATGAACGCCCTGCTCTGTAAGGTTTACGATCTTATCTTTTTCATTTACAACGAAGTCACCTGTCTCGATAACTTCTTCACCCATGATGGCTGCCATCTTGGTCATCTCATGGCTGGCCTCACCACGCTCCAGCTGCTGTGCAAGGATATCACATACTTCATAAAGCTTGGTGGATTTGCCGCTCTGTCCGGAAATGATCAGAGGTGTACGTGCCTCATCGATCAGGACGGAGTCGATCTCATCGATGATACAGTAGTGCAGATCTCTCTGTACCAGCTGTTCTTTATAGATAACCATGTTGTCACGCAGATAATCGAAACCAAGTTCGTTGTTCGTAACATAGGTAACATCACAGTTGTATGCAGCACGACGCTTCATATCATTTAAAACAACACCGACTGTCAGGCCAAGAAACTCATGGATCTTTCCCATTTCTTCCGCATCTCGTTTAGCCAGGTAATCGTTGACTGTTACGACATGCACACCTTTGCCTTCCAGTGCATTTAAATATGACGGAAGTGTGGCGACAAGTGTTTTACCTTCACCTGTTCTCATCTCTGCGATACGTCCCTGATGGAGAATGATACCACCGATAAGCTGCACACGGAAATGTTCCATTCCAAGAACACGCTTGCCTGCTTCACGTACAACCGCAAATGCCTCAGGAAGCAGATCATCCAGTGTCTCTCCCTCTTCAAGACGTTTCTTAAATTCTCTTGTTTTTCCTCTGAGTTCTTCGTCGCTTAACTTCTGCATGTCCGGGCGCAGGCTCTCAATTTTCTCAACCAGAGGCATGATACGCTTAACCTCTCGCTGGCTGCGGGTCCCGAATACTTTTGAAAACATATTCATATTAGGTTTTACTCCTGTTTATTTCTTTTTTATACAAGCATTGCTGCCATATAACAATTGCTACTGTGCGGAATAATTTCTGTTCACTCCGTCCACAGCAGACATGTCAGCAGCATGCGAACATTACAAACGCTTACTATAATACACAATACTTGTATATTCTAACACTTTCCGTTATGGAAAACAATGAATTTTTCATGAACAAACCAAGAAAATTACGGAGTCACCAAAATTTACGTTACTGTTCACTCCGTTCACAGTAACGTAGCCAAAATTCATTCCAGATTGCCTGCGGCAATGGAATTTTGGCTTGTATGTCTCGGGATTTTGGCATATTCATACCAAAACACCTCGCGGGATAGTGGTGTGTGAACAGTAACAAATTTATCGCTTTGTATCCACGATCAGTCTGCCAAATTTCTGCAGTTCCTTTTTGGCCTGTATAAAATCCGGTAAATGCCACTCCCAGTTCGGAGAACCAATGGTTCCCGGTGTGTTGATATGGCCCTCTTTTCCAAGTCCAAGAATATCTGCCAACGGAATGATCGCATATTCTGCCTGATTCTGCATGGTATACTGCAGGAATCTGTCCTTGACAGAGCCCTGTGATGCTCCCGCCTTCTTTAACATCCTGCGGATTTTTCTTCTGGCTGCGGCACTCATATTTTCATACCACTGCATGATCGTATCATTGTCATGCGTTCCTGTGTAAAAAATCATGTTTTCCACATCATGGAAGGTATCTCGGGCATATTTTCCACCTGTTTCTATGGAGAAGATCAGAATCTTCATTCCCTTCAGATGATAATGATCTTTCAGCATCAGAACCTCCGGACGAAGCAGCCCCAGATCCTCTGCTACCAGATCTAATCCCGGAATTTCTTTCTGAAGTGTATCAATGACCTCATATCCTGGTGCCTCGATCCATTCACCGTCAATAGCAGTCGGGCAGTCTGCCGGAATTTTCCAGTATGTATCAAATGCCCGGAAATGGTCGATCCTTATAATATCAAACAATTTGTTGCTATAGCCGATCCTGTCCACCCAGAATCTGTAATCCTGTTCCTTCATATGCTCCCAGTCATAGATCGGATTTCCCCATCTCTGCCCTGTAGCACTGAAATAATCAGGCGGTACTCCGGCGATGAAGATCGGACGTCCATCTGTATCAAGAAGAAAGTTATCTTTTCCACCCCATACGTCTACAGAATCCTGTCCCACATAGAAAGGAACATCTCCCATAATCTGGATTCCAGCATCGTTTGCAGCCTTCTTCACCTTCATCCACTGTGTGTAGAAAATATACTGAAGAAACATCTGATACTGTGCCTCTGTCTCCACCTCTGCCGGTAACTTCTGTTTGTTCTCCGGCCAGGTTCTATATTCTTCCGGCCAGTCATTCCAGCATTCTCCGTTATTTGCTTTCTTTAATGCGCGGAACACACCATACTCATATACCCATTCCTGTGAAGCAAATTCTTTATATGCTGTTTCTTCCTGTCCCTTTTTCTCTGTAAAAACATCAAACGCAGTTCTTAAGAAAGGCTCTCTGTACTGGCGGACAGCCTCATAATCTACTCTTGTAGCTCTCTCCTGAAATTCCTTTGGATGTTCCTTTAACAGACCTTCCTCTGCAAGCGCATCAAGACTGATATACAACTCATCCCCTGCACAGGAGGAGTATGGCTGGTATGGGGAATTACCATAGCCAACCGGATTCAGTGGCAGTATCTGCCATATCTTTACATGATTCTCCTTTAATAACTCGATAAATTGGAATGCAGATTCTCCAAGTTCTCCGGCACCAATACGGGACGGAAGTGCGGAAACTGGCATTAATACTCCGGCTTTTCTCATGATTTTTGTGCTCCTTCCTTCTTTTTACACTTCTTCATTTATAAAATTTCGGTAACTATTCTTCAGCAATCCATTCCAACAGAACATTCCACCAGAATATACAAGTCAATATTCCATTGCCGCAGGCAATCCGGAATGAATTTCAACTTGTAATTTTTTAACTGCTGATCAGTTACAAATTTCATAATATCTTTTGATATTTTAACATATTTAGGCCACTGCGTCAAAGCATTCCTTATGCGCTAAAGGTATATATTTTTCCTGACAAAAAAGCTCCCTTACAGGAGGCATTCTGTCTCTCTGTAAGGAAGCTTTTCTTTATGAAAACTTTTTTATGGCTGTCTATGTTTCATATTTTTGATCTTATAAGCAGATTTAGAATTCCGGTTCGATCAGACCGTAAGTATTGCCTTTACGTTTGTAAACTACATTTACCTGCTCTGTCTCTGCATTGTAGAATACAAAGAAATTATGTCCGAGCAGTTCCATCTGTACGCATGCATCTTCCGGATACATTGGTTTGATTCCGAATTTCTTGGTACGGATGATCTTAACTTCTTCATCCTCATCGTAGTCCTTGTCCAGATATGCTTTCTGGAAGTTGGCTGCTGCCTGCTGTTTGTCTACGATTTTATTTTTGTACTTGCGAAGCTGACGTTCAATGACTTCCTCTACCAGATCGATTGATACATACATGTCATTGCTTACCTGTTCGGAACGAATGATATTTCCTTTTACAGGGATTGTCACTTCAATTTTCTGTCTTTCTTTTTCAACACTTAAAGTTACTACAACTTCGGTGTCAGGAGTGAAATACCTTTCCAGTTTACTGAGCTTGTCCTGGACTGCTGTCTTAAGACCTTCTGTAACTGTAATATTTTTTCCGCTGATGATAAACTTCATGCTTCCATCCCCTTTGCTGTTTGATGAATCTATTATAACACACATTTTTGAATTTTAACACTATTTTATTAAAATTTCACATTTTTTCTGTTTACTTCAGAAATAACTTTAAAGTTCCTTTGTCATTATGGGGAAATAGCAAAAATTCTGTAATTGTTCTGTACATTTTCACTGTGATTCCTGAGATTACTATAAAAATTAGTTAAAGTTTAATCAGTTCTGAGAATGAAATATTTCCGCCAAAAAGATCCAATGCACTGCCTACTGTGACATCCAGTCTGTCTTTTCCATATTTTCGCAGATCCTCAATATCCTTCATGGAGCCAACTCCACCTGCGTAAGTAACCGGATTTCCTTTATACTCCCCCAGCAGAGATGCAAGTTCTGTTTCAACTCCACGTGCCTTTCCCTCCACATCTACTGCATGGACCAGAAACTCATCGCAGTAACTTCCCAGTTCTTTCATAATATCCAGTGTCATAGTGACATCTGTAAATTTCTGCCAGCGGTCTGTCACAATATAGTATTTTCCATCTTTTCTGCGACAGCTCAGGTCAAGAACCAGTTTCTCTTTTCCCACAGTCTCTTTCATTTTGTTCAGATTTTCCCAGGAAATCCTTCCATCTTTAAATACATAAGATGTAACGATTACATGACTGGCACCTGCACTAAGATATTCCCCTGCATTTTCCGGGTTCACTCCTCCGCCAATCTGTAATCCTCCCGGATAAGTATGTAATGCAAGAATCGCCTGTTCTTTTGTTGATTCATAGTATGGGGAGTCATGACCATTTAACAGAATTACATGTCCTCCTTTTATCCCTGCCTTTTTATATAATTCTGCATAGAAAGATGCATCCTGCTCAGATACAAAATTCTCACTTGCCTGATCCTGTACGTCCGTAAGACTCCCACCTACAATCTGCTTTACTTTTCCATTATGTATATCAATACATGGGCGAAATTTCATAAAATCCGTACCTCCATATCCGTTATATGCACTCTCAGAATCTTTTTGTACTTATAGCAAGCCTCTTAAATTAATGCATTTGAGACAGTTCAGCAGAGTGCGAAAGACAAGGAAGATATCTGCAGGCGTGCTGAGGCAGGATTTCAGTTACTGTTCACTCCGTTCACAGTAACGGATTTCACGCTCTGATGAGCTGAATCAATATGCATTATTTACAATGATTGCTATAGTTAGATGCAAAAACAAATACAATAAAAACTTCGGGAGTACACTATTTAAATTTTATCGATTTAACACGATAATACCATAAATTATTCCTGATGTCTATCTTCCTTCTGCCGCATTGCCAACAGCATCACCCACATCTTCTACAGCATTACCTACCCCTTCGCCCAGATCTTTGACGCTGTTTCCCAATTCTCCGGATACTGTGCCGTCACCGTTGTTGTTTTCATCAATTCTGGTATTATCTGCAGTGTTATCTGTTGCATTGCTATTCTGTTTTGTCTCATTTTCTGCAGCTTCATCCTCTGCGGCAGTTCCATTGTCTGTGACGGTTCCACCATTATTTACATTTTTATCTGCCGCATTGTTTCCTGATGTGCTATTTCCATTTGTATTGTTTTCTCCTGCGTTATTTTCCATGTTATCATCGTTTGCAGCATTATTATCCGTCATATTTTCTTCGTTTGTGTCTGCCTCATCAGCTGCTTTATTTGCATTTCCACATGCCGTGAACATGCACAGTGACATAATAAGTGCTGTACCTGTCAGAATCTTTTTTACCTTTATTCCCATATTCATCTCCTGTTCCCGGAAAGCATTCTGCCGGTCCATGCAGCAGAACCTCTCCGTCTTTTCATGTTTTTATATTATGTTTTTAATATGTACCAAAAACTCAATACTATTCTGGAAAAAATTTACTTTTCATGCTATGATTTAAATAACACAAAATAGATTACTCCGTACATATATACTCCCACAATCTAGCGTACCGACAAGTTGCTATAGCAGGATTTCACTCATTAATGAGATGGATTGACTGCAGTATTTTACGGAATATCTATAACTCATATTTACAGGAGGTTATCATGAAAAGAAAAAGGAACCATTCACTTCGCAGCTCTGTTTTCATATTTCTGGCTGCACTTTTCCTGCTGTTTACCTGCAGTGTTTCTACTATCTATGCATCCACACTTCAGAAACCTGATATCGCAGCATCGGGAAAATTTGTAAAAGACGGCGATTACTGGATTTACCGCTATGATGATAAAACCATCGCCAAAAATGTATTTCTGAAAATTGACAAAAAGACCTATTATTTTAACAAACTCGGACACCGCTGGTGCAGCTGGCATACGATCAAAGGCAAAAATTATTATTTCGGAACCAGATCTCAGGGATATCTGATAAAGAATTCTCTTATCAAATATAAAGGAAATTATTACTATGTCGGTAAAGACGGTGCCATGGTTACCGGATGGTACACTGACAAATCCGGAAAGAAATACTATTTTGGCAAAGACGGAAAAGCAGTTACAGGAAAACACAAGATCAAGGGAACTTACTATTACTTTAACCAGAATGGTACTGTCACCCACACCGGATTAAATTATTCCCTTTCCTCTGACTGTGCACTTCTCATGAATGCAGATACCGGTCAGATTATTTATGGCAAAAATGAAAATGTTGCTCATGCCAACGCCAGCACAACCAAGATTATGACCTGTATCCTTGCACTTGAAAACTGCAAATTAAACGAAAAAGTAAAGTTCTCCCCTTACGCAGCATCTATTGAACCCAGCAAGCTTTATGCAAATGCAGGAGAAATATTTTATCTGAAAGATCTGCTTTATTCCCTGATGCTTCCCTCCCACAACGACACCGCAGTTGCCATTGCCGAACACGTCAGCGGTTCCACTGCAAAGTTTGTTAAATTAATGAATAAAAAAGCGGCAGAGATCGGATGTACGAATACACATTTCGCAACCCCAAATGGTCTGGATGCAGGGTATAACCATTACACAACAGCTTCTGACCTGGCAAAAATTGCCCAGTATGCGATCAAAAAGCCTATGTTCCGCAAACTGGTGAGCACCGGCTATTATTCTTTCTCTAATCTCAACACCGGCAGAAGCTATTCTATCGGCACCACCAACGCCCTGCTCGGCAATGTTCCGGGAGTTCAGGGTATGAAAACAGGCTATACCAACAAAGCAGGCTATTGTTTTGTCGGACTTTCTTATTCCGCAAGGGGGAACACCTATATTTCCGTTGTCCTGGGTGCAGATTCATCTTCTGCCCGCTGGCAGGATTCCAGAACATTGCTGACTTACGCATATAATCATTGATTAGAATTATTATAGCAGCATACAGGCCAATATTACAAAAAAGGAAAGTGTTCTGAAACATCAGATACACTTTCCTTTTATATATTTTATTTCACTGCTATGAAGATACTGAAAATTACCAGTTATCAATTTTTACTGCATTCCTGATTATTTTGCACTGATAACATCGCTCATATCATATCTTCCTGCCGGTTTGCCTGCAAGGAATTTCGCAGCTTCAACAGCACCCTTTCCAAATACAGCTTTGGAATATGCAGTATGCTTAAATTCAATCACTTCATCCGGACCTGCGAAGATCACTTCGTGTTCTCCTACGATTGTTCCACCGCGGACTGCTGAGATACCGATTTCCTTATCATCCCGCATCTCACGTCTCTGGCTGCGGTCATAGATATAATGATACTGGTTATCCATTGCCTCATTAATGCTGTCAGCCAGTGCAAGTGCTGTTCCGCTTGGTGCATCCAGTTTCAGTCTGTGATGCTTCTCAACAATCTCCATGTCAAATCCTGCTGTTGCCAGAACCTTTGCCGCATCCTGAAGCAGTTTCATCAGAGTATTGATTCCAAGAGACATATTTGCAGATTTCAGAACTGCGACATTCTTAGATGTCTCTTCCACCTTTGCGAGCTGCTCCTCGCTTAAACCGGTTGTACATAATACACCCGGGAGTTTGCGTTTCTCACAGTAAGCAAGAAGTGCATCTGTTGCTTTTGCAGAAGAGAAGTCGATAAGGGCATCTGCCTCTACCTGGCATTCTTCCATATTTGTATATACAGGGTAGCTGTTCTTTCCCTGATCTGCCACATCGATACCTGCTACGATCTCAGCATCCGGATCCTTCTCCACAAGTCCGGAGATTACCTGACCCATGTGACCGTTACAGCCATGCATAATAATCTTTACCATTTGTCTATTCCTCTCAATTCCAGTATATCGGCAAGTTGATTTTCCGAACAATCCTGCGGTTATATTTATGCAAGTTTAATTCCGAAATTCTTCAGTTCTTCAGCAAGTTTTGCCTTGTTTGCATCTTCCATCTCGGATAATGGCATACGAAGTGGTCCCACTTCTTTACCCATCAGATTCAGAGCTGCTTTCACCGGAATCGGGTTTACTTCACTGAACAGTGCATGAATTAACGGGATTGCCTTTAACTGGATTTCTGCTGCACCCTTTGTATCTCCTTCAAGGAATTTCATAACCATATCATGTGTTTCCTTAGGAGCTACATTAGAAAGTACGGAAATTACTCCAAGTCCGCCAAGTGAAAGGATCGGAAGTACCTGATCATCATTTCCGGAGTAGAGTTCAATGCAGCCATCAGCCATGGACATCATGGTTGCAATCTGTGAAAGATCTCCGCTTGCTGCTTTGATACCAACAATATTCTTAACATTTTTAGCCAGAGCTACTGCTGTTGCAGGCTGAATGTTACAACCTGTACGGCTCGGAACATTGTACATAATGATCGGTGTTTCCGGAACTGCCTCTGCAATAGCTGTATAATGAGCGATCAGTCCTTTCTGAGTCGCCTTGTTATAATATGGAGTCACTATAAGAAGTGCATCTGCACCGTAAGAAGCAGCCTCCTTTGACATCATAATTGCAGTTTCCGTACAGTTGGAACCTGTACCTGCGATAACCGGAACACGTTTGTTTACCTTGTCGATTGCAAACTTAATTGTCTTAAGATGCTCTCCATGCGTCATCGTTGATGATTCTCCTGTTGTTCCGCAGATAATGATCGCATCTGTACTGTTTGCAATCTGATACTCCAGAAGTTCCTCCAGTTTATCATAATTAACCTTGCCATCTTCATACATAGGGGTTACGATTGCAACACCTGCACCTTTAAAAATTGCCATTTGCCTTCCTCCTTTATTCTTCTGTAATTTCCATACAGATTACTGCCCATTCATAAACAATAATCAGGTTTTATACACCTTATACTTATACAATCTCTGTTGTCAGTGTAGTTATGCTGTCTGCATATTTACGCAGGCTGTCCGGTAACGTCCGTCCCGTAAGCAAAATATGCATACTCTCGTCCTTCATCTTCAGGATATCACCGATTGCCTCTGCAGTAGTGATCCCATAATCCGGAAGTGCAAGAATCTCATCCAGGAGCAGAAAATCGCATTCCTGCGTTGCGATCACTTTACGCGCAAAATTCAAAGCATTGAGAATATTGGTTTTCTCCTCTGCCTTCTCCTGCTCATTCAGTTCCTCATATCCTTCATCATGCTTCTCAAAACGGAATATCTTAATATCCAGATTATCCAATTCCTCCAGAAAATCCAGTTCCCTGCGCTCTCTTCCTTTCAGAAACTGAATAATAATGACGCTTTTACCCTGTGCGGAAGCTCTCAGACACTGACCGATCGCCAGAGTTGTCTTTCCCTTTCCCCCGCCACAGTAAACCTCTGTAAATTCTTTTTCCATAACAAACAATTCCTCTTATCGTTATTGAAATTGTACCTTCTTCTCTGTGTCATTACAGACATGATAAACAGCAGTCTGTTTTCGACTTCTGCGATGAGCTTCCGGCATATTCACGCCGGAATGCTTCGTGGAACAGCAGGCTGCCATAGTTATCTGAATACGCTTATATTACCGCAGTTTATGAAGAATTGCAAGTGTTACTGTTTACAGTAATCGTTACTGTTCACTCCGTTCTCAGCAACACGCTTCGCGATGCACAGAATTTATGCTAATCGCATAAATTCGCGCGG
>ENA-OPWH01001937-OPWH01001937.1-human-gut-metagenome-genome-assembly--contig:-NODE-1937-length-12196-cov-1.514126_pt1 | contig 12196 bp, 9 predicted proteins | sample MGYA00241506_ERZ502004 | MGnify/ENA primary metagenome ERZ502004 (study PRJEB25962, sample SAMEA2043049) | human gut metagenome | biome: human gut; feature: human-associated habitat; material: faeces... | reverse complement strand
TATTCATATTATGTATCCGATGATTGCTAATATGTGGGAGATAGACCGCATAAAAGAGATTGAAAATGAGGTGAAGGCTGAGCTTGCGGCTCAGGAGATTAAGATAGGAAGCCCAAAGACAGGAATAATGATAGAGACACCGGCGGCTGCAATGATTAGCGATGAGCTTGCAAAAAAGGTTGATTTCTTTAGTATTGGAACTAATGATTTGACGCAGTACACATTGGCTGTTGACAGGCAGAATCCTAAGCTGGATACATTTTTTGATGCACATCACCCAGCAGTGCTAAAGATGATTAAAATGGTTGTCGATAATGCACATAGAGCCGGGATATGGGCAGGAATATGTGGAGAGCTTGGAGCTGATACAAGCCTTACACAGAAGTTTCTTGAAATGGGTGTTGATGAATTGTCGGTTTCGCCGGGGAGAATTCTTCCAATCAGAAAGATTATCCGTGACACTGATGTATCTGAATTATAATTGGTATATTGGAAAAGGTGATTGTTATGCTTGCAGAGAAAAGACACGAATATATACTTCAGGAGTTGAAACGCAAGGGAAGTATAACTGTCAATGAGATTAAAGAAGAACTTGGAATTTCAGAATCTACAATTAGAAGAGATTTGAATTTGCTTGATGAAGAAGGCAAGCTTGTCAAGGTATTTGGAGGTGCAGTATCAGCAGGTTTTGAAGTTTCAGGCAGTGAACCAAGCGTTACGCAGAAGCGTGAAATAAATATTAATGGCAAGAAGCTTATTGCAAAATATGCGGCAGGACTTATAGAACCTGATGATTTTGTATATATGGATGCAGGCACTACAACAGGTTGTATGATTGATTATATAACAGAAAAGCGGGCGGTATATGTGACTAATGCTGTTACACACGCAAGAAATCTTGCGGCGTTAGGTTTCAGGGTTATACTTATAGGTGGTGAGCTTAAGGGTTCAACAGAAGCAGTAGTAGGTGCTAATGCTATTGAAATGTTAAGAAATTATAATTTCAACAAAGGATTTTTTGGTACAAATGGCATAAGTATTAAATGTGGATTTACGACGCCTGATATTAATGAGGCAGAAGTTAAGAAAATGGCGATGTGCCATTGCAATCACAAAATAATTCTTGCAGACAGCACCAAATTCGATAATGTAAGTTCAGTGACATTTGCAAGGATTGATACAGCTAAGATAATAACTGATGAAGAAGTGCCTGCTGGTTATAGGGATTATAATATTTATAAGGTGAATGGATGATGTTATAATTAAAAAATGAACAATATTAAAAGGGACTTTTTAAGTCCCTTTTTTAGTAAGTTATTTCTGTCTGTTGCTAAGCTGTTCAGATATAGCCTGTTTAATGGCATTGAAAGACTCTTTGCTTATATCGTGTTCGATACGGCACGCATCCTCCTCGGCAGTCTGCTTATTGACACCAAGCTGTATTAACCAAGAAGAAAGTATCTGATGTCTTTCATAAATCATCTCGGCAATTTCCCTGCCAGAGTCTGTAAGGTATATATAACCTTCTTTAGTTACGCGTATATGTTCTGATTCACGAAGATTCTTCATAGCAATGCTGACGCTTGACTTCTTATAGCCCATTTCGTTGGCAATATCAATTGAACGCACAACAGGCAGTTTCTTGCTAAGCATAAGTATTGTTTCTAAATAATCTTCAGCTGATTCGTGGATGACCATAATTATTCCCCCTGACTAACATTTATGTGAATTAATAAATAATTGTAGATTATAAAGCAATTAATAAATAATTAATGTAAATATAATACTAATAAGTATAATAAGTATAACATAAACCTGGCAAATAATCAAACTTATAGTTAGTGCGAATTATCTATGCCTTTCAAAGCTGTATAAATATGTGCTATAATAAAGCTGTACATAGTGGGAGATTTGAAAAAAGCTAGAGCTGCCCTTACAAGGCACCAGATTGATATGCGTAAAATGTACGCAGAAAAGAGGATTATTATGAATATTAATATAGATAAATTACACTGCCTTATAGATTTACACGTTCACCTTGATGGTTCAGTCAGTATTCCAATGGCTAAGAGGCTGGCTCTTATTAATGGTATTGAACTTAATGAAAGTGAAGAAGACCTGAAAGAAAGATTACAGGTGTCCAAAGACTGCAGGGATTTGAATGAATATCTGGAAAAATTTGAATTTCCACTGACACTTTTGCAGAAAGCTGAAGCTATTACTGAATGTGTGAGAATGTTAATAGCTGGGCAGGATAGTCAGGGGATAATGTACAGTGAGATAAGATTTGCACCACAGCTTCATATGCAGAAGGGGTTGACACAGGAAGAGGTTGTGCAGGCGGCAATAAAAGGACTCGGTAATTCAGATTATCACAAGCTTATATTATGCTGCATGAGGGGAAGTGATAATGAGGAGCTTAATAAAGAAACGATAAGGATTGCCCATACATATCTTGGACGTGGAGTTGTGGCACTAGATCTTGCCGGTGCAGAAAAATTATATCCAACAAAGCAGTTTGTTGGAATATTTAAAGAAGCTTTGGCATATAATATTCCGTTTACAATACACGCAGGTGAAGCAGATGGAGAAGAAAGCATAAAGACGGCAATATATATGGGAGCTGAAAGAATAGGACACGGAATAAGGGCAGCCTGGTCAGAGGATATGATTAAGGAGCTGGCAGATAAGAATATTCCGTTAGAATTGTGTCCTACAAGTAACCTTAATACGAAAGTTGTTGATAATATTGCTGATTATCCAATTATGAAACTTATTAATAATGGTGTTAAAGTTACCATAAATACGGACAATATGATGGTTTCAGGCACAAGTATTAAAAATGAGCTTAAATTACTTGTGCAAACATTTCCTATAAATGGTATAATATTAAAGAATTTGCTTATTAATTCAGCAGAAGCTGCATTTGCCAAGGATAGCATTAAAGAACAGCTTAAAAGAAAGATATATGAAGAATTGGATGGGGTTACTTATGAATGAAGTTAATGAGTTATTTACAAAGGAGAATGTTGAACAGATAGTTGTTCCACAGGTTGTAAAAGATGATTTACTAAGCATTATAGAGGAAAAGCTAAAAAGAGCAGGATTTTACTACAGAATTGCATACAGGGTCAAGGCAGTTGATTCTATGGTGAATAAGCTTATATTTAAAGATTACAGACGTCCGGGTACGGAGAATGAAGATAAGAAAATGCAGGATCTTGTAGGAATAAGAATAATCCTATATTTTGTTGATGATGTAGATATATGCAGAAAGCTTTTAGATACATTATTTATATCTCCAGGAATGTGGGAGACTACGGAGAATAATGAATATGAATTCAAGGCTATGAAGGTCAATGGAATATTCAAGCTTCCAGCATATCTTAGCAAGACAATTGTCAATCCATATCTGTCAGATTATGTTGACGATACATTTGAGGTTCAGGTAAGGACGAACTCATTTGAGGGCTGGCACGAGATTGAGCACGATATGAGATATAAAGGCTCGGCGTTTGGAATAGGTAACGAAGCACTGGCAAGAAAGATGAACAGTATTCTTGCTACATTTGAACTGTGTGATGATTCGATAGCAGGGCTGCTTGAAGATTTAGGACACCAGCATTACAAAGACAAGAAATGGAATGATATGTTAAGGTGTCACTACAGGTTAAAGTTTGAGAATGAACCACTGCATCCATACATAGAGGAGCTGTTTGACTCAGACACAGAGCTTGCAAAGATATTTTATAAGGCACCAAGACAAGGGGCTATTGAACAGTTATGGCTTGATACTTCAGAGAATGGAATAGAGCTTACACTTAATAATATAGTAAAGATTGTCAATCAGATAGGCCCTGATGATGAAAGGCTTAACGAGGCATTTAGAAAGATAGAGCAGGAGCATAAGAATAAACAGGAATTCGAGGCTGGCGGTAAAAGACGCCGCTTTGAGCCGTTTAAACCGCTTGGCAATTATAAGGTATTCCAGTCACATTCCTGCATTGATCTTACTAATCTTTCTATGGAGGACGCATTTAAAAAGGCAGTTAATTACATATATTCGTGGGTACATTCAAGATTTAATGAAGTATTTGATGATATGCCGGGCAGTGTGGATACATATGATAATGAAAGACCGGGGTATAAGGTATCGCTTGAATATGATAATGAGAATTTATATTTCAAGGAGATTACAACGCACCTTGATTCTAAGGTCGCTAACAGACTGTGGATATCGGTTGCTACTATTAAGAAAGATGGTGACAGGCTTTTATTTGACGTAAGTAATGAATATGCTGAGCCAGCAGATAAGTACAGAGATAATGAAAATGTATTGTTCAGCCGTCCTAACTTCTATGGAGAGATAGCAGATAATATTGGAATCTGTGATGTGGAGAGGTTAAGACAGAATGTAAGGGGTATTGATAATGAAGAAGAATACAATACATTAAAGGATCTTATTAAAGATGATAATAGGCAGTTCCCTGTAGTTGTATTTGTGGCATCAGATGATTATTGGATAGAAAAGTTTGATGTGGACTATTTTGCATATCTTGTGGGGTATTATGCACATATTAAGAGGATTACAACAGATGAACTTTCTGAGCAGTTTGCTAAAGATTATGATTTGGACGAAGACGAGTTTAGGGATTCGATCACTGTATTTTATCCAGGCAGAGAACCTAACACAAGTTATAAGTCGCATATCTTAAATACTACATTTGAGGTTATAAAGATAGAGAAAAGAAAATACTGGAATGAGAATGGGTGTAGGGCGTTCAGGCGACAACTTGTTTCAGATATAAGAGAGAATAATGTCATTATGTAGATAACAGAGGGGTAGAAAGTTATGAGTAGAGGGAATAATAAAAGCAGTATTGCTGCAGAAGGAACACAATGGTATGGAAATGTTGTATCAAGCACGCTTCAGGCATATTACGAGGTGTACTATGTCAATCTTTCTGATAATACCTGCAAAAGAATATATCCGTGGTATATCGAGGATAATGAGTTTATAGATTATACTAACGAGGTCAACCGTAGAATATCAGGTAATATCATATGTAATAATTCGGAGGAAGATGTGTCAACGCTTCTTGCAGTTGATAATCTTAAATGTGAATTAAAACATAAAGATAAGACAGAGTACAGATACAAAAGACAGGTAACCAATGGAGTATTCAGGTGGTGTCTTGTAAGTGTTGTCGTTGAGAAGCGAAAAAATGGTGAGCCTGTAAGTGTTATTCTTATGATAAGGGACATAGAAGATGTTATAAAGAAAGAGATTGAACAACAGCTTCTTATAGAAGAAGCACTTGCACAGGCTGAAAGTGCTAGCAGGGCAAAGGGAAAGTTCCTTTCTGATATGTCGCACGAAATCAGGACACCTATGAATGTGATTCTTGGATATGCCTCAATTGCACAGAATAATATGGATAATCGGGATCAGGATAAGGTTAAGGATTGCCTTGAAAAGATTAAAGAAGCTGGAAATCATCTGATTGGTATTATTAATGATGTGCTTGAGGTGTCAAGGATAGAGCAGGGAAAGATTAATATAGAAAATGAAGAAAGCGACATTTATGAGCTTATGACAGATTTCTATAATCTTGTAGAAATTCAGGCGGCAGTAAAGAAACAAAAGATGACAATTGATCTAGAGGGTATAACTGATAAATATGTGTATATGGATTGGACGAGAATAAGCCAGGTGCTTATTAATCTTATTAACAATGCAATCAAATATACGCCGGTTGGCGGACATATAGATGTTATTGTGAAAGAAGACTGCAATAATAATATAGGGGATAATATACATAATTATATTATTATAGTGAAGGATAATGGCAGGGGAATAGATGAAAAGGATATGCCATCATTATTTGATTTGTATACAAGGGGAGCATACGATAATGATATATCAGTAGAGGGAACAGGGCTTGGACTGTCTATATCCAAGCAGATAATTGAACTTATGAATGGAACAATAGATGTTGACAGTAAGTTAGGCGAAGGTACAACATTTACAGTAAAGTTACCGCTTCAATATGTTGTCAGGACACAGGCCGATAAAAATATAACTGACAATGGGACAGATAATAATATAATAAAGAATGATCAGAGCCTGTCAGATATAAAGGTAATGGTTGTTGATGATAATCAGTATAACAGGGAAATTGCCTGCGAGCTTTTACGGGAAAATGGTGCTCATATAATTGAGTGTGCCAGTGGAAGTGAAGCTGTAGATTATATAAAATATAGAAATGGTATTGTGGATATTATTCTTATGGACGTGTGTATGCCAGATATGGATGGTTTTGAGGCTACACGTTTAATAAGACAGTTAGAAAAAGACAGATGGCAGGATATTCCGATTGTAGCAATGACAGCTAATGCATTTGATGAGGACAGGAAGAAGGCACTGGAGCACGGAATGAATGGACATATAGCTAAACCATTCGATATAGATACATTTGCAGAAACAGTATTAGAATATGTAAAATATTAAGTTGACATAAGTGCATAAGTAGGGTACGATTTAGTGTATTAAAGTAATAAAATATTCACGTATTAGAGAAGTGAATTGCAAGAACAGAATGGAGATTAATATGAGGAACTGTACCAACACGCGATTATTAAGGAAAATGCTTATTGTACTTTTATTATGCTCTTTTATAGCAGGTACATTTACTGCCTGTTCAGATAAGAAGCAGTCAGACGTCAAGACAACATTTACAGTGGGTTTTGATGCGGAATTTCCACCTTATGGATACAAAGATGCGAGTGGAGAATATGTTGGATTTGACTTATCTTTAGCAGAAGAAGTATGCAGACGTAATGGCTGGGAACTTGTCAAACAGCCAATCGACTGGGATTCTAAAGATATGGAACTTTCATCTGGAAGCATAGATTGTATATGGAATGGATTTACTATGGACGGAAGGGAGTCCGATTATACATGGACAACTCCATATATTGATAATTCACAGGTTGTAATAGTAAAGTCAGATTCAAGCATTAATTCATTATCAGACTTAGCAGGAAAAGTTGTTGTTGTGCAGTCAGACTCATCTGCACTTGCAGCATTTACAGGTGAAGATGCAGAACCGGAAAATGTTGCACTTGCTAAAAGTTTTGCTTCATTACAGCAGGTTGGTGATTATAATGGTGCATTTATGAATCTTGAGGCTGGTTCAGTTGATGCGATATGTATGGATATGGGTGTTGCCAATTATGAACTTAATGCAAGAGGCGGCAGATTCAGAATGTTGTCACAGCATGTATCTAATGAACAGTATGGAATAGGCTTTAAACTTGGCAATACAGAATTAAGAGATAAAGTACAATCAACACTTCTTGATATGCTTGATGATGGAACATTTCTTTCGATAGCTGAAGAATGGGGACTTGAGGAAAGCATATGCTTAAGTGCTGATAATGTTGTAAATGATAGTGATTTAGCTGTTGATAAAGGTAATTTCTTTGTTGAACTTGGAAGCGTTGTATCCAAGCTTGCAGAAGGTATGCTTGCATCACTTGCAATATTTGTACTTACACTTGTATTCTCACTTCCACTAGGACTTTTACTTATGTTTGTAAGATTGTCAAAGGTAAATGTAATAAGATGGATTGCAAAGATATACATATCAATAATGAGAGGAACACCCCTTATGTTACAGCTTTTAGTTGTGTTCTTTGGTCCATATTATGTATTTGGAATTTCGCTTTCTTACAGTTATAGATTTTATGCGGTAATTATAGGATTTGCACTTAATTATGCGGCATATTTTGCAGAGATATTCAGATCGGGAATTCAGGCGATACCAGCAGGACAGAGTGAAGCTGCGACAGTTCTTGGTTACACAAGGGCACAGACATTTGTAAGAATTATACTTCCCCAGATGACAAGAATTGTGCTTCCACCAGTTACTAATGAAGTAATAACTCTTGTAAAAGATACATCTTTAGCATTTGCACTTGCGTATACAGAAATGTTCACGCTCGCTAAGCAGATTGCGGCGGCAAGTGCAAGCATAATGCCATTATTTATTGCAGGAGCATTTTATTATATATTCAACTTTATAGTTGCCTGGATAATGGAATATATAGAAAAGAAAATGCGTTATTAAACAGATGGAGGCAGTATGAGCAGTACAAGTTTACTTGAAATGAAACATGTAAAAAAGACATTTGGAAGTCTAGAAGTGTTAAAGGATATATCAATAGAAGTTAATGAGGGAGAGGTTGTTGCAATAATCGGACCATCAGGTTCTGGTAAATCAACATTTTTAAGATGTGCAACTCTCCTAGAGAATATGGATGAGGGAACATTGTCATATTGTGGTGAGAGTGCAACGCTTAATGAGTCAGGTGCAGCACAGTATGTAGACAAGAAGAAGTTACACAGCATAAGAAATAATTTTGGACTTGTATTCCAGAATTTCAACCTTTTCCCACATTTTTCAGTGCTTAAAAATGTAATTGATGCACCAATTAATGTGCAGAGACGTGATAAAGCTGAGGTGACTGCCGAGGCACGCGAGCTTTTAAAGAAGGTTGGACTTGAGAATAAAGAAGACAGCTACCCAGGCCAGTTATCAGGCGGACAACAGCAGAGAGTTGCTATTGCGAGGGCACTTGCTATGAATCCAAAGATGCTGTTCTTTGATGAGCCAACATCTGCACTTGACCCAGAGATAACAGCAGGAATTCTTAAGCTTTTAAGAGAACTTGCCAATGAAAAGATGACAATGGTTATAGTTACACACGAGATAGATTTTGCCAGAAATGTAGCTGACAGAGTTATATTTATGGATGGTGGCGTAATAGTCGAAGAGGGTAAGCCGCAAGACGTTATAGATAACCCTAAGAGTGAAAGAACTAAAGCCTTCCTTCAGAAAATGGCATAAAAGGAATGGTATAAAAAGAATAGCATAATATGGAGATTAAGGTATGACATTAAACCAGTTAAAATATGCGATAATTGTTGCAGAGTCAGAGTCTTTTAATGAAGCAGCCAAGAAGCTTTTTATATCACAGCCAAGTCTTTCAACTTCAATACATTCCTTAGAGGAGGAGATTGGAGTACAGATATTCAGACGTTCACAGAATGGTATTGCAGTAACACCTGATGGCAAGGAATTTATCGGTTATGCAAGACAGGTTATGGAGCAGTATGAGCTTTTAGACGCAAGATACATTACTAAATCAGAAGTCAAGAAAAGATTCAGTGTGTCAATGCAGCATTATTCTTTTGCGGTTAATGCTTTTGTGCATATGGTTAAGCAGTATGGTATGGACGAATATGAGTTTGCTGTACACGAAACCAAGACACATGAGGTTATAGAAGATGTGAAGAATGGCAAAAGTGAAATTGGCATACTGTACATTAACAGTTTTAATAAAAATGTGCTTGAGAAAATCTTCAATGATAATTATCTTGAGTTCCATAAATTGTTAGAATGTGAAATATATGTATATATGTACAAGGGACACCCGCTTGCTGGCAAAAAGCTTATTAAGCTTGAAGAGTTAAAAGATTATCCGTGTCTTTCATTTGACCAGGGGGATTATAATTCATTTTATTATGCAGAAGAAGTATTAAGCACATATGAATATAAGCAGCTTATTAAGGCTAATGACAGGGCAACTATGCTTAATCTTATGGTTGGACTTAATGGATATACGCTGTGTTCAGGAATTATATGTGAGGAGCTTAATGGTGATGAATATTGTGCAGTAAAGCTTGATGCTAAGGAAGTTATGGATATTGGTTATATTTCAAGAAAGGGAATTGCGTTAAGTACGATAGGGCAGCAGTATCTTGAAGAAATATCCAAGTATAAAGCGTTGTAAATATAGGGCTTCGTGAATGTAAGAACTGGTAATTATAAAGTTTATATAAGCTTTGTAATAGTTTGATTGACAGATGATATGTATATTTTATATAATAAAATATAAGAACGTATGGTTGGAAAGTGAGCGGGTTTTATATGAGAAAGATGAGTGAAGAACCTGTATGTACAGGTTTTACAGATATACATAATCATATTTTATTTGGAGTTGATGATGGTTCGCCGGATATAAAGACAAGTATGGAAATGTTGCAAATGGCGTATGAAGATGGTATAAGAGATGTCATATTGACACCACATTTTCATCCTAAGAGGGGTATGGCACATTACAGCAAGATAGTAGAGCATTATGAGATACTTGCTGACGAGGCGGCTAAGACATTTCCTGATATGGGAGTGTATCTTGGCAGGGAAGTGTATTTCAGGTCAGAGATATTAGACGATTTGGATAAGCTTGATGAAAAGACAATGTGCGGAACTGACACAATTCTTATAGAGTTCTCCTCAGGAGTTGAGCAGGACAAGGTAAGAGGAGCTGTACTTGATGTTATAATGGCTGGCTATCACCCAATTGTGGCACACGTTGAAAGATATGTGTGTACGGTTAAGGATTGGGACTATATATATGAGTTAAAGAGAATGGGTGCTGACATACAGATTAACGCAGACTCAGTTACCGGCGATAATGGCTGGGCAGTACAGAGATGTACTAAGGCACTTCTTAAAGACCATATTGTAGATTATATTGCATCTGATGCACACGATTTGAAGTCAAGAACACCTCAGTTATCAAAGTGCTATAAGTATGTTGTGAAAAAATATGGCGTGGAATATGCTGACAAGATAATGAAGGCAGATGTAACGAAGAAATTCGGTTGATATATATGATATATATTAATAAGTTATATAAAGATAATAAGATAGAAGTCTGGAATACGGCAATGTTATTAAATTAATGACACTGGCTGTAGTACAGGCTTCTTTTTAATTTAATTATTATGGATATATGGAAGGATAATACGGGCATAATAAAAATTATAAGAATTTAAAAATTAGTGGTTGACAGATTACTAATCAGAGGATATAATGCAATCATAAAACACATTAAACATATAGGTTTATAGGAAAGCAATAATAAAACATTTTCAGGAGGATTAATAATATGAGTAATTATGTAGAGAGTGCAGCAGAATTAGTAGGAAAGACACCATTACTTAAGCTTAATGGATATTCTAAGAAGGCAGGGGTTACAGAGGCTAACATATTTGGTAAGCTTGAATATCTCAACCCAGCAGGTTCTGTAAAGGACAGAATTGCATTAGCAATGATTAAGGATGCAGAAGATAAGGGCTTATTAAAGCCTGGTGCAACAATCATCGAGCCAACAAGTGGTAATACAGGTATTGGTATTGCCTCAGTTGCAGCAGCTAAGGGCTATAGAGCAATTCTTACACTTCCAGATACAATGTCAGTAGAAAGAAGGAATCTTTTAAAGGCTTATGGTGCTGAACTTGTTCTTACAGAAGGTGCTAAGGGTATGAAGGGTGCTATTGCAAAGGCAGAAGAACTTAACAAGGAAATCGAAGGCTCTATCATCTTAGGACAGTTTGATAATCCGGCTAACCCAGCAGCTCACAAGGCTACAACAGGTCCAGAAATCTGGGAACAGCTTGATGGTAAGGTAGATATATTCGTAGCTGGTGTTGGTACAGGCGGAACAGTTACAGGTGTTGGTGAATACCTTAAGTCACAGAATCCAGATGTTAAGATTGTAGCAGTTGAGCCAGCAACAAGTCCGGTTCTTTCAAAGGGAACAGCAGGTGCTCATAAGATTCAGGGTATCGGTGCAGGATTTGTTCCTGACACTTTGAATACAAAGGTATACGACGAGATCATCGCTGTTGAGAATGATGATGCATTTGCAGCAGCAAAGGAGATCGCATCAGCAGAGGGAATCCTCGTAGGAATCTCATCAGGTGCAGCTTACTTTGCAGCAAAGCAGATCGCAGAGCGCCCTGAGTATGCAGGCAAGAATATCGTAGTACTTCTTCCAGACAGTGGAGACAGATATTACTCAACTCCGTTATTCGGCTAAATGGATATATAGTAATTGCTGTGATATAGAATTTATATGAAAAAGCCACCACATCGTGTTTTGATGTGGTGGCTTTTTTGAAAGTACCCTTAATTAGCTGCATAAATAGTATACAATTGGATAACCTTAAAACTGATAGAACATTGAGGGGAAATGCCCTTAATTGGGTTGACTTTCCCTTAAAATGTGCTAGTATTTAAGGGAAAAGGAGTAGATTAAGGGAATGAGAACTTTTAATTACAGT
>ENA-OPWH01001935-OPWH01001935.1-human-gut-metagenome-genome-assembly--contig:-NODE-1935-length-12209-cov-1.966019_pt1 | contig 12209 bp, 9 predicted proteins | sample MGYA00241506_ERZ502004 | MGnify/ENA primary metagenome ERZ502004 (study PRJEB25962, sample SAMEA2043049) | human gut metagenome | biome: human gut; feature: human-associated habitat; material: faeces... | reverse complement strand
GGCCCCCACGGGCGCGGCCCAACCTGTCATTGCGCCTGTAGGCGAGGGCGGCATGGTGCCGACAGCGCCGACTGAGGAGCCGGGTTTCTGGAGCAGCTTCGTCAACGGAATGAAGGACTTCGCCTCGGATATGACGCCCCCGCCCGCCGAGCTTGCCGAGCTTTCTCAGCAGGCTGCGGAGAGCATGGCGGCGCAGGATAATGTGGTCGATCAGAGTGGCCTCTCTCTTGCCGATGTCACCAATGCCGCGTTCCTGTCCGCCCTGAACCCTGAGTTGTTGAACCTGTTCTACAACTTCGGACGCGATTTCACTACGGCTTTCCCCCGTGCAGTACAGGCGACAATGGGGGGGAATCCGCTGCAAGTTCCTCCAGTCTTGCCGGGGCCGGGTGGCATCCCGGTGCTGGTGCCGTAGGAGGTGCGCACTATGTCGCAATCCCATGAAGAAGAACAGGCGATACTGTCTCAGATTTACGACCCGCGGTACCAGCAAACCATGTTCCTTATCGAGCAGGCGATGCGGGACGTATCGGCATTGCCCGATGTGCCCGCGTCGTATCCGAACACATACGATACTGACCTTCTGAGACTGATTGATTCCGTACCCTTGGAGTAATTATGGCATCGTCTACATCCAACGTCACTCCCATAAGCTCTCAGGTTAAGCCCTTTGAGACGCCGGATTACAACTCTGCCCTCAAGCAAGCCATGTCCACGGCGAACATGATGGCGCTGATGTACCGGAGAATGTACGGCGGCGGGGGGCGTGGGAAAGGCGCATGGCATTATGAGATTGACCCTACGGCACCGAATGGATTCCGCAGGGTCTGGGTCGAGGGCGGCACTGACAAGGAACGGAAGGCGTACCTTGAAGCGATGCGCCGTGGTGCCGCAGTCAAGGCCCTGCAAGACCCGGAAGTTGCCAAGCTGCGGGCGGGCATGGAGAATATGTCCGTCCACAAACAGAAGCAGATTCTGGACGACATCCGGCGCAACCATGTCGAGCGGTTGTCAAAGCAGTACCAAGTCCCTGCCAACGACATCCTGCAAGAACTCGGCACAGCGGACGCCCAACTCGATAGCCAGCTTAAAAAAATCAATGCTGACTCCGGGTTCTGGAATACGTTGTGGGATGCCGCTTCGCGGGAATCAACGAAAATAGCCGATGCTATTACTGGCGTGGGCGAGGATGCCCGTGCCGAATTTGAGCGCGGCAAGCTGCGCTTGGAGAAATACCAGCAGGCTACGGAAGAGAACGCCTACCTGCGGGAACAGCAGCTTCGTGAACAGGAGGGGGGAGGATTCCTCTCCCGCCAGACCGGGCCGGGCAGCAGCTTCCTCGGCATGATGGGCAGCTTAATCGGCGGGCAGGCTGCGGACACGGGCGCACCGCTTGCCGGGATGGGAGCTGGTGCCGCCGCTGGTACAGCTACCGCAGGGGCTGCCGTAGGCGGCCTCATTGGTGCGGGCGCAGCGGGCTCACAGATTGAGAAGATCAACTTCATCGACCGTGTGGTTGCCGACCCCAACCTGACGGACGAACAGAAGATTGCCGCTATTGAAGCGGGCTCAGGTTCCGCGCAGCTTATGGGCGGCGCACTGAATGCCCTCCCACTGAACCTCGCCCGCGTAGCGGCACCCGTGCGCAATGCTGTAGCCCGTGCGGGCATCGGTAGATTGGGGCGTGAATTTACTGAGGCAGGCGGTGCCCTCGGTGAGCAAGTCTTGCGGAATGCCGCTGCCCGCCGTGCAGAGAACATTGCCAACGAGAGCTGGCTCCGTACCTACGCCACCCGCGCCGTTCCGCAGGCGGCAGTGGAGACGGGGCTTGCGAATGTTGGTACGGTGGTTGGACAGAATGCGATCTTCAACGAGGCTACCGGACAGGACACCCCGTTGTCTGAAGGCGCCGGGGAATCTGTCGTCGCCTCGGTTCTGGGCGCTCCTTTCTTTGGGGCGTTCAATGTCCGCAGCTATCCACGCCGTAACAATTCCGGCAACACCACGGGGACGCGGCAGACGGGGACTGATGCCAGTGCTGCCGGAACCGCTGCGCCGAACCCCGTCTCTGTACCTCCGGGAGACGGGGGCGCAGCGTCAGCGGTATTTAACCAGAGCACGTATGACCGCTCGTTCCGTTCCGGGTTGAAGGAGTATTTCCGCAAGAACCGCAACTTCAATCCCGATGATGTGCAGAAAGCCTACACTGCCAACGGCATGTCCGTTGACCAGTACAGGGCGTTCGTGGATACGCTGGAAGCCGAGGGCTTCAGCAAGAAGGTTGTTGACCGCCTGCGGGAATCGTTTGTCGAATCTCCGATTACGAACAGGGAGCGTGCCCTCTACGACTTCACGTCAAAGATCACAGCGGAGACGACCCCGGCTGAAGTGGATGCCGCATTGCAGGCATACTTCCAAGCGGGCGGCACCCCTGAGATGGTGGAGCGGTTCCTGAAGGACGGCAGCCTTACGCCCAAGCGCCGGGATAAGAACACGTCTCTGGTGGATGTCAATGCGAAACGCTTGAAGAATTTCCAGCGTGCCCACATAAACGAAGGGTTACTCCGCAACAAGGAAAATGGAGCGACAGTCAATGGCGAAGCAAGCGGAAACGCAGGAAGCGGCGCGGAGCAGGCGGCTTCCTTCATGGGAAGCGATGGACAGGCAAGAACGGGAAGCCCTGATGCAGCAGATACTGCAAGCAATAGCAGAGTGGCGACCGATACCGGAACGCTTGATGCAGCCCCTGCCGACAGCCTTGCTCAAGAAGCTGCTCGACGCGGTGAACCAGTTGAAGGCGGAAGGACTGGCGGGGCCGCACAACCGGGCGAACGACAGAATCAAGCGGCTGAAGTCCTTGTTGAACCAGCGGGGACTGGGCGGGGAACGGGAGCCGACAGCGGACGAAGTGGTGAACCAGCAGCCGCCGGAAGTGCGCAACCAGATACTGGCGCAGGAATCCGCACTGGTGAAGGAATCGGAAGTGCGGGCGTTGCAGGAAATGCAGAAGGCGCTGGCGCGCAGCAACAACCCGCTGGTCGGCGTATAGACCTGCCTGATGGCGCGACTACGGATGTGCGGCCCGCTGAGGTTCGCCCGTCCAGCAGCAACACGCCCATCGACATGACGAACGCCACGTTCGACGTGGTGCCGAAGGAAGTCCGGGAGCGTGCGAATGTAGCGCCCGTCACGACCAGCAGCAAGATTGACGCGCTTCCCGATGAGTTCTGGAAGAAGAACTACAATGCCAGAATCAAACCGGAGAATGCGCGGAACAAGGCGTGGGAGCTGCTTATCAGCGACCGCCTGAACCAGTTGATGCCGGATGCCGCGAAGAAATTCAGCAAGGCTGAAACGAAGCTGCTGAACGCACTCCATGATTCGGGCATCGCCACGCCGGAACTCCCGGATTCCATCTGGGATACCATCTATGAAGCGCAGTCCATGACGCCGGATGTGTCGCCCATTGATATTGTTAAGGCCGAACTGAACTCCTATGAGTCCGGTTACAAGGTAGCCGAGAACCCTGCCTGCTGAGGAAGTTATGTTTTGTCCTGATGATGCAGAAATCTTCGCGTCCACCAGACGCCCGCATGGAAACGGTGGGGCCTTTGGCACCATGCGGCACACCGTTGACCCTGCACAGACACGCGCTCTGACGTTGGAACAGATTGCTAGAGATGCCTATGAGCACGCCACCTACATGAGCGACCTTGGCGGAAGCATCAGCAGTTCCTACACGACGACGATAAGCCCCACGACTGCACGCGACCGCAGGGAAGTGCGCGGGCTGGCCCGTGATGTCGTCAAACTCATGGACACGGCGCGGGATGCGCAGGCTGAACGGATGCAGAAGTGGCAGGAGAACCTTCGTGCCGTCAGTCAGACATCCGTCAACGAGGTAAGCAAGTGGGCGAACTTCGTAACGGCAACAACCCGCAAGCTGGTCAACGCCCGCGCCGACATCAACCTGTGGGCGCAGACGTACCTTGGCGAGAACGACAGGGCGAACGTGAACAACAGCACCCGCATGGCCTTTGAGCTCATGGAACCGAAGATTCAGGGGACGCTGCAAAAGTTCACCAAGGCAATTGAGGAAGTCAACGAACAGCTCAAGCCCATTGCGCAACGCACCGGGTACACTGTCGATGAGGTCGCCACCATCTTCGGAGACTACGCCAACTGCCAGATGATGCCGGAAATCAACCAGCTCCTTCTGGATCGCTGGCAGGGAGAGATTGCGGCGGAACGGCTGCGGAACAGGGGGGACGAATCCAAAGTCCGTATTGCACAATTGCAACACAAGATCGAGAACCTCTCCGCCAACCTGAACAACCCCAATCCGAAACGGGATTTGATCTCCGGCGGGTATACCAATGCTGAAGCGCAGCAGTTGCAGCAGCGCATTCTGGACATGGGGTTCACGAAGGAAGAGATTGAAGCATGGACTGCGGACTTTCGGGAGCGCGGGTATCGCGGGATTCTTGAGGCGCGTGTGCAGGCCGGGCTGGTATCGCCCGAAGTCCTGCGGTCGTTCCCGGATTTCCAGTACCACCTCCCGGTCAAAACCAAGTTCGACAACATCACGGGTGCCGTCAACGACGCGGCGCTGTACAGCCCCGGAACCTACGGTGAAATCAAAGGGCGCATCAACAAGCCCGACAGTGCTTATTTCACCGTGCTGAACTACGCCCGCCGTGCAGCCAACGAGATCGGGATGCAGGACTTCACCCTGCGCATGGCAGCCGCAGCAAAGGATGCGGAAGTATCCGGAAAGAACAACGGGCTGTTAATGTTCAACGTGGCTCAGTTGAAGCAGTGGAAGATGAACGGAGAACCGCAAATCCGCCGATGGGCAGAGAACTTGGAAGAACGCGGGTGCCTCATTGCCGACATCCCTAGCCAGTTCGACCCACAGACCGGGGAACCCATCGGCTCCACCAAGATGCTGGTTACGTTCGACCCGAACTGGAAAGACCCCAAGACGGGCCTTACGGGTATGCAGTTGAACGACGCCCTTGTTGCGGCACCAAAGCACGCCACCTCGTTCGGCAAAGGCGTCGCCCGCTGGACAAGCCGCACCGGGCAGTTGTTCACCCGGTTCCGTCCTACCTTTGCTTTCATCAACTGCGGGCGCGACCTCATGATGCGGTCAACGGGGATGCTGGCCCGTGACTACTACCGCCCTGACGGAACAATGATTGCCGGGTCGTCGCTCGTATCGAACTATCTCACGAACACGCCCCGCGCCGCCCGTATGCTTATGGATACGCTGGTGCGGGATACTGCCGCACCGGACTCCGATGCCCGGCGGCTGTGGAATGAATACGTGAGCGCGGGGTTGCACCAGCAGTACACCCGTGGGCAGAATGAAATCCGGCGCACTCTTGCGGATGTCATTGAGGCACGGGACAACCCCACGGGATTTGTTCGTAAGTACCTGACAAATCCGAAAGACCCCAAGGGGAAGAAGTTTGCCGAGATGCTGAACGGGCTCGGCGACCGCAAGGATCAAGCCCTTGCCGTACTGGATGGTTGGAACGATTACTTCAACAATATCGCCAGCTTCAACCAGTTCGTCACCCTGCGTGACGCCGGGTTGAGCGTGGACAGCGCGGCGCACGCTACGCTTGAGATGATGAACCTCTACCAGCGCGGGACGGCAACGCCCGCTCTGCAATGCCTTTACCCGTTCATCATCCCGACGATGCAGGGTGCCGCAAACATCATGCGGACGATGGGTTTTGTGCCGGATCAGCGCGGCGTGTACCGCGCTACCCGCAAGGGGATGCTCACTGTGGCTGGCCTTGCCGGGGCCTACTCCATGTTGCTTCCCATCATGAAGGATTCGATGGGCACCGACGAGAACGGCAACAGCTACTTCGACGCAATGAGTTTGTCAGAGCTTCAGCGCGGCATTCCCATTGGCCTTGGCGATGGGGACTACATCAAACTGCCGCTCGACTACGGCATCCCCCAGATTGTCGCCACGATGATGGTTGGTGCCGACAGGGTGGAGCGCGGGCTGATGGCCCCTGCCGACTACGGGTTCGAGATGGTCTACACCCTTGTCAAGAATATGTCGCCCGGCAACTGGCCTGAGTTCTCCATGACCGAGAACCCGATGGCTTTCTTCACGCAGGCGTTCATGCCGCAGTTGTTGAGCCCCTTTGCCGAATCCGTTACCAACACGGGTTGGGCGGGGCAGAAGCTGACGTGGGCGGAACGTGGCGGCACCAAGGCGATGGCAGACCAAGGCTCTTCGTCTACGCCCAAGTTCTACCATGATGCGGCAAAGTACCTGTACCGCAACATGCACGGGCCAGACCTTGCCCCCGAACAGATTCAGTCTATCATCGAGGGCTTCGCCACGGGGCCATTCCGGTTCATCAAAGGCTGGCTGGAGGGCGACACCCCGCGCAAGCATGGAGCACAGCCGCCTGCATCCGAGCGGATGGGCGAGTTCCTCTCCACCCTTGGCGGGACAATGCTGTTCGGCACCGTCAACAACGCAAGCCAGCGGCTGTTCTACCGTGCCCTTGACGCATACCAAGCGGAGCTGCGCCGGGCCGGGGTAAAAATGACGGACACCAGCTACAAGAACGACCCGGACAAACGGATGGATTACCAGCGGGCGCAGCTTGAATCCATCGGATGGGATGAGGACAAGATTCAGGACTGGTTCGTTCTCGATGCGGCACTGCGCGCCAGAAAGCGTGCGGACTCCGAGATGGGCAAGAGGACGAAAGCCATCTGGCTGAACTCCGATGATTCGGAAGAACTGCGTTCTGCATTCGATGAGCTTGCAAATCAAACGAGTTCCATTTACGATGAAGCCGTTGCGAATCTTAACTTCTACGCGGGTGCAAGATGATCCTTCGGCTTACCCAAGACATGACCCGTCTGGCCCTTCGGATAAGGGACTCGTGGGAGGGGCGGCAGCTTACGGACTGGCAGCGTCTGCAACTGCTCATCCTCCCCGGACAGCGGGACATGATGGATCAATGCGGGCCTAACGGGTCTCCTTGGATTCTTACCGGGTGCTGGCCCGGCAAGCGTACTAACGTGGATGTCGCCAACTGGAGGCCGGATTTCCCGGCCCTCATCTGCCCCGCCTTCACGCTGGACGCTGACGGTGCGGTTGTCTTCCGCATAGACGATAGGATTCACAGCTTACCGCCCGGTCGATACACGGGAGTCATTCGTGTAACGCCTAGGCAGGTGCCTCCTTACGACCCGCATGATTTGTGCGGGTCATCCTGCAAACCCTTGCCGCCCGGCCCGGTGCTCAAGCCATTCCCCATCAAGCCGGATGGGAAAGTTATCCCCCCCGAATATCTTGTCGGGGCGCAGGACTGCAACGTAGACTTCTCCACACCGCCACCGCCGCCCGCGCCGCCGCCATACTGCATACTGGCAGAGTTTGACATTGACCTTGGGCCAATGTGCGTTGACCATTTTATTGATCAGGCTTCGGTAGATTTCTCACTGGCTTCATGCGGAGATGAATGATGGCAAAACATTTCGATTGTAGAACCCCCGGTGCCGTGCCGCCGGAAGGCGTGATGTATATCCCCGTCCCGGTCGATGCCGTGGACGGGCAGTTGCTTATCTATGACAGCTCATCCCCCTGCCTTGTGCGGTGGGGTTGTGTTGCCAAGGGTGAGAAGGGCGACACGGGCGCGACGGGCGCGCAAGGCCCGCAGGGTAAGCAGGGCGAGCAGGGCGTGCCCGGCCCGCAGGGGCCTCGTGGCAACACTGGTGCCCGTGGTGAGAAGGGCGACAAGGGGGATAAAGGTGACACTGGCCCGCAAGGTATTCGCGGTTTACAGGGTATTCGAGGCGAGAAAGGGGATCAGGGAGAGAAGGGCGAGACGGGCGCGACTGGCCCAATGGGGCCTCGTGGCGAGCGTGGGTTTAAGGGAGAGACGGGCGAGCGCGGCCCGAAAGGTGAGAAGGGAGACAAGGGAGATCGCGGCGAGCCGGGGCCTGAAGGCCCGATGGGGCCGCGTGGAAGGGATGGAGCTCCCGGATTGCAAGGCCCGCAAGGGCCTGTAGGCCCGGCGGGGCCGTCCGTCCACAGCAAGTTGAGCAACCTCGACTATGAATCCAGCGGGCATACCGGGTTCGCCTCGGCACAGATGGTCGATGAACTCTGGAACTACATCACCCTGCTGGAGAACCGCATCAATGATCTGGAACGGCGGCTGGCAGTATGATGCAGATTGAATACTTCGCCACCTATCTGACCGACAGGCTTGAGCCTGAAGGTACGGACTTGCCGATCTGCAACTCAGCGGTTGCCGATCTGCTGGCGCTCATGCCGGATGAAGACGACTATATTTACCTTGCGCTCAAGGGGGATTCGCACTATGAAGTTGTGCGGGCGTACAACGCTGGCGGTACTATCCTCATTGAGCGGGCGCAGGAAGGGACGACTGCCGTACTGCATCACTACGGCACATGCGTTTCCGCAGTCTCTCCTCTGGTTGCGGCTGTAGTGAAAGACTTGATCTGCAACTATACCTGCTGTGAGGAAGAGTGCCCGTGCGACCCCGTCGCATTCGGCGGCGCATCGTTGCCCGACTTGCAGGAGGGTGTCGCATGGGAAGGTGCCGTGGTATTTTCCGGCGACCTGCCCATGACCATCGGTATCAGCAATGCGCCCGGCTGGATGGAGGCCACGACCTCGAACAACATCATCAAGCTGTCCGGTACGCCGACATCCAGTGAGGCCGTACACTTCAGCGTAGCGGCAACCAACTGCAACGGAACGCACATCGTTACGGAATCGCTTACCATCAATGCCAAGCAACTCCCTTAGCATTGTGTAACATATTCTTATCATGCAGGGCCAAACCCTCATGACAAGAAAACCCCCGTGTAGACTTCGCTCCAGCTACACGGGGGTCTTTTTGTCCGCATGGTGTGAATCACCAACTTGGGTGATTTAATTAAGTTTTTTAAATCTGCGGTAAATTACCGTAGCTGATTTTATTGACAATTTTTAAACCCGGCGTTTCACCGGGTTTAAATAATTTTGCAGGGTTACACTATAAATACACCCGTTTACTTCAATCAGGTTATCGGGTGATTTTATTGATAATTTAACTGAGCGCAATTTTGCGCTCAGTTAAATTACTTCAGCACCAATTAGTTTTACACCTGATCCGTATACTGTACGGGGTAGGTTAAAAGTTCATCTTCATCCAGCATTAGCTCTGACCCTTGGATTACCGTCAAGATTGCTGAGGATAATCTTTTCGTCTTCGCCTAGTACCCTATCTCCACACCAGCTCAGGCCCTGCATCCGATGCTTTCTGCCCATGCAGTTTGCACCTCAGCTCTTCCACTTCCTGCTGGCACTTGTACTGGCTCGCACGAAGGGTCATGTTCTCCGTAGACAGGAACGATATGCGGTCATTCAGTACCCGTATCCGTTCATCACGTTCTTCGAGTTCGCCATTGAGCTTGGCCCGCAGAGCTTCACACTCCTCCCGTGCCGCCACCAGACGCTGTTGCAGAACTACTGCGGTATGTTTGTAATCCGATAAGTCCTTCTGCAAACGCATAACATAGCCAGCCAAGTCGTATGTGTCGTCATTCGTCTGCATCATCTGCTCTCAGGATGTAGATGTGGTTGAAGCCGAATATCTTCAGTGAAAAGGCAAGGCCCTTGTTGCCCTCTTCGTCGATAGCCGCATGTGTTACCGACAACGTGATGCGCGACAGGGCGAAGAATACACCCGCGATAAACACAGCCATAACGATAAAGACAATGGTCATGGCGCAGTACACGTTGAAGATCGTCAGGCTTTCCGGCACCACAACGGTAAGGAGATTAAACAACAGCATGAGGCTCCCCATGAGGAGCAGAAAGAAACTGATGGTGTGCATTGTCTTACTGCTCATCTTTCCCTCCGCACAAACTGGATGGGGAAGTTCGCCGGGATGTACCGGAACACCTTGGAGCGTTCCCCCTGCTGGTTGTAGGGGCAGACCTTGAGGGCGTAGTGCGGCTCATCCTCATCAAAGAGCACGTCAATCACCACGGCTTCCTTTTTCGGGGTCGAATGATTCCAGCCAATGATCACATCGCCTTGTTCGTAGGGCGACGACCAATACGCGATGTCCTTCTGGATGGTACTGATCTGCTGTGCCAAATCCACATACTGCTCCGTCAGTTCCCGCAGTTCGGTAAGAAGGAAATTCGCACGGGCGTTGTCGAATACTGACCTTTCTCTCATAGCTTTACTCCACCTTCTCTATTGGTTGTTCCTGTGTTGTGGCGAATGAATAGCCTAGCGCCGCCACCGTATTTGCTTCCAGCATGTAGCATCTCACCCTCGGCATTGAGAGGTAGGACAAGCCCCTGCCCAAGTTGCGGACTACCTCCTTAACTCCCAACCCGGAAGCCTGTAGCTTGCTGATAATAACCGAGGGGGACATATGCCGTAACCGACACCATGCCGTGAAGTCTGACTTGGATATGAACACGACGCCCTCATCCTGTATGGCCCGCACATAGATTTCCTTGGGCGGCAGGTTGATGACGTACTTGTCCCCTACCCCCTTGAAGTGCGGGTCTGCCATATGCGGCGGGCGATCCTCGGCAACGACCGTCAGCGTGTGGAGCTGGCGATCAGCCAAGTAGTCCCGGATGCTCCCTTCAAAGTCGGGGGCGTGTTGCTTCGTGCGCTTGCGGTTGTGCGGCACAAAGACTTCCAGAACCCACCGTTCCAGTGCGTCTATGTCGTAGTCGAGGAGGCCGAACTCCACAGCCCACCGAGCAACCTTCAGCGCAATAGCCAAGGGATACCCCATGAAGCGTTCGGCGTTCTCGAACCCATGCGCGGAGCACCAGTGCTCCACCTGCTTCGTCAGGGTCGCCAGACGTTCCGGGCGTTGCAGAACCTGATACATGAACTCAGGCCCGGCTATCCCGTAGTTGTTCTTGCATTCGTCAATGCAGGCGTTGATGTAAGCCTGCACTTTCGGCATGTGCGCATACGAGGGGAAGTCGCATTCGTATTCCATCACACGCTGGAGCGAGGCGTCAGAATCCCCGGCGTGCAGGGCGATGGCTTCCTTGAAGGAGCGGTTCGATGTGGCGAATGACACCGTTGTCCATGACCCGGTATCGACAAACTCCTGACCGGAAGACTTCAGCTTTTCCTTTTCCTTGCAGGCCACCAGCGTGTAAGCCAGCGAGTACATATCTTCCGGCTTCATGTCGGTGAGTTCGTCAAAGAATACAGGCAGGTTATTGAGGATGGTCATGCGCCGGGTGCGGGCCACGGTTGACGTATCGCGGGCGACGAACTGTTCCATCGGGTCGCCCCACACGCTTGCGGCGGCACGCAGGACTTGCGACTTGCCGAGCCCCGGTTCGCTTGACCAGAGGGAATAGATGGCGCTCCGGGCCTCGCCCGATCCGTACTTCATGAAGGGAGCCGCCAGCGAGAAACACATGGCGAGCTGGCCCGCAGGCTGGCGCAAGATGCGGTACATTTGCGGAACCCGCTTCCAGTTCTCAAGGTTCCCCTTTACCTTCAGTTCGTTGTCGGCAATCTTCTGGGCACCCTTTGCATGGTTCACGGCATGGAGCCCGGACGCCGTGACGACGCCCTTGCCCACGACAAACCCTGTCGTTTCCTGCCGGGTGCTCTGGTCAATGCACTTGTTCCATCCGAACTTCTGGAACGTATAGAGTTCCTCTACGTCAAAGACTACCTGTTGCAGATAAGCATTGATGAAAGACATAAAGAGCTTCCCCGTATACCCCGTATGCACGGGGAACATGCGGGCGTTGAACATCCACTTCATGATGTTCTGTTCCCCATGATCCACATCGGGGCAGAACTTTACGATCTCTATCTGCCCATTGGGATGGACAAGCTCGAACATGAAGTTCCGCTTGGGCTTGTCGTCCACCCGCTCATAGACGGAATAGAGGTAGTACAGTTGCGTCTTGCAAATGACGTGTTCCTTGTAGACGTATGCCCCTGTCGTCTCATCTTTCTCGGCAACAACATGGATCATCCCCCGCGTATCCACCTTGAAGTTCGGGTGGTTGAGCGTCAGGCGGGGATGCTCCCACGTTTCCGGGAAACGCAAATGTGTGCCGTGCCCGGCAACCGCATCCACCATCGTCGCGACTTGCGCGGCGGTCATGAACTGCGGTGCGGACACGGCTTCCACATTGGCTT
>ENA-OPWH01001934-OPWH01001934.1-human-gut-metagenome-genome-assembly--contig:-NODE-1934-length-12218-cov-4.480227_pt1 | contig 12218 bp, 5 predicted proteins | sample MGYA00241506_ERZ502004 | MGnify/ENA primary metagenome ERZ502004 (study PRJEB25962, sample SAMEA2043049) | human gut metagenome | biome: human gut; feature: human-associated habitat; material: faeces... | reverse complement strand
CAGCCGCCGGAGCGGTGCTTGAGCCGTTAGGCGGGAATTGTGCGGTATTGCCTTAGAACCCCCGGTGCAGAAAATCAGCATCTTGCACGATTATTTGAAATATTTTTTGTGAATACTCTTGACAGAGCGTGGTTTATCCGCTATTATAATAAATGCGTGAGTTAAGGGGTCAAGTGCGGCCAAAATGGAAGCACAACCCCCGCAAAAAACTGCGCGGAATAATCAAGAAAGGAGAAAAGAAATGCCTACTTTTAACCAGCTCGTACGCAAAGGCCGTGAGGTCCTGGTAACCAAGAGCACTGCTCCTGCCCTTCAGAAGAGCTACAACTCTCAGAAGAAGCAGTACACCACCATGAACAGCCCCCAGAAGCGTGGTGTTTGCACCGCTGTTCGTACCATGACCCCCAAAAAGCCCAACTCTGCTCTGCGTAAAGTTGCCCGTGTCCGCCTGACGAATGGTATCGAGGTCACCTCCTACATTCCTGGTATCGGCCATAACCTGCAGGAGCACAGCGTTGTCCTGATCCGTGGCGGTCGTGTTAAGGACCTGCCCGGTGTCCGTTACCACATCATCCGTGGTACTCTGGATACTCAGGGTGTTGCAAACCGTAACCAGGCTCGCAGCAAATACGGCGCAAAGCGTCCCAAGGCCGGTGCCAAGAAGTAAGGAAACATCTTTTCGCCATAAAATGGTCAGCTGACCCTTTTGTGGCATAACGGGAGTTTTCTTTAACTTTCGAGTACCGATGATATCATTAATGTGAAGGAGGGAAGAAAGATGCCCAGAAGAGGTAAAATCGCAAAGCGCGAAGTTCTGGCTGATCCTATTTACAATTCCAAGCTCGTCACCCGTCTGGTCAACAGCATCATGCTGGATGGCAAGAAGGGCGTCGCTCAGAAGATCGTTTACGAAGCTTTTGAGACTGTCAAAGAGAAGACCGGCAACGATCCTCTCGAAATGTTCGAGAAGGCCATGGAAAACATCATGCCCAGCCTCGAAGTTAAGGCCCGCCGTGTCGGCGGCTCCACCTACCAGGTTCCCCTGGAGGTCAGCCCCGCCCGCCGCGAGACCCTCGGCCTGCGCTGGCTGACTCTGTACAGCCGCAGCCGTGGTGAAAAGACCATGTCCGCTCGCCTGGCCGCCGAGATCATCGACGCTACCAACAACGTTGGCGGCGCTGTCAAGAAGCGCGAAGATACCCACAAGATGGCAGAAGCCAACAAGGCTTTCGCGCATTACCGTTATTGATCTGCTTACTGAGGAGGTTTAAGCCATGGCAACGCCGAGAGACGTATCCCTGCAAATGACCCGAAATATCGGTATCATGGCCCACATCGACGCAGGCAAGACCACCACCACCGAGCGCATTCTGTACTACACCGGTATTAACCATAAGATCGGCGAAGTTCATGACGGCGCTGCTACGATGGACTGGATGGAGCAGGAACAGGAACGTGGTATTACCATCACTTCCGCTGCAACCACCTGCTACTGGAGCCACACCGAGACCCAGCATGATCCGGCTCTGTTCAAAAAGAACCGTCATCGTATCAACATCATCGACACCCCGGGCCACGTTGACTTTACTGTTGAAGTTCAGCGTTCTCTGCGTGTTCTGGACGGTTCTGTTACCGTTCTGGCCGCAAAGGGTGGCGTTGAGCCTCAGTCTGAAACCGTTTGGCGCCAGGCTGACGAGTACAAGGTTCCCCGCATGGTTTACGTCAACAAGATGGATACCATGGGTGCTGACTTCTTCCGCTGCGTACAGATGATGCATGATCGTCTGCATGCCAACGGTGTGCCTATCCAGCTGCCTGTCGGCCAGGAAGACACTTTCCGCGGCATCATCGATCTGATCGACATGAACGCCGATATCTACTATGATGATATGGGCAATGATGTACGCGTTGAGGAAATTCCTGAAGACCTGAAAGAACAGGCTCAGGAATATCATGACAAGCTGATCGAAGCTGTTGCTGAGACCGACGAAGAGCTGATGATGAAGTACCTGGACGGCGAAGAGCTGACCAAGGGAGAAATCAAGGCTGCTCTGCGTAAGGCTACTATTTCCAACGAGATCGTTCCTGTTGTCTGCGGCTCTTCTTACAAGAACCGTGGTGTTCAGAAACTGTTGGATGCAATCGTTGATTATATGCCTGCTCCGACCGACGTTGCGGCCATCAAGGGCACCAACCCGGAGACTGGCGAGGAAGAAGATCGCACTTCTTCCGATGATCAGCCGTTCTCTGCACTGGCATTCAAGATTATGACTGACCCGTATGTCGGTAAGCTGTGCTTCTTCCGCGTGTACTCTGGTACCGTTGAGGCTGGCACCACTGTTTACAACTCTGTTAAGGATCAGGACGAGCGTATCGGCCGTATCCTGCAGATGCATGCAAACAACCGTAAGGATATCGACATCTGCTACGCTGGCGATATCGCCGCTGCTGTTGGTCTGAAGAACACCACCACTGGTGATACCCTGTGCGATGAGAAGCATCCCATCATCCTCGAGTCCATGAACTTCCCCGAGCCGGTTATCCGCGTTGCCATCGAGCCCAAGACCAAGGCTGGCAGCGAGAAGATGGGTATTGCCCTGTCTAAGCTGGCTGAAGAGGACCCGACTTTCCGTACCTGGACCGATGAAGAAACCGGTCAGACCATCATCGCCGGCATGGGCGAGCTCCACCTGGAAATCATCGTGGACCGTCTGCTCCGCGAGTTTAAGGTCGAAGCTAACGTTGGCGCACCTCAGGTTGCCTACCGTGAAACCATCCGCAAGGATGCTAACCAGGAAACCAAGTACGCACGTCAGTCCGGTGGTAAGGGCCAGTATGGTCACGTTAAGATCAAGATTGAGCCCAACCCGGGTAAGGGTTATGAGTTCGTCAACGGTATTGTTGGCGGCGCTATCCCGAAGGAATACATCCCCGCTGTTGACAACGGTATCCAGGGCGCGATGAAGTCCGGCATTCTGGCTGGCTATCCCGTCGTGGATGTCAAGGTCACTCTGTGGGACGGCTCCTATCATGAAGTTGACTCCTCTGAAATGGCGTTCTCCATCGCCGGCTCCATGGCATTCAAGGATGCTATGAAGAAGGCTGATCCCGTCATTATGGAGCCCATCATGAAGGTTGACGTTGTTGTTCCTGACGAGTATATGGGCAACGTCATTGGCGACTTGAACAGCCGCCGCGGCGCGATCCAGAACCAGGAATCCACCGATGGCACTGCCCGTGTCACCGCTATGGTTCCTCTGTCCGAGATGTTCGGTTACGCTACTGACCTGCGTTCCAAGACCCAGGGCCGTGGCCAGTACTCCATGGAGCCGGCTGATTACCAGCAGGTTCCCAAGAGTGTTGCAGATAAGATCATGACCGAGCGCAATAAGGGTTGATTCTGCACAAATTCGCGCAAAATACTTGATTTTTCTTGAAAAATCTAGTATGATAGCCTTACAACAGGCTATTTTATCTGTTTGAATTAAAGGAGGATACTTCCAATGGCTGAAAAGGAAAAATTTGACCGCTCTTTGGAGCATGTCAACATCGGTACCATCGGTCACGTTGACCACGGCAAGACCACTCTGACTGCCGCTATCACCAAGGTTCTGGCTCTGAAGGGCGACGCCGATTTCATGGATTACTCCAGCATCGATAAGGCTCCTGAAGAGAAGGCTCGTGGTATCACGATCAATACCGCTCACGTTGAGTACCACACCGCGAAGCGTCACTATGCCCACGTTGACTGCCCGGGCCATGCTGACTACATCAAGAACATGATCACCGGTGCTGCTCAGATGGACGGCGCTATCCTGGTTGTTGCTGCAACCGATGGCCCGATGCCGCAGACCCGTGAGCACATCCTGCTGGCTCGTCAGGTTGGCGTGCCCAAGATCGTTGTGTTCCTGAACAAGTGCGATATGGTTGACGACGAAGAGCTGCTCGACCTGGTCGAAATGGAAGTTCGCGAACTGCTGGACAGCCAGGATTTCGACGGCGACAACACCCCGATCATCCGTGGTTCCGCTCTGAAGGCTCTGGAGAGCACTTCCAAGGATCCCGATGCTCCGGAATACAAGTGCATTTGGGAGCTGATGGACGCTGTTGACAGCTACATCCCGACCCCGGACCGTGCTGCTGATAAGCCGTTCCTGATGCCCGTTGAGGACGTTATGACCATCTCCGGCCGTGGCACCGTTGCTACCGGTCGTGTTGAGCGTGGTACTGCTCATGTCGGCGATCAGATGGAAATCGTTGGTCTGAAGGAAGAGAAGCTGACCACCACCATCACTGGTCTGGAAATGTTCCGCAAGAGCCTCGAGTTCGCTCAGGCTGGCGACAACATCGGCGCTCTGCTGCGTGGTATTGACCGTGACCAGATCGAGCGTGGCCAGGTTCTGGCTGTTCCCGGTTCTGTTCATCCCCACACCACTTTCGATGGCCATGTTTACGTCCTGAAGAAGGAAGAAGGCGGCCGTCATACCCCGTTCTTCAACAACTATCGTCCTCAGTTCTACTTCCGTACCACCGACGTTACCGGCATCATCACCCTGCCCGAAGGCACTGAGATGTGCATGCCCGGCGACAACGTTGATATGCACGTTGAGCTGATCACCCCGGTTGCCATGGAAGAAGGCATGCGTTTCGCTATCCGCGAAGGCGGCCACACTGTTGGTTCCGGCGTTGTTTCCAAGATCGAGAAGTAATTTTCGGCTTGTGATATAGCTTTCAAGGCTCCTGCTGTTAAGGCAGGGGCCTTTTTGTTGTGTACGACTTATGGGGCGGGGAGGGGGCAAAGGCCGGGTGTGGAAGACCAAGGAAGGCATCATGAAAACATCAGGAATTGTAGATAGGGGAGAGGACACCATTCGGAACTTTGAAAAAGTGGAGCAGAAGGGGGCACTCACACCGCCCTACCTTGGGAAGTTGTATTTTAGGTCGCGGTTAAGGGGCAAGGGTTGATCTATCCCTAAGTTTTCGGAACGGTCAGGAAGGCTCTCTACAGTACAATTTATAATGGGCAATTCTCAACCTACAATTTTCCCTTCAAGTTTCCTCCAATCTCTGCCAAATCTCTCAACAACAAGCCAAACCGAAATGGCAAAAAATGCGCGATCACAATACCGGGTGATTGGATTAAGAGATTGCAAAGAACATTATCGGGGTAAATGTTCAATCATTTGATAAAATTAGGAATAAACCATTCAAAAATGTTAATAAGTACCGCCAAAGGGTCACCGCACCGCAACGCAAATAATGTGCGAAAAACAGGTTTCAGTTGATTCAAGGACAAAAATTTAGATAGAAACCGCGCTAATGAACTATGCAAATTCTGGCAACTGTGATATAATGTATATACCTAGATGTGTCGGAAAGGTTATCATTTGCGGGATCAAGGCATGCAGCCGGTACAACGTTTTGTCAGCCGCTGTGCCGGGGCCAAAAGCCCCAAAAGCAGGCCGCAGCCCGGCAAGGGATCGCCAGACCGAGGGGAGCACAACCAGGCGTTTTGCAATCAACACCTGCAAAGTGCCGCACATCTGCCGTACCACTTTTCACACAAAAGGGGAAAGTAGTAACACTTAAGGGAGGATAAAACTATGAAGAAAAACCTTCAGCGTTTTGGTGCATCCGTGTTGGCAGCAGCCATGGTTGCCCAAAGCGTGGCGCTTCCCGCAGCAGCCGAAACTACCAAGATTGATTCTTCGGTAGCGCAGTCTGTTGCAGCTAGCGCAGCAAGCGCGGCCAGCGCTGTGCAGTCCCTGCCCAAGTTCACCAGCACCGCAGACCTGATCAAGCAGACAGCCCAAACGCTGGCTGCCCAGGGCGAAGTGCATGAACTGGAGCAGGACGATGCCAAGCTGGAAGCGACTGCACAGAGCAAGGCGGGCATGAGCCTTGCAGCGTTGGAAAATGCATTGGCCGATGCCATGTACGCCAACGCCGCAGCCGGCAAGATCAACACCGAAGCCTATGGCCTGAACAAGGACGAGATGGCATCGGTGATGGCTGCCACCATCAAAACGTATCATCTGTCCAGCGCCGTTACCGACCTGGGCTATGAGACGAACGCCGCAGGCGTTGTGACCGCCGTTACCTTTACCGGCAGCTCCGGCATGACCTCTGCGATGGAGTCCATGACCAACAGCGATGATGAAGTGATTGCGCAGCAGGCTGACAGCTACGCACAGGCTTACGTTGCTGAAAACTCCGATACCTTTGCGGCCAGCGCCGCTACGGACGGCCATACCTATGGCGAGCCGAAATGGTACTGGAATGACACCAACCCGGAGGATGGCCACACCCATACCTGGAAGGAAACCCCCGATGGTTACTGGACCAAGACCGATGACGGCTGGGCTTACACCGCTGTGTATACCTGTAAAGAGGGCGATGCCTACCAGAAGGTAGAAGGCACCGTAACCAAGGATACCACCGAGGCAAAGCCCGGCGCTGCCGGCAAGACCGTTTACTCTGCCAGCGTGCCCGCTGACAAGAGCCCGGTTAAGAAGGAATACAAGGAACCCACCACCCGCACCGACGACATTGCCGCCCTGCCCTGCCAGAACCATGCCGTGCCCAAGGATGCAGATGGCAACTTTGTTGCTACCTTCAACTGGGAAATGAAGAAGATCGAGGGCGAGCTGGCCGCTGACTACAGCAACGCCCAGCTGTTCTATGACAGCGAAACCGGCAAAATTTCTGCCGGCGCTCCCGTTACCATTGACTGGGAATGCACCAGCGTCACCTTCAAGTGCGCTGTCTGCGGCGAAGAAATCAAAACCCAGCCGGTAATGACCATGCCGGTCAGCGTTGTGGTAGACCAGAATGACAATTCCGTCTACATCAATGTGGGCGGCACCCCGACCCTGGATACCACCTCCGGCGGCACCGGCGTTACCCTGGTGTCCGCAATGAAGGACGGCAACTGGTACGATATGCAGAACAACCCGGTTGACGCAAGCAAGGTGAACTTCACCTATCAGAGCGGCGACAACAAGGGCAAGAACAGCCTGCTGCTGTACGACAGCCAGAAGACTGCCGTGTATGTGGACGACCGGGGCAACCAGGTCACCAATACTTACGATGTCTCGACTGCGCAGATGAACTACTACTACTTCCAGCTGTCGCAGTTCAACCAGGACGAAGCAGAGTACTTCGGCGTGGTTGCCCCGTTCTGGACCTCCAAGGGCGTTCAGAAGCAGGGCGAGGATGGCAGCATCACCGGCACCATGGGCGCAATCAAGATATTGTGCAGCATTGATCCGAACGATGATGTCCCGCCGACCACCATGGCATTCATGCTGAACATGCTGCCGCAGGCGTTCATGTCTTACGTCATGAACTATGGCGAAGCTCTGAAAGCCATCCGTAATGCAGGCTTGGCACAGGTTGCCAAGCTGGGTGACAGCGCTGACTATGTCACCAAGCTGCTGATCCTGCACGACTGGATCTCCCAGGTTGCAGAATTCGATATGGGCTCCATGGGCGATATCACCGGCGGCGGCAACAACGACCCCATCCAGACGACTGCTTTCGGTGCCCTGCTGGGCGGCGAGATCGGCGCTAAGGGCGTTGAGTATGGCTGCATCTGCCTGGGCTATGCATCTGCATTTAACTACATGGTCCAGAATTTGCCTGACAACAAGGAAATCTATAAAAAGACCGTTGACGGCAAAGAAGTTTGGAAGACCCCCGATGAAGTAGGCGATAACGCTGTTGTTGACTTTGCCCAGATCCTGTATTACTGCGATACTTCTGATACCAGTGTTGCCGGTAATGCGTTCGGCGGCGGCATGTTCAACAACGTCCACTACTTCAACGCAGTCAAGGTCAACAAGCTGCAGGGCGACAGCAAGTCTGCTACGATGACCACCGGCGAAGCCAACAAGAACTGGTACTATGTTGACGTCTGCTATGATGACGTGAACACCGAGTGCATGGCCCAGACCCGCGTTGAGAACGCAGGCGACATGCGCCATGTCAACTTCCTGGTTTCTCCCTCCGGTCTGGAAGGCCGTTACAGCAAGTACTATGATTACATTGACTCGCTGTACGATGGCTACACCTACACCAAAAACAAGGAACCCGATAAGAATGATGATGGCAGCTATGTGATGAACAACGGCAAGCCGCATTACTCTTACACCAAGGCGGATAACAAGAACGAGACCCGTTACACCGATACCTGCTACGAGGATACTTGGTTCACCTCTATCTGCAGCCCCATCTACTTCGACAATAATTACTTCTATTACGTTGATACCACGACCAACCAGAACCTGTATAACAACATGCGCCGCCAGCAGTCCGAGAACGGCAACAACGGCAACTCTGGTTCCGGCAGCTCTGGTAACAACTCCCAGATGCAGCAGTTCATGAAGAAGATGCAGAACCAGGGCCCCGATACTCTGGAAGCACGTCCGCGTAATGCGAACTACTATATCCGCAAAGAGGATTCCAGCAGCAGCAGGCCCGGCGGCTTCAGCATGAGCAGCTTTACCAAGACGGATGACCCGTTTGATATCATCTTGATGTACTACAACGATCTGAAGGAAACCAGCAGCAACTTCAATGATGACGACAGCAATGCCAAGGTTCTGGCCGAAGCTGGCACCATCTATAAGATCGATACCAGTGCAAAAGATAAGCATACCAAGGTTGAAAACAACCTGAACACCGAGTGCCTGGCAGACGCTGCTGCAAAGCGGATCTACCCCGCACTGGTACACTCTACCGCACTGTATGATGGCAAGCTGTACTTCAACGTCAACAACGCCATCTACCGTATGGACCCGACCACCGGCGCAGTGGAAGAAGTGAAGGAATACAACACCGTCTATGGCGGCATTAAGCTGACCAAGGATAAGGACGGCAACATGGTTCCCGATACCCACTTTCCCGGCATGAGCATGGTTATCATGGATAGCGCCCAGGATACCAGCAGTGTGAAGTATCTGGGCACCTTCAAGAACCATCCTCTGGCGGGCCTGACCCTGCGTGACAGCTACAGCTTTGCTACCACCACCCAGCAGGGCCAGACTGTGATCACCGGCATCAACACCACCAAGGATCAGCTGGTCGTTTCTGTCGGCACCAACCTGTCCAACACCTATAAGGAACTGGTGGACGGCAAGGCAGAAGTCAAGACCGATGCCTCCGGCACTTCTTATGCAAACCGTAAGAGCTACAAGACCGAGTCCTGGAACTACAACCCGAGTTACAACCAGAACATGGGCAGCTCTGACGAGAAGAACAAGAACGAAGAGTTCATGTGGTGCGCTAACCTGGTTGAAACCATGCCGATGTCCAACATGGTCAGCGACCTGAACAGCGGCGCAACCACCGATGTTTCCGTTGAAGCATGGTGCGATACCCCCGCTTACACCCAGGCCCGCACCAACAAGTACGGCCTGACCAAGGGTGAAAAGAAGTACGCTGACGGCGCACTGCCCAAGGGCCATACCTGGAAGCTGGACGAGCTGGAAACCAAGTCCGTTGGCAACAATGTGTACCTGTGCTCTGATTGCCATACCGCAACCGAAAGCGTACCTCACACTGTAACCCTGCCGGAAGCAGTTCAAGGCGTTACCCTGACCCTGGGCACCACCAGCAACACCTACATCAAGGACGATACCGTTACCCTGACCGTAGAAAAGGAAGGCACCGATATCGTTACCGTTACCGCAAAGAACGGCGATACCGATGTTGCTCTGACTGAAGTTCAGGAAGCAGCGCAGGACGAAGCCGCAGCCCAGGCTACCACCGAAAAGGCTAAGACGGTTTACACCTTCACCATGCCGGACGGCGATGTGACCATCAGCGTTACCAAAGACGCCAAGACCTATGCGGTCAATGTTGCTCCCCTGACCAATGGTGAGATCACTGCTTCCGCTAAAGAAGCAGCTGAGAAGGAAACCGTAACCCTGACTGCTAAGCCCGCGACCGGCTATGCCCTGAAGGCTGGCAGCGTGAAGGTTACCTACAAAGACGCTGACAACACCGATAAGACCGTTGAAGTGAAGGCTGATACCGAAAAAGCCAACACCTACACCTTTGCAATGCCTGCTTACCCTGTCAACGTCAGCGCAGAGTTTGTTAAGGAATACAAGGTTACCGCAGCTCCTGCTGAGAACGGCACTGTTACCGTAGACCCGGCCGCAGCTGTTGAAGGCACCGACGTTACCGTTACCGTTAAGGCAGCTGATAACTACCAGCTCAAGGCTGACAGCCTGACCTACAGCTATCAGATCGGCGAAGATAAAAAGACCGAAAAGCTGACCCTGACCGATGGCAAGGCTACCTTCACGATGCCCGCCGCTGATGTTACCGTTAGCGCTGCGTTTGAGGCCGTTAAGGTTGAAACCTACAGCGTTACGATCAACCCCAGCGATAATGGTACTGTGACGGCTGACAAGACCGCTGACCTGAAGGCAGGCGATACTGTCACTCTGACCGTTACCCCGGCTGATAACATGTATACGCTTGCACAGCTGGAAGAAAAGGGCTTGGCGATTAAGGCCGGCGAGAGTACTGATGTTACGTATACGGCCGGCGAGAAACCCAACACCTACACCTTTGAAATGCCTGCTGCTGATGTGACCGTTACCGCACGGTTTAAGATTGTTAAGTATGGCATTGAAGTTACCCCGACGGACGGCGGCACTATCACATTTACTGATAATGAGACCCGCTTCGCGGCAGGTACAGAAGTTACAGCTACCATCATGCCAAATGGTACCCTCTACGATTTGACCAAGGTGATGTATTATGAGGGCAATGATGGCAAAGACATTACGCAAGATGTATTGAATAACAGTTACCAGTATACCTTCCCTATGCCTGCAAACCATGTGAAGTTTGAAGCAACCTTTACAGCAGTTGGCGGCGAAGAAACCCAGGCTCTCGAAGCCGAGGAGCGCACCGCTCACGGTGCCGCTGAAAAGACCACCATTACCGCAATGGCTGTCTTTACCTGCACCGATAAGAACTGCGCAAGCGCACAGTTCGTGGATGCAACTGTAAAGCAGACCAGCGGCGTTACCACCGCTGCTGTCAACTTCAACGGCAAGGACTACACCGCCAAGTACGGCGAGAAGAACGGCTGGGTTGAAGAAAACGGCAAGAAGTACTGGTATGAAAAGGGCGTGAAGCAGGGTACTGAGGGCCGCGGCAAAGAGATCTATGATCCCGATTCCGACGCCTGGTACTGGCTGGATGCTGTCCAGGGCGGCGCAATGACCGTCAGCAAGGACGTTTATCAGGAATCCGCCGCCGGCCAGTGGGCTGATAAGCCCGATGGCACCGGCAAGTGGGTCCGTTACGATGAGAACGGCCACATGGTCAAGGGCTGGCAGACGACCGATAAGGGCACCTACTACTTTGACCTGATCACCGGCGCTATGGCTAAGGGCGCAGGCGATATTGACGGTGTACCTTGCGCATTTGACGAGTACACCGGTATCGCTCTGGACGGCCAGTGGCTGACCATCAAAGGCGCTGACTTCTGGTACGAAAAGGGCGTTCGCCAGGGCCTGGATGGCCGCGGCAAGGAAATCTATGACCCGGCTTCCGACGCTTGGTACTGGCTGGATGCCGTTGACCAGGGCAAGAAAGCCACCAGCAAGGATGTCTATCAGGAATCCGAAGCTGGCCAGTGGGCTGACCGCGCCGATGGCACCGGCAAGTGGGTCCGTTACGATGCACAGGGCCACATGATCAAGGGCTGGAGCGCTGACAAGCGTTACTACTTCGACCCGATTTATGGCACCATGGCTAAGGGCGATGCAGTCATCGACGGCCGCACTTATCATTTCGATAAGAACACCGGCATTCGGCAGTAATCCCACAGCCGGAACAATGAGCTGTAACCCAGCCCATTAACCCCTAAATAGAAATGCCGCAGCAGATGTAACAGTCTGCGGCATTTTTGTATTTGTGGGCATAGGTTCGGTGAAATATTTGCCGGGCCAGTAGGGCGGGGGACCCCACCCTGCCGAAATACTGGGAACAATACACAATTTAAAAATTGCAATATACCTTGCTATGCCGTAGGGGGCGGCGTCCCCGACGCCCCGGAGGAGCGTATAAATTACAGGCCTTTTGTTGGTAACTGTACGGTAGGGCGGCCAGCCCATTGGCCGCCGGATGAGCCCAGTCACAAATCTCATTTATCAGGCTCTGCGCGAGGAACCACCCCTCACCGGCTTTCGCCG
>ENA-OPWH01001931-OPWH01001931.1-human-gut-metagenome-genome-assembly--contig:-NODE-1931-length-12225-cov-1.869433_pt1 | contig 12225 bp, 9 predicted proteins | sample MGYA00241506_ERZ502004 | MGnify/ENA primary metagenome ERZ502004 (study PRJEB25962, sample SAMEA2043049) | human gut metagenome | biome: human gut; feature: human-associated habitat; material: faeces... | reverse complement strand
CCACATTTTACCCAGAACTGTAATACACCTGTATCCTGACAGCTTGGGCGGTTAAGCTCTACTGCTAACTTCTGATTCTCAAACATTGTATTGTAGATTGTCTTCGATAATGGACTATCTTCCTTATCTCTTAACTCCTCAAGCTTCGCAATTACATCATCTGGTAATTTCTTAGCTGTATAGGCAATAAACTTTGCCATATAATCTGTAAGCTGTTTTACCTGTGCTTCTTTTGACATATTAATTCCTCCTTCAAATTCCTGTAAAATATTTTGTTAGTTTAATTAGTCTGTTTTATCTTTTATGTTTTATTTATCAATCTTCTCTTGTTTTAAGCCTGATTATTATACTCAGCTTAATTTGCTTAACATCTGGATTAGCCTGCTTAATACCTGGCTTAATCTGTTTAATATCTGGCTTAGTCTGCTAAGCTTAAGGGAAGAATGGATACATAATTGGGAGTAATATCATACTTACTATTGTTGATACTACTATAAGTGGTATTCCTGCCTTGGCATAATCTTTAAATGTATAACCTCCTGCACCTATTACCATTGTGTTAGCTGGCATTCCAATAGGTGTTGCATATGCACAAGAGCCGCCGATTACACAAGCCATAAGCACTGCACTTGGGTCAGCACCTATTCCTGTGGCAATTGATAAACATATAGGAGCCATAAGTGCTGTTGTTGCTGTGTTACTCATAAAGTTAGTTAATACACAGCAGAGCATAAATACTACAAATGTTAAAAGGTATGGCGATGGATTATCTCCTAAAAGTCCTATTACCTTATTGGCTATCATCTCACCTGCACCTGATTTGGAAAGTGCAGATGCTAATGAAAGTGTTCCACCGAATAAGAATATTGTCTTTAAATCAATTGACTTTAATGCCTGCTTTTCTGATATTACACCAGTTACTATCAATGCTAAAGCTCCGATACATCCTGTTATGCAAAGCTTTATTCCAATCTTGTCCTCAAATATCATCCCCAGTAATGTAAGGATAAGTATTATAAGCGATAACCACTGCTTCCATTTTTGAACATCACTGAAATCTGTCTTATTACCATAACCTGAGTCCTCACTTGGCTTTGTATCTGGTAATAATTTGTATCCTACTAATGCGAAGAATATTATTCCAGCTATTAATATTGGAACGCCTACCTTGGCATAATCGAAAAATCCAAACGACTTGCCAATCTCCTGCATAGTTGACTGTGCGATAAGATTACCCGGTGCACCTATAAGTGAGAGATTACCTCCCATAGCAGCTGCAAATACAAGCGGCATTAAAAGTTTAGACCTTGAATAACCTGACTTTGCTGCTATTCCGATTACTACCGGAATAAGAACTGCTGCTGTTCCAGTGTTTGATAACACCCCGCTCATAACACCTACAATTACCATAATTGCAATTATGAGCTGTTTCTCTGACTTAGCAAAATGTGTTACAACTCCACCTATCTTATTAGCCATTCCTGTTTCAAATAATGCTCCACCTACTATAAACATTGCTACAAATAATATTACATTACTGTCTATAAATCCTGAAAAAGCTGTTTTCCAATCAAGAACCCCTGTGATAACCAGCCCCACGCAGACTATCATTGATGTTACTCCAAGTGGAAGTTTCTCCCATATGAACATTATGATTGCAAACAACAAAAATATTAACGTTATTGTTGCGTGACTCATCAAAATTCCTCCATTTACTATATATTTACTTAAGAAATATTATTACCGGCTTTTCTATTTCCTTTGCTTGATTTTATTATATAAAGACATTTTCTTGTTGTAAATTTACAAAAAGAAAGATATAACCCCTGTGCAAACGGAACAATGAATCCGATGATAAATGCAAGCAGTGTCGGCAGCACAAAAATGGGCGAATAACGTTTCAACGCTTTATGCATAGTACCTACCTCCAAAAAAGGCAGCCAGCTTATCCTGCCTGCCCTTTATTCACAATCTCTTATTCCTGAGAAGTTAATTCGTATTCAGTCTTCCATCCGTCTACGAATGCAGATCTGACTGCTTCCCAGTTGTCATCTGTCTGATCAGCTGCATAAGCTGTAAGAGCCTGACCTACGCCGTTTTTCCACTCTTCTGATGGCATTGTAGAGAAGTTCCATGAAACAGGAGTCTTTCCTTCTGCTGTCATTTCCTTATCCTGCTGTACGAACAGGTTCCGAGATTCAACAGCGTTCTTGAAAGGAATTACAAATCCCATATCTTCGCCCATAGCCTTTGTTCCTTCGTCAGAAGTTACACACCAGTTCATGAAATCAAGTGTTGCCTGAATATCTTCTTTGCTTGCATTTTTATTTACACACCAGTAATTCTCTGTACCAGTACAAAGTCCCTGTTTCTCTTCGCCAGGAGCACCAATATAAATAGGAAGCATTCCAAGATTATCATTTCCGATATCAGCGATATCACCATATGCCCATGTACCATTCTGATAGAATACAGCCTGCTCTGTTGTGAATTCAGCTACAGCATCATCACCAGTCTTCTTGCTTAACTGTTTTGCATCACATGTTCCATTGTTGATGTATAAATCCCAGATGTTACGGTAGTTATCAAGATAAGTACCTTTGATTGCTTTTGTATCTGTGATTCCGTCTTTCTGGTATTCATAGTAAATAGGAAGGTTTGCAAGATGTGTTTTAAATCTCCAGTCAGAAGAACCGTCCATACCAGCGGAAGTAAATGCGGAGAATCCTAATTCATCTTTTCTCTTTGTGATATCTTCAGCAACTTTCTTTAAATCTGCGAAAGATTTGATATCATCCTGTGTGTAACCAGCTTTTTTAAGAAGTGCTTTGTTGTAGATTAAACCGTAAGTTTCTGTACAGTAACCAACACCTGCGATTTCATCGCCGTTCTTTAATTCAAACTTATCACTTGTAAGTTCATTTAAAATATCAGAACCTGTTAAATCGTAGCAGTAATCTTTCCATGAAGCAAGACCTACAGGACCGTTAACCTGGAAGAGTGTAGGAGCGTTATCCTTGTCCATCTCTGCTGTAAGTGTTGACTCATAAGTACCCTCGGCAGCTGTCTTAACAGTTACCTCAACACCTGTTTCGTCCGTGTACTTCTTAGCAAGAGCCTGCCAATCCTTGTCCTGCTCAGGCTTAAAGTTAAGATAGTAAACTTTACCGTTTTTTGCGTTGCCTGCTGCACTTGAATCATCTTTTGATGAACCTGATGATGAAGAACCGCCGCAGCCTGCAAGAGCAGTAGCAGTCATCATACCTGCAACTGCAAGAGCTGCAGCTCTTTTGATTGTTGATTTTTTCATAGCTTTCACCTTAATTAAAAATATTTATCCGCTAAACCCGGATATTGGCGAGAGAACAACATTCTGTGTTCTCTCTATTGCCACAATCATAACACACTATTTATGAAAATACAATAGATTTTTTTAAAAAATTTCTCTGTGATTAGTCAAAACGAAGGTGTTGACCAAATGTAATTTCAAAATCAAACAAAAAACAACCGCATATTATCTGAGTTTTTTGACTTATTTGTCAAATAAGAAATATTAAAGTAACATTAAAGTTACAATATTGTAACCTGTCAAATATGGTCATTCTATTGAAAATGACAAGTGCTTTGTGCTAAAATTATGTCAAATTTGTTTTTTAAGAAGGTTAATTTAGCAATTATGAAAAATTTCAATCAATCATCACTTGCACGATTTTTCACCCGATTTCCTAAGCTGTTATTTGCGGGATTGATGTACTCAATTCCGTTTGCCGTATTTTCCGGAATATTCATTCTCATAAGCTTTCTGTCCGGATTCAACAATGTAATATTATGGAGCTTGGGTATAATTCCCGCAATGCCGTTCTATTCCGGACTTGTAATGGTAATCCGCAAAATTTCGGTTGAAAAAGAGGATGTAAATGTTTTCAAAACTTTTGTACAGGCATTTCGTGAAAATCTGAAAAAATCAATCTTCAACGGATTTGTCGCTTACCTCATAGTAGCATGTTCGTTTTTTGCAATTCTCTATTACGGAACACTTGCTCAGACAGACATAGTCTACGGCTCTGTCTTTACCATATATATAGTGTTCTCAATTGCAATGCTGATTATGCTGTTCTATGTACCCATGCTAACAATTACCTATGACCTCAGACTCCGTGACATTTATAAAAATTCACTCCTGTTGATTTTCGGTAAAATTCTCAGAAATATTGTAGCACTTGTGCTTGTCGTAATAGTTTCATTCGCAGTATTCCTCGCAGTAATCTATGCAAAGGGCGCAATGCTTGTTGTTGCAGTTGCTCTCTCGGTAATTTTCTACCCGATGATTGCAACCTATATAATAGTATCCGTAATCGCAAAAGGCGTGCAGGAGTCTGTCGGTTATTTTACAGGTGATAATGTGCAGTATGTCCTCACGGAAGAAGAAGTTCAGCGTGAAACCGAAGCAGTCGAAAACGCAAACTCCGATGATGACTACATTTTCGTCAACGGCAGAATGATTAAAAATCCGGCTAAAACGAATACGAAAGAGTAATTTTTAAAGCACTTTGCAAAATGCAGGGTGCTTTTAGTTTTATATGCATAATGTGTTAGGCATATATGTGTGATTGATGTGATTGCTGCTTTTTGACTGACATTTGACTAATATTTAAGCAATATTATGCAATATTTCGCAATATTTTACGGTAAAAATAAACAAATAAAAACCGCACCAAATAGCCTGAAAACGGCTTTCTGATGCGGTTTTTGTTATGGAGCTGAAGAAGGGACTTGAACCCTCGACCTACTGATTACGAATCAGTTGCGCTACCAACTGCGCTACTCCAGCGTTTAATTTTTCGGTTGTTCGGCTGTAATAAAGCAAAAATACAGAACGCAGAAATTGCATAAAAACATACACACTAACTTCCGCTACATGATTATACATCAAAAATTTAAAGATTTCAATACCAAATTTGAAAAAGAGGTTTACAAAAACCGAAAGAGAGGCATAAAAGTTTTACGAATCAATAATAATAGATGCAGGTATAATTCATCAAAAAAATATTTATGAATACAAAATAATGCACAAAAATCATGCCGATTTTTGTTTAGTGAAGTGTTATCACATTTGTGGAATATTTTATTTAAAAGTATTATAATTGAATCGCAGTGTGCAAAGCGGAAATACTTTTATGTGATAGGATGTGCAGAAGATGCCCAAAAGAAAGTGCAGTAATATCGACGCTTCGGTAGGACTCAGAATGCGTTATTACAGAATTCAGTGCGGACTTACCCAACAGCAGGTTGCGGACGCATTAAAGATAAACAGAACAACTTATACAAAATATGAAACGGGAGTTTCCGAACCAAGCCACGAGCTTCTCGGAAAAATCGTTAAAATGTTCGGTATCGATTATAACGCAATTCTTGACAACAGAGATTATTTTGAAAGAAGAGTTGCCGACGGTGACATGACGCTCAATGTACTGACTCTTTCCGAAAGAGCAATCATTGCAAGATATCGCTCAATGTCTAAAGAAGATCAGAAGAAAATTTGTGAATATATAGATATGCTCTACAATGAAAAAGCAAAGAAGATTTTGTAAAAAACACTTTACTTTTGACTTTGATTGTGATAATATAAAACAGATGACCGTGTCTCGGAACAGGGAGTATGCCGTTTGTCGGATTTTCACAGCCCTGCCCTGAGATGTTGGCGACTATTTTTGAAAGGTGGAATTTTTAATGCTTAAAGAAGAAAAGCAGGCTATCATGGCTGAGTACGCAACTCACGAAGGCGACACAGGTTCTCCGGAGGTTCAGATTGCTCTTCTTACAAAGAGAATCAATGACCTTACCGAGCACCTCAAGGTTCACAAAAAGGATCACCACAGCAGAAGAGGTCTTCTCAAGATGGTTGGTCAGAGAAGAAGCCTTCTCGCTTACCTCACAAAGGTAGACATTGAGAGATATCGTTCTATCATTGCAAGACTCGGTATCCGTAAGTAATTTTTTAAGTACACAAGGGCAAGCGAAAGCTTGCCCTAAATTCGATTTTCTGCGGGATTTTTATTTGCTGTTTTTTAGCGGTAAAACGATTAAATAACATATGCTTTTGTGTGTTTGTAAGTTTTGTTTAATGGTTTTATTGCTAAATCGGCGTAAAATCCCGTTTGAATAAATTTGAACTTTATTTAAAATGTGAAACTTATGTTTCGGAAAGGATTTTACTAAAATGAATCGACTTATGACATTCGACAAATACAGAGTATTTGAAACAGAATTTGCCGGCAGACCTTTAAAGGTTGAAACAGGCAAGATGACACAGCTTGCAAACGGTGCGTGTCTTGTTCACTACGGCGACACAACAGTTCATGTTGCTGTTACAGCATCAGAAAAGCCAAGAGAGGGCGTTGATTTCTTCCCGCTTTCGGTTGACTATGAAGAAAAGATGTACGCAGTAGGCAAAATCCCCGGTTCTTACCTCAAGAGAGAGGGCAGACCTTCGGAAAAGGCTATCCTCACAAGCCGTGTAATCGACCGTCCTATCCGTCCTCTTTTTGACAAGAGCATGAGAAACGATGTTTCAATCGTTTGTACGGTTATGAGCGTTGATCCCGACTGTCAGCCTGAAATTGTTGCCATGATTGGTGCTTCAATCGCAATTTCAATTTCTGATGTTCCGTGGAACGGACCTATCTCGGGTTGTTCTGTAGGTATGATTGACGGTGAGTACATCATTAACCCGACAGAGGAACAGAGAAAGGTTTCTCAGATGGCAACAACAGTTGCCTCAACAAGCTCAAGAATTGCTATGATCGAGGCAGGTGCAAACTGCGTATCTGATGACGATATGTACAACGCTATTATGGCAGGTCACGAGGCTAACCAGAAGATTATCAGCTTTATTGAGGAAATCAAGGCTGAAATCGGCAAGCCTAAGTTTGAGTTTGCAAGTCTTGAACCCGACCATGATATGTTTGAGGCAATCAAGGCATTTGCAGAAGAAGATGTTAAGGTTGCTCTTGATACAGATGATAAGAGAATTCGTGACGAAAGACTCAAGCCTATCTATGAGGCAGTTCATGAAAAATTTGACGAGATTTATCCGGAAAGCGAAGCTCTCATTGACGAGTGCCTTTATAAGACACAGAAGTTCATTGTTCGCCGTTGGTTACTCGATGAGCAGAAGCGTGTTGACGGCAGAGGAATGGACGATATCCGTCCTCTCGCATCAGAGGTTGGCGTAATTCCGAGAGTTCACGGTTCGGGTATGTTCACAAGAGGACAGACTCAGGTTCTCACAATCGCAACACTCGGTCCTGTTTCCGACAAACAGCTCCTTGACGGCATTGACGGTGAAACAGAAAAGAGATATATCCACCACTACAACTTCCCAAGCTACTCAGTCGGCGAAACAAAGCCAAGCCGTGGTCCGGGCAGAAGAGAAATCGGTCACGGTGCTCTTGCAGAAAGAGCACTCGTTCCTGTAATTCCTTCGGTAGAAGAATTCCCGTATGCACTTCGCCTTGTTTCGGAAGTTCTTTCTTCAAACGGTTCAACTTCACAGGGCTCAATCTGTGGTTCAACTCTTGCTCTTATGGACGCAGGTGTTCCGATTAAGGCTCCTGTTGCAGGTATCTCATGCGGTCTTATCACAGAGGGCGACCGTTGGATGACAATGGTTGATATTCAGGGCCTTGAGGACTTCTTCGGCGACATGGACTTCAAGGTTGCAGGTACAAAGAAGGGTATAACAGCTATTCAGATGGACCTCAAAATCAGCGGTCTTACTCCCGAAATGGTTAAAGAGGCTCTTGCCAAGACCCACAAGGCTCGTAACTACATTCTTGATGAAGTAATGCTCAAGGCTATTGCAGAGCCGAGAAAAGAGCTTTCAAAGTACGCTCCCAAGATGTTTACGACAACAATTCCTGCTGACAAAATCAGCGAGGTTATCGGTAAGAGCGGTAAGGTTATCAAGGAAATTCAGGCTGAATGCGAAGTTAAGGTTGACATTGAGGAAGACGGTGAACTCGGACAGGTATTTGTTTCGGGTATTGATTCCGACAAGTGTAAGCGTGCAATCGAAATCATCAACACAATCGCTGTTGATCCTGAGCCGGGTGCAATGTACCTCGGTAAGGTTACCCGTATTATGGACTTCGGTGCTTTCGTTGAAATCGCTCCGGGTAAGGAAGGTCTTGTTCACATTTCTCAGCTTGATGTTAAGCGTACAGAGAATGTAACAGATGTTGTTAATGTAGGCGACATCATCCGTGTTAAGGTAATGGAAATTGACGATAAGGGCAGACTTAACCTCTCTCGCCGTCAGGTTCTTATTGATGTTGACGGTCTTGTTCCCGAAAACGACATTGACGCAGAAAGAGCAGCTCGTCCACGCAGACCTCAGTTCGTCAAGGGTCCCGTTTGTTTCAATACGAATATCATCTTTGTCCACCCGGCTCCCGCCGAATATTCCTGTTGTTCCTTTGTCCCCGCCTTTCGTGTATATTCTCATGTTAATTGAAAATTGAAAGTGGAAAATTATGCTTTGCTGGGTAAATGTCATACACTCAAAATATTAAAAACTAAAATAAAAAGCGGTGGTCAATGCCACCGCTAAATTAATGTAATTATTTAGTTTGCATATCTTGAAAGATTATCCCAATCAATATCGTCTTCGGAAACAAAGTCACCGTTTTCCGCTTCTGTAATATCTTTATACTCCTGTTCGGTAACTTTTGTGTAGTCAGGATCCCAAGCAAGTACAAGTTTCCTAATCAATTCGTAGGCAAGTTCCTTGTCACTGTCGGGAAGCATATCAATCATTTTAGCAATTTCAGCTGTTTTCGTACTCATATACGGCAACTCCTTTCATTTATAAATATCTCCACGAGAACCTATATCCATAATATATATTATTTCATAAGTACCGTCAAGTAACCTTTTAAAAATAATACGGTATTTACCGATTCTTAATCGTTGTCTGCCGTCATCAAATCCCTGCATTAATTTTATATCACCTTTAGGAGGATTAATTTTTAACCCCTCAATTCCAATTCTGATACGATTAACTGTTGCTTTATCGGATTTTGCAAGGAACTTGAGTGCAGCTTTTGAATATTTTACTTCCATAATAACAACCCGTTTGTATTTTTCTTTAACAATATTATATCATCGCTTTTCTTTTAAATCAATAGCAAAATAATTTCATATACAATCAGACACATGAACAAAATTTGCATAGTGTTTAAATTATCCTAATCATCTTGATTTCAACTTGATAACATAGTATAATTGACTTAACAAAAATTTCCGACAAATACGGACACAGATTTATAAAGGAGAGAATACAATGCAGGTTAAAATTTCCGATTCTATAAAATACATTGGCGTTGATGACAAGACAATCGACCTTTTTGAAAGTCAGTATCTTGTTCCCAACGGAATTTCTTACAACTCATATCTTATTGTTGACGAAAAGGTTGCAATTATGGATACGGTTGACAAGAGAAAAACTGACGAATGGCTTGAAAATCTTGACAGAGAGCTTAACGGCAGAACTCCCGATTATCTTGTAATCAGCCACCTTGAGCCCGACCATGCGTCAAATATTAAGGTTGTTTCCGAGAAATATCCGTCAATGAAGCTTGTTGGTAATGCAAAGACTTTTTCAATGCTCCCACAGTTTTTTCCGGATTTTGATTTTGCCGATAAAACCGTTACAGTCAAAGAGGGTGACGAACTTGAACTCGGTTCGCACAAGCTTACATTCATAATGGCTCCCATGGTTCATTGGCCTGAGGTTATGGTTTCATATGAAAGTGCAGAAAAGGTTCTTTTCTCAGCGGACGGCTTCGGCACATTCGGCGCACTTGACGCTCAGGAGGACGATTGGGCTTGCGAGGCAAGAAGATATTACTTCAATATCTGCGGTAAGTACGGTGTTCAGGTTCAGAATCTTCTCAAAAAAGCCGCAAAGCTTGATATTCGGAAAATCTGCCCGCTTCACGGTCCTGTACTTGACGAAAATCTTGGTTGGTACATCGGTCTTTACGATACATGGAGCAAATATGAGCCTGAAACCGACGGTGTGTTCATTGCATATTGTTCGGTTCACGGCAACACAGCCAAGGCTGCCGAAAAGCTTTGTGAAATCATCAAATCAAAAACAGACAAAAAGGTTTCGATTGCTGACCTTTCACGCACAGACCTTGCCGAGGATATTGAGGACGCATTCCGCTTCAGCAGAATGGTTGTTATCGCACCGAGCTATGACGGCGGCGTGTTCCCGATAATGAACGATTTCCTGCACCACCTTAAAATCAAGGGCTACAAGAACAGAAAGGTTGCTATGGTTGAAAACGGCTCTTGGGCTCCTTCGGCAGCAAAGACAATGAGAACATATCTTGAAGAAATGAAAAATGTTGAAATTTGTCCTACTGTTGTGACAATCCGTTCTGCTATGAAAGAAGAAAATATTCCTCAGCTTGAACAACTTTCTGACGAAATTCTTGGATAATATCATAATAAATTGACATAAATGCAATAATAAAAGGATATAAATATATATTTATAGCTTCAATACTTACACCTAAAAGATGGCGAATTTTGTTCTGCAAAGGTTGAGATTGTTATTTTTGTAACAATTAGATAAAAATTCCAAAGGATATTTTACATCAAAGATTTAATTCCGTTGCAAATGCAATTGAATTTAAAACTCTTTTGTTGTACAATAAAGCTAAAGTTGATGCCCACGGAATAAGCATTGAAACAGATTCGTTTTTAGGTAATTTGTTTTGGAGTTTTGAAATTAGTCGTGAAAAGTTCTTTCTTCTGCCTGTATTCAATGCTTATTTCGTTCATTCATATTGATATATTCCTTCTATAACCCAATATACCCCGAAAATGACCGACGCTTGTTGTCGGTCATTTCACTTTTCGGCGGGTTTCCATTTCGGCATAATTGTACATAGTTGTAATTCAACTAATTTCCCACAGTGAAAAAATTGTCAAATTCGGTAATTTTGCCTATAACAAAATTATGCAAAATGTGGTACAATAATATTGTAAGAACTCAGTGTTTATCTGAGATTTAAGATGATGCGATTATACGGATGGTGAGAGTATGTACAGTATTGGCGAGATTGTTCTTTACGGCTCAAACGGAGTTTGTGAGATTACCGAAATTACAACGAAAAAAATCGGAAAGGATTCTATTGAATACTATGTTTTAAAACCTGTTTGCTCGGATTCTTCAACGCTTTTTGTTCCGACTCAGAATGAAATGCTTGTGTCAAGAATGCGTGTTGTCCTTTCTTCGGATGAAATTAAAGATATTTTGTCACAGAAAACCGATAATGAAATATGGATTGACAATAAAGCCGAAAGATGTGAAAAAATCAAGGAGATTATTTCGGGCGGCGATTGTATGAAGCTTGTTGAGCTCATTAGGAGAATGCACTTCCACAGTAAGCTCCAGCTCAAAAAGGGCAGACGACTTCACATTACTGACGAGCGTTTTCTTAAAGAAGCTGAAAAAATGGTTTGTGACGAGGTTTCGGTTGTTCTTCATATTGACCGTAACGATGTTCTTCCGCTTGTGCTTGCAGGCTGATTTTTTAAAAAATATATAAAGGATACAGAGGATTAACCGGAGCATTCTTTGAATTGCTTTCAATGTTGTTCCTCTGTTTTTTTATTTTTGGTAATTTTAGGTTGTTTGCCTATTTACAAAATGTTGCATTTTGTAGTAAAATGTAGGAATAATGATTTATGGAGCTATTTAATGAGAAATTTCAAAAAAACTTTATCATTTTTACTTTCAACGGTAATAATAGTTTCATCAGTTGCAGGTGTCGGTACAACCGTTTTTGCCGCAACCGATGAACACACATACAAAAACTTTAAATACAGAATTCTTGACGATAACACAGCCGAAATCTGCGGTTATACGGGCAAGAATGCAGTCGTGACTGTTCCCGACAGCATTGATTCAAAGCCTGTAACCTCAATCGGCAGGACGGCTTTTTATTCAGGCAAAATCAAGGAAGTGACAATTCCAAACACAGTAAAAAATATCAAATGGTGGGCTTTTTACGGTTGTGAAAGCCTTGAAAAAATCAACCTGAATTTTGGTTTAAAAACTGTAGGCTACGGTGCGTTTATGAATTGTAAAAATCTCAAATCCGTGAGCATTCCAATGTCCGTAACTCAGATTTGCGATGATTCGTTTGC
>ENA-OPWH01001921-OPWH01001921.1-human-gut-metagenome-genome-assembly--contig:-NODE-1921-length-12255-cov-1.839508_pt1 | contig 12255 bp, 10 predicted proteins | sample MGYA00241506_ERZ502004 | MGnify/ENA primary metagenome ERZ502004 (study PRJEB25962, sample SAMEA2043049) | human gut metagenome | biome: human gut; feature: human-associated habitat; material: faeces... | reverse complement strand
AAAGCTGCTCTAAAACACTTAATCTGTCAAGTCCTCTGTTACAGATTTAAGGTTCAGGAAGTTTATCAGATAATCTGCTGTTCCTGTCTTCGCATCTGTTCCGGACATGTTAAATCCACCAAATGGATGCTGAAGTACAACTGCTGCTGTAGATTTTCTGTTAAAGTATAAGTTACCTACCTGGAATTCTACTTTTGCTCTCTGGATATTTTCACGTGTCTCACTGTATACAGATCCTGTCAGACCATATTCTGTCTGGTTTGCTACATCAAGTGCTTCATCAAAAGAATCTACTTTGATAACAGCAAGGACTGGTCCAAAGATTTCTTCATTGGCAATTCTTGCATCTCTCTTGATATCGCGGATTACAGTAGGATCAATATAATATCCTTCTGCGTCACTGTATGTACCACCGAATACAACATTTCCTTCTTTACGTCCGATCTCGATGTAATTGGTAATGCTGTTATAAGCGCCCTGGTTGATAACCGGTCCCATCGCTGCATTGCTTTCGCCCGATCCCTGGTTCGCCTTCAGTTCTGCTGCGCATTTTACAACTTCATCTACAAACTCATCATATACATCTGCCAGAACAATTGCTCTTGAGCATGCAGAGCATTTCTGTCCCTGGAATGTAAATGCAGAGCTTGCAACTCCATTTGCTGCTTTCTTGATGTCTGCTGTTGAATCTACGATAATTGCATTCTTTCCACCCATCTCAGCCACAACACGTTTGATCCATCTCTGTCCGTCAGCGATCTTGGCTGCATGTTCATTGATTCTGCATCCAACTGCTTTTGATCCTGTGAAGTTTACAAATCTTGTAAGCGGATGTTCTACGATGAAGTCACCAATCTCTGATCCTGATCCAGGAATGTAACTTACTACGTCAGCCGGAATACCGGCTTTCTGGCAGAGTTCTACGAATTTGTATGCAACGATCGGAGCGTCTGAAGATGGTTTGCAGCAGATCGTGTTACCGGTAACAACTGCAGATACGATCATTCCACCAAACAGTGAGAGTGGGAAGTTCCATGGAGAAACAGCCACACCTACACCGAGCGGGATGTAAACGCATTTTGTAAGTTCATCTGTAGGAACCAGCTCTTTTCCTTTTTCCAGATTCTGGATATGCATTACATAAGAATTGATAAAGTCAAGCTGCTCGCAAAGTTCTCCGTCAGCTTCTCCCCAGTTCTTTCCACTTTCAAGGACATTCCATGCATCCATGATGAAACGGTTCTCGATCAGAAGTGCTGCAAGTCTTCTTAATACACGTACTCTTTCTTCTACAGATGTCAGGCTCCATTTTTTGAATGCTTCGTAAGATGCCTTGATTGCCTCATCAGCCTGTTCTTTGCTGCATGAGCATGCATATCCGAGTACTTCCTTCGTAGCCGGTGATACAGAAGCGATCTTCTTTTCCGTCTCAACTTTTTTTCCACCGATGATCAACGGATAAACAGCACCTGCTTCTGCATGAGCCTGTTTGAATGCTTCTTCTATTTTCTTTTTATTTTCTTCCAATGTGAAATCAACTTCTACTGCGTTTTTAAATCCTGTAAGCATGTACTTATGTCCTCCTTGAACTATGGTCTATAAATTGTTTATTATTGTAACAGCAAATTTTCTCCACGTCAATATGTTAAAGTAAAAAAATGTATTTTCGTATACAATTATACCGTTTATATTTTAACAAATAACTTGCATATTTTCGTTCTATTGACATTTTATCTCAATTGATATAAGATATTGTTTAAATGGTTCTTTTTAGAACAATTTTTCAAGTGACTGCGCTCGGCACGAGAATGTGTCAAGGCACATTCTTTTTTATTAAAAAACGGAGGTGTATGGATGAACATTACATATCTGCTTGTATTAATGCAGCGAATTGGTAAAATGCATGAACAGAAGTTGAAAGAATTATGCCGCCAGTATGATCTCTCGCTGATCGAGGCTAAGATCATTGCTTTCTTACATAATAACCCCACAAAAGATACCGCAGGTGATATCGTCGAGCTACGGATGCTCTCAAAAGGGAATGTATCCCAGGCAGTTGATCTTTTATGTCAGAAGGGGCTTCTTTCAAAAACAGCAGACCAGACGGATCGCAGGAAAACGCATCTTTCCCTGCTGCCATCATGCGAAAATGTTACCGGAGCAATCGACACGTTCCAGTCTGCTTTTTACCACAATCTGTTTGACGGATTTTCATTAGAAGAATTCCAGATGTTCGCCTCGCTGAATGAACGTCTGGCATCCAACGTAGCAACTATTTATCACAAAGGAGATTATTAGACATGAACAAAGACAAAGATTTTCTGGGTACTGAACCCGTCGGAAAGCTGATGTTCCGGCTGGCGCTTCCGACGATCACCGCACAGCTCATCAATATGCTGTACAACATTATTGACCGTATTTACATCGGACACATTCCTGGTAATGGGGCACTTGCCCTTACCGGAGTCGGTGTATGTATGCCACTGATTATGATCATTTCCGCTTTTGCCGCACTGGTTGGAGGCGGTGGTGCACCGCATGCTTCGATTGCAATGGGAAAAAATGATCTTAATACTGCAGAACATATTCTGGGTAACTGCTTTTTCCTGCAGATTCTGATTTCTATAATCCTGACAGTCATCCTGCTGTTTGGTAACCGTACTTTTCTTCTTGCCTTCGGTGCCAGTGAAAATACGATTGAATACGCTGTAAATTATATGAACATTTACGCTGTCGGCACTATTTTCGTCCAGCTTACCCTTGGCATGAATATGTTTATCACCACACAGGGTTTTGCCAAAACAGGTATGCTCTCTGTTCTGATCGGAGCAGTGATGAACATTGTTCTGGATCCGCTGTTTATCTTTGCATTCCATCTGGGTGTCAGAGGTGCTGCGCTTGCCACAATTCTGTCACAGGCAGTCTCCTGCATCTGGGTTCTTTCTTTCCTTTGCGGAAAAAAGACGATCCTGCACATCCGGAAAAAGAATCTCATCCTGAAACCGGAGATTATTCTTCCTTGTGTCGCTCTCGGGCTTGCCACATTTATCATGCAGGCTAGTGAGAGTATCATCTCTGTATGTTTCAACTCTTCTCTGCTGAAATACGGAGGAGATATCGCAGTTGGTGCCATGACAATCCTCACCAGTGTCATGCAGTTCGCAATGCTGCCACTGCAGGGTCTGGGACAGGGTGCACAACCAGTCCTGAGCTATAATTACGGTGCAAAAAACAGAGATCGTGTAAAAAAAGCTTTCAGGCTTCTTTTAACAGCAAGCCTCTGTTATTCCACAATTCTGTGGGCATTTATTATGCTCTTCCCTCAGGTGTTTGCAGAAATGTTTACTTCCGATTCTGCACTGCTTGGTTTTACTAAATCAGCACTCCGGATTTACTGTGCCTGCCTGCTGCTTTTCGGAATCCAGATCGCATGCCAGATGGCATTTACATCATTCGGAAAAGCAAAGGCTTCGATTGCTGTCGCTGTTACACGTAAATTTATCCTGTTGCTGCCACTGATCTATCTGCTGCCGCATATTCTGACCGGGAACAAGACCAATGCAGTGTATATGGCTGAACCGATTGCAGACTTCCTGGCTGTATCTTTCACGACGGTTTTGTTTACGTTTCAGTTTAGGAAAGTGTTGAAAGAACTTGAGGGGTAGTCGCAAGAGGGCATAAAAAATAATCCCTGGTAGCTGCTAAGTTGCACGAACCATTCCAACGAGCCTTTCAAAGCATCAATTGTGTCAGCAATGGCTTCCACAATTGATTAAGTCTCGTTTCCATCGTGCAAAGACGCATCTACTAGGGATTATTTTTTATTTACGTTGTTGACTGAGTTTTACTTCTTTGACAGGATTTTGAACTGAAGCCGTAAATCATTGTTTTATATTTTCAAATGGATTTACACTTTACCTCAATTAGGCTTCCTGACCATCGGCAATTTTGGATGTTTCTTTTTCTGGGAATAATAATGCGAAAATCTTTCTTACCAGTGGACCGGCGAAGCAGAGCTGCCAGAAGAATGCCATTGGGAAGTTGATTGCAGTGGTCTGGAACCAGACGGATACGAACTGGGTTCCGGCATTTTTGAAGAGCAGGGTTGCTGCGAGGCTCATAAGTGGACACATTCCGATGATGGATACTACGGAAATGGCGATCACCAGGTGAAAGTTATTATCTCTTTCCAGATTAACAATGGAAAATGCTTTTTTCTTTGCAAATGGTCCGATCAGGAAAAAATCAAGGATGAATGCAATTGGTCCCATAATGACCAGCTCGTGGAATGCATTTAAAAATACCTGGTTGTTCATTCCTCCTACGTTGAGAGCAATGTTGTAACAGATCATGGTATAAACCATCACGAACACCATGATAATTGTGAAAATAACGTCTTGAAATTTGTTTTTTGGCATAAAAATATCCTCCTTCATAATAAGCGTAACAGAAAATGTGTTGTTCGTTCATCATTCCGGAGGAATGTATCGTTTCCAATATAACCGAGATTCTATTCTTTTTTCTATATGGCATATACCAGACAACGCCATATCAGCAAGGTTTATAATACCTCAACTCTTTAAAAACAGTCAAGTATTTTTTCAGATACATTGAATCATTTTTATCTCTTTTTTCCAAATAAAGAACTCCATACCGTCAGGACCGCTCCTGCAAAAAGAGCCAGATCCGAGAGATTAAAAGTGATATCCGAGAGTTTCCTGTTCTTTGTTTTCAGAGACAGATAATCGACCACATAACCTCTTTTGAAACGGTCATAAGTATTACCAACTGCTCCGCCCAGCATCAGCGATATTCCAAGCTTTGCCAGTTTGCGTCCTGGTTCTTTCCAAAGAAGGTGCTCCCAGAAAAACAGGATTCCAAGTGCTGCCGCCGACATGCCCTTTACCAGCTTTGGTCTGGAATCCAAATGATTCATCATCAGACCTTTGTTGTGGACTTTGCGATAGATTCCTTTTCCCTTCCAAATCCGGTGTTCTTCCCCGTCTCTTACATTTTCTTCAGTATATTTTTTAATTCCAAGATCGCACCCGGCAACAAAAGCTCCGGTTAAAATGCTCAGGATTTCCATAATTATTCTCCTTTGATGCGCGCGATTTCCTGCTCGCATACCTCTGTCTGTTCTTCACGCTTTTCGATTGCTTCGCAGAGTGCGATAAAATCGGTATCTACCACTTCCCCCTGTTTGAAACGCTCATATACCAATCGTCCGATCTCTGTCATATCCCGCTCGCTGTCTCGCTTCAGACCATAGATCTCATTTTTCTTTTTCTGGATATCGATCGTATCTCCTGCCTTCTTTCCAAGATCATCCACGGTATCTGAAATCCGCTTTCCTATTGTATCAAAAAAATCACTCATTTACTTTTTCCCCTTTCGTATCTGCGTATTTTTCAGAACCGCCTGATCTGCTCAAAAGTACGGTAAAGGTTCAATGCTCCATATCCCCATTCCTGGTTCGGATAATTCATGTCTGTCTTCCGTGAAGCTCCCAATATCAGCAGATTCTTCATCTGTGATGCATCCAGATTCACTCCATGCCTATCCAGCCACTCCATAAAAAGTGCCAGTGCTCCGGAAGTGATCCCAACTGCTATACTGGAACCAGATCTTGCAACAAACTGCCCCCTTAAATTGATCCCTGTCACATTGATCCCCGGCGCAGCAAAATCCGGTTTGATTCTGTTATCTCTAGTATAACCTCTTCCCGAACTGACTGCAATGCTATTTTCCTTTCCATTATAGTACGCTGCACAGACCACCGCCCCGGTATCCCCTGGTTCCATCACCGTATATTCCGGATTTGCACGGATAAAATAGACATTTCCCGTCAGAAACTCTTCCATTGGAAGCCAGATATGAAAGATTCCATTCCCCAGCTCCAGTGTTTCCGGTATAATCTTCCAGATTCCGCTTCCCGGTCTTTCAAACTGAAAAAATGCCAGCTGCGCCCCGGTCGTCTCTACCAGAACCCGGTAATTAAATATTACCCTGGTCTGCTCGAATACAAACACATACTCTCCTATTCCCCGTTTGAGCGAGATCGGTCCTACGGTCTGTCCTGTTGGAGATGCAATAGAAAGAGCCAGAAGATTCGGAAGTTCTGTCCATAGTTCCATCACAAAACCTCTGGTATTATTCCCTACATTAATCTCGACCGGCAGATTATTTTCCTGTTCCAGAATTCCCAGATAATGATGCCTTTTATCTGCCTCGTTGCCACTTCCGGTCACAATCCCGATTCCTTCGCTCGCCGCTACATTTTGCAGATACTCTGACAGGATTGAATATCCTCCATGTCCTCCAAAGCTTGTTCCAACTGCCAGACAGATCACCAATGGTCTTTTCAGCTCTTCTTGTACCTTCTGCAGATAAAAAACCGCCGCTACCAGATCATTTTCCTGATAGCATCCGGCATTCCGGTCTACAAAATAGTACTCCCGTAAATATTCTTTTGCCTCTTTCAGCTTCACGATCACCATCTCTGCCTCCGGCGCTGCCCCGATAAACAGATTCTCCGGATTTGCCCCTCCGCATGCCACACTTGCAACAAAAGTGCCATGTCCGTCCGTATCAAATGACGGAACGGTTTCCTTGGGATTCTCACTTAGGATTGCCTGATTGATTTGTTCCTTCGTATATTCACTTCCATATCCGATTTCCCGTGGCGCTGTTCCACTTTGTTCTTCCTGATCCCAGATTCGCTGGATCCTGGTCGAACCATCCAGATTCCGGAAAATGGGATCCAGATAGTTGATCCCAGTATCAATGATCCCAACCAGAACTCCTTCACCACTCAGTTCCAGACCAGGTATATTCTGAACCGCAGCAATTCCCGCCTGCTGGATTGCTGCCATATCCAGTGTTGTATAACACTTCGGAACCATTGTATAAGGATAATCGGCAAGTGACTTTTTTCTGTCTTCACTCTGGTCAATATAAAAAAGCTCAAAACCGTATTTCAACGGTATCCGGCATCCGTTTTCCAAAGGAAAGTTTTTCCCAAGAGCACCGGTATCCCTCATCATAAAATCCCTGTATTCTTCTGACAGGATCTTTTCTTTACATTCTTCCTGTAGCATAAAAATCCCTCATATACTTTCTTTTGGAAAATATATGAGGGATTTTTCTTTCTTATTACTATGATACTGGACGGTTACGCATTTTGCACTCCATATCCATTCTTTATTCGGTACGTTTCTTTTCAATATCCTCGTAGAAGGAAGTCACTTCTTTTCCTTTTTCCAGGGTACTTACATTCGGACCGCTCTTGAATACGATTTTCAGAAGAATTGGTGTGATGATCGTTGTGATCACTACCACGATGATAACCGGTCCGAGGAAATTGCCGCCCAGCATACCGAGTGCTTCTCCCTTGCTGGCAACGATCAGCGCAACCTCACCACGGGAGATCATTCCGACACCGATTCGTGCACACTGATAATTCTTATATCCACACATCTTCGCACCAAGGGCACAGCCAACGATCTTTGTCAGGATCGCAACAATGGTAAGCGCCACTGCAAAGCCTACAATTGCAGCACTCATCTTCGGAAGTTCTACCTTCAGCCCGATACTTGCGAAAAATACCGGTGAAAGCAGCATATAAGACATGGTATCAAATTTCTTCAACACGAAATCAGATTTACTTGTATTGGAAATGATCAGTCCGGCGATAAATGCACCGGTGATATCTGCAACACCGAAGAATTTCTCTGCCACATAAGCCATCAACAGACAGAATACAAATGCCATAATCGCATGACGTCTGAGTCCCTTTTCCGCCTGATCTGTCCACTTTTTAAATATCTTGTAAAAGATCAGTCCGATCACACCTGCAAATGCGAAGAATGCAACGATCTTCAGTAATACAACTGAAATCTTTACTGATTCATCTGCCATACTTGTTACCAGTGTCAGTGCAATGATACCAAGCACGTCATCAATGATCGCAGCTCCAAGAATCGCATTTCCGGATTTGGTTTTTAATTTACCAAGTTCTTTTAATGTCTCTACCGTAATACTTACGGAAGTTGCTGTCAGGATAACACCGATAAAGATATTCTGCAGAAATACGCTGCAGGATGCATCGGATGCGATCACATCCGGACGGTTAAAGAACATTGCAGTCGCATAACCGCCGATCAGTGGAACGATAACACCTATCAGTGCAATAACGAAGGATGCTTTTCCACTTGCCTTCAATTCCTGTATATCCGTTTCCAAACCATCAGCACGATAACACCGATCTCTGCAACGTTATGTATAAAGCTTGTCTCTGTCAGGATCCCAAGCATCGCCGGTCCAAGAAGAACTCCTGCAAGAAGTGCCCCTACAACCTGTGGCATCTGTACCTTTCTGGTCGCAAGACCAAGTGCTTTAGTACAAAGTAAAATAATTGCAAGATCCAGTAAATACTTATAAGTCTCCATTCTCTCTCACTCCTGTTTATATCTTGTTTTTTTAGACACATTGTCTAATGTACACCTTTTAATACAATTTTTCAACAAAAAAATACCCGTAAATCTTAAATTTACGGATATTTCCCATTCTATTTTTGTATGATCGCCATGTTTTTTTGATATATGAAGGTTATTGTTATACTCAGTGATGCTCAAGCCTTGGTACAGACTGGCTTCTCAGCTCGATCAGCGGTCCTCCGGTTCCTTCGATATATGCCTCCGTGATCGTCACTTCCCCGATGCTGTCATCCTTCGGAATCTCATACATAATATCCAGCATGAATTCTTCAATGATCGCACGCAGTGCACGGGCTCCGGTATTCTTCTTCATTGCCTTTCTTGCGATCGCATGAAGTGCACCATCATCGAATTTCAGATTGACCTCATCCAGTGCCAGAAGCTTCTGATACTGCTTGAGGATCGCATTTTTCGGCTCTTTTAATATCTGAACCATCATCTCTTCATCCAGTCCCTGAAGCGTAAATACGATCGGGAGACGTCCCAGAAATTCCGGAATCATTCCGAAGTTACGCAGATCTTCTGTCGTCACCTTCTCCAGTATTTTCTTATCATGATCATATTTGTCTTTCAGATCCGCTCCAAACCCGATAGAAGAATTCTTCATCAGTCTTTCCTTGATGATCTGCTCAAGATCCGGGAACGCACCGCCACAGATAAAAAGAATATTCTTTGTATTGACTGTAGTGAGCGGAACCATCGCATTCTTACTGTTGGCTCCTACCGGCACTTCCACTTCGCTGCCTTCTAACAGCTTTAACATTCCCTGCTGTACGGATTCTCCGCTGACATCTCTCTGGCTGGTATTCTTCTTCTTCGCAATCTTGTCGATCTCATCGATAAAGATAATTCCCTGTTCCGCCTTATCTACGTCGTTGTCCGCAGCTGCAAGGAGCTTTGATACTACACTTTCAATATCATCCCCTATGTAGCCGGCCTCGGTAAGAGAGGTCGCATCGGTAATTGCAAGCGGCACATCCAAAAGTTTTGCCAGTGTCTTTACCAGATACGTCTTTCCAGAGCCGGTAGGTCCGATCATCAGCATATTGGATTTCTCGATTTCAATCTCATCCATTGTATCCGTTGCCACTCTTTTATAATGATTGTATACAGCAACCGACATTACCTTCTTGGCGTATTCCTGTCCTACTACATATTCATCCAGTTTCGCTTTGATCTTATGCGGAGCAGGAATATCCTTGATATTCAGGATCGGTTCTTTTTCTTCTTCCGGCTTTTTCTTTTTCACACGCTGGCTCTTCGGGATCTGTGCATCCATGTCTCCAAATCCCATCATTGGTCCCATGTTCATAAACTGGCTGTAATCCATCCCGCCAAAATTCATATTGTTCATTGCATCAAAGCTTTTTTGCATACAGTCCGGACACACGCAGATATTGTTCGGAAGATCGATCATCTTTCCGGTCACACTCTCCGGTCTGTGACAGATGAAGCAGACCTTTTCATAGCGATCTTCGTTATTTTCTTTTTTGTCTGTATTTTCTACCTCACCGGTTACTTTCTCAACTGTCTTGTCCTTCTGGTCATTTTCTGCCATTGGCTGGTCCTCCTTTTCTCGGTCGTATTCAGACAGATTCCTCTGTCCTTCTTATTCGATTTCCACCCCTGCAAGTTCTATAAACTCTTCCTCTGAAATGATCGGCACTCCAAGTTCTTTCGCCTTTCTGTTCTTGGAAGAAGCAGACTCTACATCATTGTTGATCAGATAATTTGTCTTCTTCGTTACAGATCCGGTCACTTTTCCACCCATCTTCTCAACCAGTTCTTTTACCTCATTCCGGTTTGCAAAATGATTCACGCTGCCAGTGACAACGAAACTCATACCTGCAAATTTCTGTTCCTCTGCCATCTCTTCCGGCTGGATCTCCAGTTCTCCGAGAAGGAGCTTAAATTCCTTTTTTCTTTCCTCTGATATAAAATATTTTACAAATGCCGCCGCAAGCACCGGACCTACCCCCTGGATATTACTCAGTTCTTCTTCCGATGCTCCTGTCATTTTTTCCACATCATTTTTAAAATGGCGGCAGATCAGTTTTGCATTTGCGAGACCGATTCCTGCAATCCCAAGTCCATATACCACTTTAGCAAGTGTTGTGCTTCTCGCCTTATCCACGCTTGCGATCAGGTTCGCATAGGATTTTTCTCCAAAGCCTTCCATCGTCTGAATTTCTTCCTGATAGGAATCCAGATGGAAGATATCTCTGTATTTGTGAATGAATCCTCTCGCAATAAATTTCTCCAGTGTTGCCTCAGAAAGCCCGTCAATATTGAGTGCATCCCTGCTGACAAACAATGCAAAGGATTTGATTCTTTTTGCCTGACACATCGGATTTGTGCAATACAACGACTTTGCATCATTCATCTGACGGATCTCCGTAGCTCCACCACAAACCGGACAGACTTTCGGGATCTCAATATTATCACTGCCGGTCAGATTCTTTGCAATCTGCGGAATGATCATATTCGCCTTATAGACTTCGATCGTATCCCCGATTCCCAGATGCAGCTCCTCCATAATACTTAAATTGTGTACACTTGCACGGCTTACCGTTGTTCCTTCCAGCTCTACCGGTTCAAAGATCGCTACCGGATTAATAAGCCCTGTTCTTGATGGACTCCATTCAATCTCCAGAAGGTGCGTCTCGCGGATCTCATCTGCCCATTTGAAAGCAAAAGAATCACGTGGGAATTTTGCCGTTCTCCCAAGCGACTGCCCATACGCAATGTCATCATATACAAGAACCAGACCATCTGACGGAAAATCATTTTCTATGATCTTTTCTGCAAAAAATGCAACCTTCTCATCCAGTTCTTCCCTTGTCACCAGATAATGCTCCACCACATCAAATCCCTGATGTTCCAGCCAGTCAAGCTGTTCTTTTCTGGAATTGTGGAAATCCACATTTTCTGCACGTACCAGGGTAAATGCATAGAATTTTACGTTTCTCTGTGCCGTGATCTTGTTGTTCAGCTGGCGGACAGAACCACTGCACAGATTCCGTGGATTTTTATATTTTGCATCCACGTCATCAATTTCTTCATTGATCCGCTCAAAATCTTTGTAACCGATCACTGCTTCCCCTCGCAGGATCAGTTCCCCTTTATACGGAATATGAAGCGGCACGTTTTTAAATACTTTCGCATTGTTGGTAATGACCTCACCGACTTCCCCATTTCCTCTTGTAACTGCCTTAAAAAGTTCGCCGTCACGATAGGTCAGAACGATCGTCAGACCATCCATCTTCCATGAGATCACAGCCATCTGGTCTCCGACAAATTCCTTCAGCCTTGCCACTTCTTTTGTCTTGTCAAGAGAAAGCATCGGTGACTCATGACGTTCTTTCGGAAGCTCACTTAATACTTCATATCCTACATTCACCGTCGGACTGGAAGCCATAACGGTTCCCAGCTCTTCTTCCAGACCTTTCAGTTCATCATACAGCGCATCATACTCATAATTGCTCATAATTTCCTGCGCATCCTGATAATAAGCTTTTCCGGCTTTATTCAGAAGCTCTACCAGCTCCTGCATCCTTTTCATCTTATCCATATCCAAATCCACACTTTTAATTATTGTTCCACGGTGTCGGCTCTGACTTTGAATCCCTGATCAGCTCATAGAGTTCATTCAGTTCCTGATCCGTAACCTTCCGGTATTCTCCCGGCTTTAAATTACCAAGTTCGATATTCATGATCCGCACTCTCCGCAGCTCCTTTACCTCGTAGCCAAGGGCCT
>ENA-OPWH01001919-OPWH01001919.1-human-gut-metagenome-genome-assembly--contig:-NODE-1919-length-12257-cov-5.410179_pt1 | contig 12257 bp, 9 predicted proteins | sample MGYA00241506_ERZ502004 | MGnify/ENA primary metagenome ERZ502004 (study PRJEB25962, sample SAMEA2043049) | human gut metagenome | biome: human gut; feature: human-associated habitat; material: faeces... | reverse complement strand
CGTCCATGCCCAGAATGGCGATGATGTCCTGCAGTTCCTGATAGCGCTGCAGAATGGACTGCACCTTGCGGGCCACGCGGTAGTGCTCCTCGCCCACGATGTCTGCTTCCAGAATGCGGGAAGTGGAGGCCAGCGGGTCCACAGCGGGGTAAATGCCCTGCTCCACGATCTTACGGGACAGAACGGTAGTGGCATCCAGGTGGGCAAAGGTGGTGGCCGGGGCGGGGTCGGTCAGGTCGTCGGCAGGCACATAAACGGCCTGAACCGAGGTGATGGACCCATCACGGGTGGAAGTGATACGCTCCTGCAGGGCACCCAGCTCGTTGGCCAGCGTGGGCTGGTAACCAACGGCGGAGGGCATACGGCCCATCAGGGCGGAAACTTCGGAGCCGGCCTGCACAAAACGGAAGATGTTGTCAATAAACAGCAGCACGTCCTTGTGGCTTTCCTCGCGGAAGTATTCTGCCATGGTCAGGCCGGTTTCGGCAACGCGCATACGGGCTCCCGGCGGTTCGTTCATCTGGCCGAAGATCAGGGCGGTCTTGTTCAGAACGCCGGAAGCGTTCATTTCGCCCCAAAGGTCACAGCCCTCACGGCTGCGCTCGCCAACGCCGGTAAAGATGGAGTAGCCGCCGTGCTCGGTGGCTACGTTGTGGATCAGCTCCTGGATCAGCACGGTTTTGCCAACACCGGCGCCGCCAAACAGGCCGATCTTGCCGCCCTTGGCATACGGTGCCAGCAGGTCAATGACCTTGATGCCGGTTTCCAGAATTTCGGTTGCAGGTTTCTGGTCCTCAAAGCCGGGGGCCTTGCGATGGATGGGCCAGGTAGGGACGTCTGCGGCCATGGGGCCTTTGCCGTCAATGGGGCGGCCCAGGGGGTCAAACATGCGGCCCAAGGTGGCTTCGCCCACCGGGGCAGTCAGGCCGTGGCCCAGTGCGTTCACGGTCATCCCCTTGCCAAGACCCTCGCTGGCAGAAAGCATAATGCAGCGAACGGTGGTTTCGTTCACATGCTGCGTTACTTCCATCGTGCGCTCGGTGCCCTCAGCGGTCACTGTCAGCGCTTCCTGCAGGGCAGGCAGCTTGCCCTCGGTGAACTGAACGTCCACCACGGGGCCTGCTACACGAATAATTGTTCCCTGTGTCATACGATAGCCTCTTCCTTAATTACAGAAGTAGATAAATGTTTGAACATTGTATCCCGATAGGGGATACAGTACAAAAAGTTTAATAGTCGCTGGTTTGCACAGCAGAAGCACCGCCGATGATCTCGGTGATCTCCTGGGTGATTGCACCTTGGCGGGTGCGGTTATACTCCAGCTGGAGCGCGTGAATCATATCGGTGGCGCTCTTGGTGGCGGAATCCATGGCGGTCATGCGGGCGCTCTGCTCGGCGCAATAGCTCTCGGTCATGGCACCGAAGATCATGCCGTGCATGTAGATGGGGGCCATCTGCTTGAACACCGACCACGCATCGGGGAACAGCTCAACCTCGCCATGGGGATCGCCCAGTGCGGGCGGCAGCGGCGCAAAGTGGGAGCGTTCCAGCGGCAGCAGCTGCAGCATGACCGGTTCAGCGGTCATGGCGTTCTGGATCTTGGTGTAGATGAGGTAAACTTCATCCACCTCATCCGCCTTGAACGTATCGATCATGTCCGCCGTGATGTCACGCGCACGCTGCAATGTGGGGGCCTGGCCGCTGTACAGAAAATCTTCCACCAGGCGGGGGTCCTTGTGCAGCAGGGCGCGGTAGCCGGTCTGGCCCACCACATAAAAGCGGGCCTTGGGGTCATCGCCGCAGTGCGATTTCAGAAACTTGAGCAGGTTCTGGTTGTACGCACCGGCCATGCCTTTGTCCGCCGTCAGCACCAGATAGGCGCGGCGCGGAGATTCCGGGTTGCGGGTGTGGAAGAACGGGTGGACCGGTTCTTCCGGCAGGTGGGGCAGCACGCGGGTCATCGTCATCTGCATGCGCTCAAAGTAAGGCGAAACCGCCTGGTAATTTTTGCGTGCCTTGCGCAGCTTGGAGGAGGAGATCAGGTACATGGCATTGGTGATCTTCATGGTGTCCTGAATGCTCTCAATACGCTCCTTGAGCAGCTTAGTGGATGGCATGGGCATCGCCTCCCGCAAATGCGTTCCAGGCGTTCAGGATGGTCTGCACCTGTTCGGGGCTGAGCTTACCGGAAGCCTGGATCTCGTCCATCACGCCGGACGGGTCCGTGCGGAACTGACGCACAAATGCGGAGGTTTTCTGGCGCAGCTCGACGGTTTTGATCTCGTCGAGCACGCCGTGGGCGGCGAGGGTCAGCAAAACGACCTGCTCGGCGTCGGATTTGGGCTGGTACAGCGGCTGTTTCAGCAGTTCCATCAAAGCCTTGCCGTGTTCCAGCTGGCGGCGGGTCTCAGCGTCCAGGTCAGAGCTGAACTGCGAGAAGGATTCCATATCCTTGTACTGGGCCAGCTCGATACGCAGGTTGGCGTTGGCCTTTTTCATGGCCTTGGTCTGGGCAGCGCCGCCGACACGGGAAACCGACAAGCCAACGTTGACAGCCGGGCGGTTGCCTGCGTTGAACAGTGCGGTCTCCAGGAAGATCTGGCCATCGGTGATGGAAATAACGTTGGTGGGAATGTAGGCGGAAACATCGCCTGCCTGGGTTTCAACAATGGGCAGTGCGGTGATGGAACCGCCGCCCAGGTCGTCCCGCATACGGCAGGAACGTTCCAGCAGACGGGAATGCAGGTAGAAAACGTCGCCGGGGTAAGCCTCACGGCCGGGGGAGCGGCGCAGCAGCAGGGAAATGGCACGGTATGCCACGGCGTGCTTGGAAAGGTCGTCATAGACGATCAGCACGCTCTTGCCCTGGGCCATAAAATATTCGGCCAGTGCGGTGCCGGCATACGGGGCAATGTACTGCAGGGGGGCGCTGTCGCTGGCGGTGGCGGCCACAATGGTGGTGTAGCCCATAGCGCCATGCTTTTTCAGGTCCTCGGCCACGCGGGCAATGGAGGAAGCCTTCTGCCCGATGGCAACGTAGATGCAGAGCACGCCGGTATCTTTCTGGTTCAGGATGGTATCGGTGGCGATGGAGGTCTTGCCGGTCTGGCGGTCGCCGATGATCAACTCACGCTGGCCACGGCCGATGGGGAACATCGAGTCGATGGACAGAATGCCGGTGTGCAGCGGGGTGTCCACGCTCTGGCGCTCCAGAATGCCGGGGGCCTGCTTCTCGATGGGGTTGTAACCAACGGCTTCGATGGCACCCTTGCCGTCGATGGGCTCGCCCAGCGGGTTGATGACGCGGCCCAGGAAAGCTTCGCCGACGGGGATACCGGCGCGCTTGCCGGTACGGGTCACCAGGGTGCCCACGCCGACGGATTCGGCACCATCAAACAGCATAATGCCCAGGTGGGAAGGCTCAACACTTTCCACCATGCCCTTGGCACCGTTTTCAAAGGTGACGATCTCGCCGTACACGGCGCGGTCCATGCCTTCAACGGTAACAATGCCGTCGGCAGCGGACACAACCGTGCCTCCCTCGGCGGTGTTGGCGGCGGGCTTGTAGTCTTCCACGCGGGTCTTCAGGGTGGCCAGGTCGGGTTTGTCGCCGGTCATCTGGTCCAGGGCATGGCGGCCGGAGTTATCAAACACACGGTCGCCCACCTGCAATACATAGCCGGAAAGCAGGCTTTCATCCACGCTGACATCCAGCAGGACTTCGGTTGCATCGTACAGGGATTTCAGCTCGGCCTTGATCTTATCAAGGTCCTGTTCCCGCGGCTGGCGAGCGCAGTGCAGGTCGGCCTTTACAATGCGGTTGGCGGAGAAAAACTCGCGGCTGAATTCACTTGCCATTGCTGTCCCCCGCTTTCTGCAGCAGGTCATCCAGCAGGCGTGCATCGTCCTGCTGCGTCAGGTTGCGCGCCAGCAGCTTTTCACACATATCGCGGGCCAGGGCGGAAGTTTCAGCATTGGCATCGCGCAGGCGGCGGGCATGCTCTGCTTCGGCAGCGGCTTTGCCTTCGGCCACAATCGCATCTGCCTGGCGCTGGGCGTCCTGCAAAAGCTGTTCTTTCTCTTTTTCAGCCTGCTTTTCGTAGGCTTCGCGGCGCTGGGCAGCTTCGGTATCCACATTCTGCAGTTTATCCTGCGCCTGTGCCAAAACAGCCTGTGCGTCGTTCTTTTTGCCTTCTGCATCGGCGATCGCATCATCGATCTGCTTCTGGCGCTGCTCAATCACGTTCATAACGGGACGGTACAAAAACTTGCGCAGCAGAACAAACAGAACCAGAATGTTGACGACCGTCCACAGAATATTTAAATTCAGTGTCAGCATCGTTTATGCCTCCGTTATCAGCCCAGGAACAGGATGATGAGCAGGGCAACAACGAAGCCGAAAATGGCGGTGCCTTCTGCCAGGGCGGCGCCCAGCAGCAGGTTCTTGCTGATCTTGCTTTCAGCTTCCGGCTGGCGGCTGATGGCCTCCGCTGCCTTACCGGTTGCAATGCCAATGCCGATGCCGGCGCCAATGCCGGTCAGTGCTGCGATGCCAGCGCCCAAAGCTACCAAACTTGCCATAATAAATTACTCCTTTTTATAATAATGTAAAAGTGGGAAAGAAAACGCAGATCATTCCATCGTTTCTTTCATGAACAGGGAGGTCAGGAAGACAAACACATAGGTTTGGATCAGACCGTCAAACAAATCAAAATACAGGCTGAAAATTGCGGGGACAAAAACCGGAACCACCAGTTTGATGAGTTCCATGATGACAAATGCGCCCAGAACGTTGCCGAACAAACGCATGCACAGGCTGGTGGGCCGGATGGCGATTTCCAGAATGTTCATGGGGGTCATCAGGGCAATGGGTTCCGCCAGGCTGTGTACAAATCGCTTGCCGCCCTTTGCATGGATGCCGGAATATTCGATCAGCACAATGCTCATAATAGCCAGCGCTGCGGTAACATTCAGGTCCTTTGTGGGGGGCTTGAGACCAATGATGCCGATCAGGTTGGAGCAGGCAATGTACAGTGCAACCGTGATCAGGTACGGCACATACTGTTTGCCGGCTTCGCCCAGCAGATCTTTGAAGAAGTTATCCATGGTTACCACAGCGGTTTCCAGGATGGCCTGGCGCTTGCTGATATGATTGACCTTGAGATTGCGTGTGAGCAAAATCGAAACGATCACCAAAAACGCCATGATGCCCCAGCTTACCGCGATGGATTCCGGGATGTCGATGCCGCCAAAAATGGGAAGGGTAAACGCCGTATCAACGTTAAGCTCCTCTTTTAAGGCGGCGGTCAGTTCGTTCATTATTCCGCCTCCTCTGGCCAGCGGGGCAGCTTGTGCGCCGAGCTGGCTTTATGTTTTGAATTTATCTGATAAAAAGCGCACCAAGGAGAAAAACAGAAAGGGGGAAACGGCGATGTTCCGTTTCCGCACCCTCCTTGCTGCGTTCTTTATGCCGCCATAATACCACCATTCCCCGCCATTTGTAAGTCCCTTGCCGCACATTCTGCCTTTTGGATATTCCGTAATTCTGACAGATTAAAAATACTGTGTATGATGCACAATAAAGCACACTGAAAATTGAGCTAATTGCTGAATTTAATGACAAAAAATACGGAAAAGTTCTTGATTTCAAACAAATCTTGCAGTTTTATGCGGTTTTGGTGGTGAGGGAAAGGTACGGTGTTTGTGCAAAACTGCCAAGGAGCGGAGATTCAGGCGATGCGCTCCGCGCCAAAGGCGGTTTCGGATGCAAAGCGGGTAGCCGCCAGCTTTTCCAGTGTGGCAAGCCGCACGCAGATGGTAAACAGTCGGGCCGCAGGTTCGATCTCCTCGGCGCTGGCAAAGCTGGGGGCAATACGGACGTTGCTGTCCTGCGGGTCGCGGCCATAGGGCCAGGTGGAACCGGCGGGGGTGAATTTGACACCGGCCCGGCGGCAAAGCTCCACCGTGCGGGCCGCGCAGCCCGGCATGGTATCGAAGGAAAGGAAGTAGCCGCCGCGGGGTTCCGTCCAGCTGGCAATGCCGCTGCCGTCCAGTTCCTCGCGGAAAATGGAGATGACCTGCTCGAACTTGGGGCGCAGCAGGCGGGCATGGCGTGCCATATGGGCTTCAATGCCGCTTTCATTGCGGAAAAAACGTGCCTGGCGCAGCTGGTTGAGCTTATCGGGGCCGATGGTGGCAAACTTCCACACTTTGCGCAGATCGATCAGGTTGGCGGAACTTGCCGCCACGCCGCTGATGCCTGCACCGGGGAAGGAAACCTTGCTGGTGGAGCAGAACTCATACACCATATCCGGGTGCCCGGCATTGGCGCAGGCGGACAGGATGTCTGGCAGGACGGCCGGGGCGTTGGGGTAAAGGTCATGCACGCAGTAGGCGTTATCCCAGAAAATGCGGAAATCCGGCGCTGCGGGTTGCAGGTGGGCAAAGCGCTCCACCACCATGGGGCTGAACACAATGCCGGTGGGGTTCTGATACTTGGGTACGCACCAGATGCCTTTGATGGAAGCATCCCGCTGGACCAGGTCTTCGATCATGTCCATATCGGGGCCATCATTGTGCATGGGGATGGGGATTAGCTGGAAGCCGAAATGCTCCGTCATGGCAAAATGGCGGTCATAACCCGGCACGGGGCAAAGGAACTTGCGGTCCTTGACCTGCACCCACGGCTCTGCGCCCAGCAGGCCGTCCAGCATGGCGTGGCTGAGGATATCGAACATCATGGTCAGGCTGCTGTTGCCGCCCACCATGACCTGCTCCGGCCGCGCGCCGATCATACCGGCCAGCAGGGCTTTTGCTTCGGGAATGCCGTCCAGCCCGCCGTAATTGCGGCAGTCGGTGCCATCCTCACTGTCCAGCACGCTGCGGGAGTTCAGTTCACCCAGCATGCGCTGCGAAAGTGCCAGCTGCTCCGGCGCAGGCTTTCCGCGGGAAAGATCCAGCTGCAGGCCCTGCTGTTCGTACTCATGGTAGCGCTGGCACAGACGGTGGTATTCCCGCTGCATTTCTTTTTTTGTCATATCCTGATACTGCATGGTGTCATCCTTCCTGGGCAATACCGGCAGGGCCGTTTGCTTACCTGGTGTAGCTGAAAACGAAGAAAATGACGAAGATTTCGCAAATGTGCGATGGATTCGAGGCAAAAAGCCGCAGGAATCCTTTGTGGATTCCAAGGATTTTTAACGCTGAATCCGGCCGCGTTTGTAGAAATATTCTAAGGCAACACCGCATAATTCTAAGTGCCGATACGGCGAGCGAGGTGCGGCAGATGCCAAGCCAAAAGCGCAGATAATACTGGATGTCTTATCGAGCATTTTGGCAACGCAGATGCCGTGCCGCAGCTGCCGGAGCGGTGCTTAAGCCGCAAGGCGGGAATTGTGCGGTGTTGCCCTAAATTTTCGACGTTTCAGGTACACCCTGGGGGGAGTATGCACGAACCCTGCCGGTATGCCTTGTTTTCTGGAACGGTTTGTATTATACTGTCAGAAAATACATTTGTAAAATATATGTTTCGCATGCAAAATATTTGTATTTGATATGGCAAAACGCAGGAAAAGAGGAAAAACTGTGAATGTAAACTATGAATATTACCGCTTATTTTACTATGTCTGCAAATATCACAGTATAACCCGCGCGGCCAATGTGCTGCGCATGAGCCAGCCCAATGTGACCCGCGCCCTGAACCGGCTGGAGGAACAGCTGGGCTGCAAGCTGCTGGTGCGCAGCACCCGCGGCGTGACGATGACGCCGGAGGGCGAGGTGCTGTTTGCCCACGTGGAAATCGCCCAGGAGCAGCTGCAGGCGGGGGAAAGCGAGCTGGCGGGCATTACCGCGCTGGAAAGCGGCGCGCTGACCATTAGCGCCAGCGAGACCGCTTTGAATGTGTTTTTGCTGGATAAGCTGCGGGAATTCCACCGGCGTTACCCCGGCGTGCGGCTGCGTATTGCCAACCATTCCACCCCGCAGGCCATCCGTGCGCTGGGGCGCGGGCTGGTGGATCTTTGTGTGATCACCACCCCGGCCCGGTTGGAATCCACGATGCGCCGTACCCTGCTGATGCCGTTCCAGGAAATTCTGATTGCCGGCAGGAACTTTGAATTTTTGCAGGGCCGCTGCTGGGCGCTGAAAGAACTGCAGCAATACCCTCTGATCTGCCTGGGCAGCGAGACGATGACCTATGCGTTCTATAACCAGTTTTACTTAAGCAACAATCTTGTTTTGCAGCCGGATACTGAGGCCGCTACCACCGACCAGGTGGTGCCGCTGGTCAAAAGCGGGCTGGGGCTGGGGTATGTGCCGCAGAATTTTGCCAAGGACGCCCTGGCCGCGGGGGATGTGTTTACCATCCAGTTGAAAGAGGAAATCCCCACCCGTCATGTTGTGCTGGTGCAGGATGGCGGTCGTGTTCCCAACGCAGCTGCGCGCGAATTTGCCCGGATGCTGAACAGCAGCGTTACGCAGCAGAATGCACCATAAGCGGACGAAATTGTGCACCGGCACCAGGAAATTAAAAATATCTGCGTCTGTTTTTGTGAAAGGTGATTGACAACTGCCATGCGGAACCGTATGATAAAAGTGGAATTTTGCCCGGTGTAGCGGGAACCATACGGTGCGCCGGATTCCGCGCAGAGGGACAGAAAATAATAGGAGTGATTGTTTTGAAACAATGGCTGAAAGACGCAGTTTTTTACGAAATTTACCCCCAAAGCTTTTATGATACCAACGGGGATGGCATCGGCGATCTGAAGGGGATTATCGAAAAGCTGGATTACATCAAAGAGCTGGGGTGCAACGCCCTTTGGATCAACCCCTGCTTTGATTCCCCGTTCAAGGACGCCGGGTATGATGTGCGCGATTATAAGCTGATTGCCCCCCGCTATGGCACCAACGCGGATGCCAAAGCGCTGTTTGAAGCAGCTCATGCCAAGGGCATCCATGTGCTGCTGGACCTGGTGCCCGGCCATACCAGCGAGGAACACGCATGGTTTAAGGAGAGCAGCAAGCCGGAAAAGAATGAGTATTCCGACCGCTATATCTGGACGGACTCCTGCTTTAGCGCCGGTGACGGTATGCCGTTCATTGGCGGCGAGACCGACCGCAACGGTACTTATATTTTGAACTTCTTCAAGTGCCAGCCTGCTTTGAACTATGGTTACGGCAAGTGCCGCGAAAAGTGGCAAATGCCCACCGACGCCCCCGGCCCGCGCGCAACGGTGGAAGCCGTGAAGGATGTGATGCGCTTTTGGCTGGATATGGGCTGCGATGGTTTCCGTGTGGATATGGCATCCAGCCTGGTCAAGAATGATACCCACCACAAAAAGTATACCTGTGCCATCTGGCGCGATATTGCCGCTATGCTGGACAAGGAATACCCCGAAGCCGCTCTGTTGAGCGAATGGAACCAGCCGCGCCAGTCCCTGAAAAACGGCTTTGATATGGACTTTATGCTGGAATGGCAGGGCAATGGCTACAGCTGGCTGATGCGCAATTATGATGGCGCAATAGATTCTGACCCGCATAACATCGGCAAGGCGTATTTCTGTGCGGATTCCGGCACGGGTATTGACAAGTTCCTGGATGACTGGCTGCCCAGCTACAAGGCGACCCGCAAGGACGGCCTGTACTGCTTGATTACCTGCAACCATGATACCATCCGCCCCTCCGCCGGTTTGACCCCGGATGAGCTGAAAATTGCTTACGCCATGCTGTTTACCCTGCCCGGTGCACCGCTTGTGTATTATGGCGATGAGATCGGCATGCGCTATCTGCCGCTGCCCACCAAGGAGGGCGGCTATTTCCGCACCGGTTCCCGCACCCCCATGCAGTGGGATAACAGCGCCAACAAGGGATTTTCTACCGCCGCAGCCGACAAGCTGTACCTGCCGGTGGACGATGCCGCGGACGCCCCCACCGTGGCTGCCCAGCAGGCAGACCCTGACAGCCTGTGGCATACCGTGCAGGGGGTGCTGAACTTCCGCCACAGCCACCGGGATCTAGATTCCGATGCGCCGTTCCATGTGCGGTTTGCCCCCAAGGCAAAGGGCAGCTACCGCCCGTTTGCCTGGGAGCGCGGCAAGCTGATCTGCGCGGTGAACCCCGCCCGCGAGGAAGCAGAACTGCCCCTGAAGCTGGAAGACGGTACCCGCGTGCTGCATGTGATCGGCAAAGCCGAAGTGAAGGGCGATGAGCTGGTACTGGGTGCACAGAGCTTTGCAATTTTGGGGTAAGCAGAATAGACTGCAAACGCAAATGTTAACGCAAATGTTAAATAGAATCATATAAAGCACTGCCCCGGCGGGACAAGATATCCCGCCGGGGCAGTGTTTTTTATGGAAGAATGATGATACGCTTCAGATCACATTGTATTCTTTCAGCAGTTTTTCAATCTCGGTGCCCTCCAGCTTCTTCAAAGCTTCTTTCAGGGCCAGTTTCTGCACAACGTTCATCTCCATATCGGTGACCTTTTTGCCGTCGCGCAGTTTTACGGTGGCATCCAGCAGGTCGCGGATATCATATACGCTGCCCCAGACCTCCGGTACGCCGCGGTCAACGTTCAGCAGGGTGTAAACCGCTTCCATGCCGGTGCGGATGGAATACTCGGTGGTAAAGATGGTATCGCGCTTGGTCTCGGCAAACTGGCCGATGAAAGCGAAATTCACAGCGCCTTCGGGCACAACATCCGGGCGGTCGCCGGCAGCGCGCGGCATAAAGAAAGCGTCGATATACGGCATCATGCAGGGCACGGTGTTGGCACTGTTGGCAGCCAGATCCTCGATCTGGTCAACTGGTACACCAATATGGTACAGCCATTCCTGGCAGATCTCCTCGCCGGTGCATTCGCGCATGGGCTTCTTGACGTAATCGCCGGGCTTATCACTGAACAGACTGTACACCCAAACGCAGAGCTGGTCCTTGGGCTGGTCGCGGAACTGCTGCTGGCGGTTCAGGGTCCAGCTGAGCAGCCAGCTGGAATCCTTGACGGAGACAATGCCGCCGGTGACGACCTTGCCGGTGAAGGGGTCGCGCTTGCAGATCTTTTTGATATAGGGCACAATGCGCTGGTCCAGCGTGGTGATGGTGGCGCTCATCCAGTTGCTCAGCTCCGGGTCATAGCAGAACTTGTCCGGGTGGCCGAAGCTGGGGTCCTGGGCGGCGATCTTGCGCCACAGATCCCAGCCGCCGCCTTCTTTCAGATCAAACTTGAGGGGGGCAACGGTGGTCTGGCTGCCAATGGTGGAGTTTTCGACACAGCCGCCGTTGGTGATGAACACCAGGTCGTTCTCGGTCAGGTCAATGCACTCTTCGTGGCCGTCGCGCAGAGTATCAATGCGGGTGGCCTGCTTTTTGCCGTTGGCGCAGTCAAAGGCAACGTTGGTCACCTTGACGCCGTAATGGAACTGCACGCCATAGCTTTCCAGGTACTTGACCATGGGCAGGATCATGGATTCATACTGGTTGTAGCGGGTAAAGCGCAGGGCGGTGAAATCCGGCAGGCCGCCGATGTGGTGGATGTAGCGCTGAAGGTAGCGCTTCATCTCCAGGGCGCTGTGCCAGTTCTCAAAGGCGAACATGGTGCGCCAGTACAGCCAGAAGTTGGTGTTCAGGACTTCGTCATCAAAGAAGTCGGTGATCTTTTTATCGTACAACTGCTCGTCCGGGGTCATGAACAGCTTCAAAATCTCCATGGCACCCTTGTCAGACAGGCCGAACTTGCCATCGGTGTGGGCATCCTCGCCGCAGTTGACGGTGGCGCGGCACAGGCTGTAGTTGGGATCGTGCTTGTTCAGCCAGTAATACTCGTCCAGCACGGTGACGTTCTCATCCTCAATGGAGGGGATGGAGCGGAACAAATCCCACATGCACTCGAAGTGGTTGTCCATCTCACGGCCGCCGCGCATAACGTAACCGATGTCCTGGTACTTGTAGCCATCGCAGGCACCACCGGGGATGGGGTCCTTTTCCAGCACATGGATGTGCTCGCCCTTCATCTGGCCGTCACGCACCATAAAGCATGCGGCGGACAGCGCGGCCAGGCCGCTGCCGATAAGGTAGGCACTCTTGTGGTCAACGCCCTCCGGTTTTTCGGGACGGGCAAAAGCTTCATAGTTACCGCTGGAATAATACATAAAAAAGCCTCCTTGCGTTGGTTTTATTGTTTGCTGTTGTTTGTCTGGGGTGTTCCTTTTGGAATGTCTATAGTATAACCAGCGGAGGCGGGGTTCACAATCAGCAAAACAGCC
>ENA-OPWH01001907-OPWH01001907.1-human-gut-metagenome-genome-assembly--contig:-NODE-1907-length-12341-cov-1.756064_pt1 | contig 12341 bp, 8 predicted proteins | sample MGYA00241506_ERZ502004 | MGnify/ENA primary metagenome ERZ502004 (study PRJEB25962, sample SAMEA2043049) | human gut metagenome | biome: human gut; feature: human-associated habitat; material: faeces... | reverse complement strand
CTCAATCATTATCATAGAAGATTATTATTTACAGACTTTTCTTCATAGTCTCGCATAATCCCTCATCAATCGTAAAATACTCTGCTAACAAACAATCAAGTTTCTTTTTTTGAAGTCAGGCAGGCGATTAATATACCACCTAGAACACCAACAATCTAATTCTAGATGATTAAATCACTGTAATGAATATGTATATCTTCCCAATCTATAAACATTACATAAAACACCCTGCCATATTGAGGTGTCTCCACAATTCTTCCATGGTCAAGAACAGAAATATAAGAACCGTCACTTTTTCTCATATGAAAATAAATATAGTCATTTTCATTGCCACCGTCAATCTGTTTCCAGATGCTGGATTCCATCTGTTTTTGTTCATCCTCCCGGATCAGGTTTCGAAAACTTTTCTTTGTATGTGAAAAGAATTCATCCAAATTTTTGTATCCTGTCATATGAAGAAATTCACGGTTGGCGTAAAACAATTCATCATCTTTTTTATCCGCTTTATAAATAATAAATGCACCCGGAAGATGTTCTGAAACATCTTTAAGCGCAAATCCCAGTTGTTTACGGACTCCTGATTGAAGTCCTTCCCGATATGCCATACATCCATTTTTTCCATGAAGTTTTATTTCATAAAGTGCTGCATCTGCACATCGCATGAGTTGGGAATGATTTGATCCACTCCGTGGATATTCCGCATAGCCGAGAGAAATATAAAAAGAATGTTCTTCCCCTTTATACAAAAATGTTTTCGGTGTCTTTGTAAATTGCGTTAACTTTTCTTTTGCCTCTTCATAAGTACAATTCGGTATAAGGACGCAGAACTCATCTCCTCCATTTCGTCCCAACAATACATCAGATGGAAAAAACTTTTTCATGCTGTCAGCCAGATTTTTTAAGGTACGGTCTCCGTATGCATGTCCATAAACATCATTGATAAGTTTAAAATCATCTACGTCTAGTAATGCAGCAATATAATGATTCCTTGGATTTTTTGCAATCATCCTCTCTGCCAGCGTATCAAAACCATAACGATTATAAATATTAGTCAGAGCATCCATATTCGCCAAAGTTTGAAATACACCAATTAAAGAATATACATCAAACATCTGCTTCATAATCTCTAAATCTTTCCTCGTATCAACTAAGACACCTGTAGTATGAGGTGCAAATGCAGTCAATTTATCTGCTAAAATGCTATTTACATCTGGCACTTTTACCTGCAAATATTCCGGCTCCGTAAGCAGCAATTCACAATTAATGTTTTTATCTATTGTGTTTGCATATTTACTTGATTCAAACAAAATATCCAAGATAATTTCCACTGGCTCTTTCGTCCTTGGAGATTCAAACTGAAACTTAAAATGTCTCTTTTCTATATTATTTTTACCCTTGCGGATTTGTTCTTCATAGGCTTTAAATGGAAATATTTTAGCTGCTTTTTCAAGATAAACATCTACTTCTGTTCCCGGTTCTACAATAATATCAATATCCGTGGACAATCTCATTGGTTTATCAAGAATTAACAGAAGCGATGTTCCGCCTTTAAAAATAAATGGTAACTCTACTCTCCTAAGTGCTTCCAGCAATCCAAATGCAAACAATACTCTCTCAATCAGATTTGGATCTCTTTTGCTCGATTCATGCAACTTCATAATATGCTCTATGCTGTAATTCTCTCTAGTAATCATTGATAATTACTCTACTCCAATCGTAATTTTGCATCTGTTTCTTCCTGTATAAAGTTCTTTATCTTATCTGCGCTTTTTCGTCTTTTAGCATACCTGAACATCTGACTTTCATCCACAACATAAGAATTAAATGCCGTTTCATATATTGCGGGATACTCTGATTCACTAAACATTGCTTTTATCAGATTCTCCGAAAAAATGTCTACCAGCAATTTTTCTAAACCTGTATGCCAGACATCCTTTTTCCCTTTGGGTGATTCCGTCAAAAGATTTCTTACAACAATCATATCTTCTCGTCTATAATTAAAAAAATCTTCTTCCGTTGGATTTATAAGTATGTTGCCTTCATACTCTTTTTTCAATCTTTCAAAGACAGAAATACACAATTCTTTCTCTACGAAGACAAAAATAACATTATGTGCAATTTGATGATTCAAAAAACGATTCATTTGATACAGTTCTGAAATTCTGAAATCTAAATCGCAGAAATCTTCATTCAATATTTTCGCTATATGAACTGCTATATCAGAATAATCATATTCATAATCTTTTAATTTTCCTCTGACACAATACGCATTTCTTCCAATACGCACTATCTCACCAGATTCCAAATACTTTTTCAAATATTTTTCCAAAGTACTTTTGCTCAATACACCAACATCATCTGTAATTGTATCAAAAAATGTCTTCTTGTTAAAAACTGATAATTTATATAACGTTTTAATATTTGCTTCCATTTGCCAATCATCCGCCAAAATATTTTCGGCACTTTTTGTTTTTAGTGCCAAAATTGTATCAAAATAAGGACTAAATTAGGCATAACCCCTTGATTTTACTGGATTTCATTTAACTTGGTTCTATTATAACTCAAACACCGTTCTCCCAACGCGACACCGCCTGCCTTGTAACCATGACCTTGGCGGTCAATTCATCCTGTGACATTCCCTTCCGGGTGCGAAGTTCATAAATTATATTCTTAGTCTCCATAGCATCTGCCTCCTCTGGTAACATCATACAGAAAAAATTGTGGAAATGAAAGCAACTTATTGTTGCGGGATAATAAAATCGCGTTGCTCACATTAACGGCAGACCGCATCCAGCGCCTGTTCTATCTTTTCTTTCTCTCCACTGCCGTTGGTCTCAAACCGAAGCAGCGGAATCTCACACAACTCCATAATATGATTTTTCATCGCATCACGCGCCTGCTGAATGGTATTATTTTTGTGGAATCTGTACCCGTCTACTTCGATGGCCAAAACCGGTTTCTTACTGATTCGGTTGTAAATAATAAAATCCAGATGCGTCGCCGGATTTACGGCATAGCGAAGTTCCTGCTCATTCAAAAGGCCGGTATTCTTAATCAGTGATTTTAATGGATAATGGTCAAAAATGCCAAACTGGGAATAATCTTTATCATGTATAACATCTTCAATGAGCCCATACATCAAATTCTCTGAATCAAACTCCGATATTTTTTTATGCTTTGTCAGGTATTCTTTTTTTTCATCGGCATACTGACTGTAAAGGTAATCAAAAATTGAATATATTTTGCTATCAGTAACTTCAAAATTATTGTATTGTATGTAATCTATTAAATCTGTTATATTACGCTCCCGCGCCTGCACATTTCCGGTGACAACCAGCACTAAACGCCTTTTGGCTCTAGATACGGCAACATTAATCAAGTAAGGATCATCCGCAAAATCCGAGATTGCATCATCAACGGTCGAGATAATTATATTATCTTTTTCCCTACCCTGAAATTTATGGACGGTTGCTGCATCAACACCGTTTATCTGGTAATTTAACGCCTTCACCTGATTTCTGTACGGCGTGATAATTCCGGTATCATTCAAATCAAGATTATGTCCCGGTATAATCTCATTTTTTATGATATCTATCTGCCTCTGGCTTTGATGATCACGCTCATGATTTCCAACATTTGCTTTCACCACGGACAAAACATCTTCTTCACCATTATCTGCCGTCATAATTATCAATTCACCATTATAGAATTTCTGGTTACAAAAATTAATGATTTTAGGATGACACCTGTAATGCTCTCTCAGCATGGTCTGCGCCACGCCCGGCATAATGTTTAGCACCGACTGCAAAAAACTGTTTGTATAACGATATCCGTCATCAATTTTATATGTATCAAATATTGCCTCTGCTTTATCTTTTACATCCGCTGTAACAACATTAGGCAGCTGTTTAGTATCGCCTACTATAATGGCATTTTTTGCACATGAAAGTGCTAATGCCCCGGTTGCAATGTCAACCTGTGAAGCCTCGTCCATTATAAGATAATCATATATAACATCCTGATTCAGACTGTTTTTGGAAGAAAAAGTTGTACTCAGAACAACCGGATATTCTGACAGAAATTCAGATGATTTTTTTCTTAAATCATCCACCTCAAATTTAGTTCTGCTGCCACGCTTTCCATATACTGATGCGAGTTTATTTTTTAACAGAATCATTGAATCTGTGCAAAGATTCTCCATTAAATCCTTATTAGCATTATTTAGATATTTTTCTGTCTTATTGATTTCTTCTGTTAACTCTTCTCTGCGGACGATGTAATATTTAAGCTGGAGAATTTCTATTATTCTGCTGATTTCCTGTTTATAAAAATCATGATTTTTTATACCACATGCAAAAAGAGCCCTTATCCTAAACCTTAATCCCACGGTTCCATTGTTTTCGGCAATATCCTGACATTTATTCCACAATAAGAGCAAGGAGCGCGATGAAATCTTTTTGCGGAATTTCACTGTCCCGATAGTTTCCGTTGCGCCTTTTGCATAGTCGGTAAAATAAGCATACTCCGTGTCAAGCTGTGAAAGTTCTTGCTTTAATAATGCCAGGTTTTCCTGCTTGTCAAAAACTTCTTTCAGCCTGATTGACTCTTCGGATATTCTGCCACGAAGTTCGTCACTGTTTCCTTCATATTTCCATGATGTAAAATCAGGATAATCCGCTTTCTGATTCAAAATAAACTCATGCTTATTCTCTGAATTTCCAAGCATAGCCGCCACAAACCCGAGGTTATATTTCGGAGATGCCAGTTTGTCATACACATTTTCGGTTGCAGAATTGTTATTTGATACAATCTGTACCGTCTTTCCCTGCAGCAAAATATTGGCAATAATGTTCAATATCGTCTGTGTCTTGCCCGTACCCGGCGGTCCCTGTATTACACTGATGCGATTTTCCATCGCGTGTTTCACCGCCATGTACTGGCTCTTATTACATCCAAACGGAAAAACCGGTACATAATTTCCCTCTTTGCACTGCCTATTACCCGATTTTTAGTATGACGCCAATGCAGTATTTCTGCCGACAAAAGTTATTTTATCAAACATCTTGGGCAATATTTTTTCACCGGTCTCTTCAACTCTGATTTCGCTGAGATTAGCTATTTCCCTTATGTAACTCAGTACATTCGCGGATTGTTTCTCGCTCAGGCACGACTCCTCCACTTGCAAATCATTGTATCGATACTCTCTCTGGCTGCCGTCTCCAAAACATATACGCCAGTATTTTTCCATATCATCATTAAACTCATATATTAAAAAAAGTGCGTCCATCTCTGCCAACCTTATACCGGTCCGGTTCCAGCGCCTTGGGATTAAATAACTTCTTAACATTATCATATACATAACTATATGTCTTGTCAGTATTAAACTGTACTTCCCATTTGTGCGAATTATGGCTGTACTCACAATATTTAACTTCCGAGGTCTTAATCTCGCCCTTTATAATAATCATGGGATGTCTGGTGTTCATAGCTCCTCCTCGAGACAAGTGAATTGTATTATTATTTTTTTGCTTTATAATCTACTGCACCATCAGCAACCATCATGTGCACGCTGTTTGATTCAACATATGATGATGAGTTATCTTGAAAATCAATGATTTTTTCCCCACTCATATCATTATTGTCTGTCCAAAGTTCACATTGTGTCATCACAGTCTGAACTGCATCTTCCATACCTTCAGGTGGATATTTGTGTTTTTTCAACAATTTCTTTATGAGCATGCGCATTTTGGCTCTTGCCGACTCACGTTTTTGCCAATCAATAGTTTTATTCTTCCTGAGCGTTTCAGCGAGTTCTTTTGTAATGGCAATCAACTCTTCATTTTCATAAAAGTCTTTAATCGCCTGGGGCTTTGTGAGAGCATCATAAAAAGCTAATTCGTCAGCCGTAAGGCCTAACTGTTCTCCATCTTTCTGAGCAGCTACTATCTGTCTGGCAATATTGAGAAGTTCCTCAATAACCTGCTCATTTGTAAGCATACCGTTAAGATAACGATTCATTGCTTCATGAATAATTTCACTAAATTTTTCAGATTTAACAATATTCGTTCTCTTGTAAATGCGTACTTGCTCTGCAATCAACTTTTTAAGAAGTTCCACTGCAAGATTTTTCTCTTTCATCTTTGAAATTTCCTCAAGGAACTTTGGATCAAAAAGTGAAAATTCTTCTTTTACATCCGAGAACAGATTGATTACACCATCACTCTTTATACTTTGTTTTAAAAGTTCATTGATTCTTGCGTTTATTTCCGACAACGAAATTTTTTTATCGGTTCCGGTATTCATCAATCTTCCTACAAGGACTCTGACAGCTTCATAAAAAGCTGCTTCGAATCGCATTTCTTCGTCAACAATAGAAGAGCAGAGCGAAAGAGCTTGATGAAGCATTAAAGACTCCTTAACAAACGTATTTTTTTCTTCTTCCTTGTCTCTTGCTATTATAAAATTCACTGCACCACTAATTGTTTTAGCCCTTTCAAGATCAGAACCGGTTGTAAACTTCGAATAATCATATCCGTGGAACAAATCTCTACAAATTGATAATTTTTCAAGAAATTTAGGATAAGCAACCTTGGCAACGTCAGTATCTCCGTAGTTCTTTTTATCACGAGTTGTATAATCATTCATTGCCTGTTTCAAAGCAGATGCTATACCAACATAATCAACAACCAGTCCACCTTCTTTATCCCTGAATACCCGGTTTACTCTGGCAATGGCTTGCATAAGATTATGCCCTGCCATCGGCTTATAAACATACATAGTAGCCAACGATGGAACATCAAATCCGGTAAGCCACATATCAACAACGATAGCAATTTTCATTGGACTGTTATTGTCCTTGAATTTCTTTGCCAATTCATCTTTGTGCTGTTTGTTACCGATAATTTCTCTCCATTCTTCAGGATCGTTATTGCCGGACGTCATAACGACCGCAACTTTTTCATTCCATGCAGGACGAAGTTCAAGTATTTTTTTGTAAATCTTCATTGCTATTGGTCTTGAATAGGCTACAATCATAGCCTTACCTGTAAGCAAATTCTGACGATTGTTTTCGTAATGGTCAAGAATATCACACACAAGAGAATTTATTGTCTGATCATTACCGAGAATGGATTCCATCTGTCCAAGTTGACGCTTACTCTTCTCGATAACTTCTGCATCAGCATTGGCCGCCATTACGTCATATTCTGCATCCATTAATTGCAATGTATTTTCATCAAGTTTTAATTTGATGACTCTGCTTTCATAATATACAGGTCTTGTTGCTCCATCCTCAACGGCCTGTGTCATATCATATATATCAATATAATCACCAAAAACCTCACGGGTGCTGCGGTCAGCCGATGATATAGGCGTGCCTGTAAATCCGATATATGTAGCATTAGGCAAACTATTTCGGATAATACGTGCCGTACCAACAACTCTTTTTGCGACTTCTTCTCCTACTTCATTTTTTGTGATTTTAATTTTTTCTGCAAGTCCATATTGTCCCCGATGTGCCTCGTCTGCCATAACCACAATATTTCTTCTATCCGAAAGCTCTTCAAAAGACTCTTCAAACTTCTGCATTGTTGTAAAAATAATTCCATTCGCCTGTCTGCCAGCCAGCCAGGTTTTCAAATGTTCCCTGCTTTCAGCATGTACCGGTTCTTGTCGCAAAAAATCTTTGCACTTAGCAAACTGACCATACAGCTGATCATCAAGATCATTTCTATCTGTAAGCACAACGATTGTAGGACTATCCAATGCTTCTTGTAATAAATGTGCATAGAAAACCATAGATAACGACTTCCCGCTTCCCTGTGTATGCCAAAACACACCACCTTTACCATCAGTGACTGTGGCTTTCTGCGTTGATATGATAGCTTTCCTAACTGCAAAATATTGATGGTATCCTGCAAGTATCTTAAAACTATTTATACCCTCATTTGAAAAACAAATGAAATTTTTTATAATATCAAGCAATCTTTCTTTTTGAAACATTCCTTCAAAAAAAGTGTCAAATTGTGCATATTGCGTGTTTTCGTAACTTCCGTCTTTTGTTTTCCATTCCATGAATCGATCTTCACCAGATGTGATAGTACCTGCTTTAGAAGTAAGCTGATCGCTCATAACACAAACGGCATTATAAATAAACATAGATGGGATTTCTAACATGTAATTCCGAAGCTGTCTGTATGCCTCGGAAGCATCCGTTTCCTCACGAGACGGAGACTTCAACTCAACCAAAACAACCGGTAATCCATTTAAAAACAAAATTACATCCGGGCGTTTGTTGCTGTTTTCAACAAATGTCCATTGATTTGCTATAATAAATGAATTATTGTCAGGATTTTTGTAGTCAGCAAGATAAACTATAGAGGAACGCTCCTCACCGTTTACAAAATATCTTACCGGAATGCCGTTTTGCAGATAATCCATAAATGTGGCATTTTTCTGCACAAGTTCTCCATTTTCAAAATTTTTTAGCTTAAATAAGGCATCCTGAATGGCGTCATCTGGCAGATTTCTATTTAGACGATACAGGGAATCAAGCAGAACATCCTGATATAGAGGACTGTAGAAATCCCTTTCTATATCCGGGCCATAAACATATTCATAGCCTAAATCATTTTTAAACAGTTCGATTACTGAGTTTTCGTAATCTGCTTCCGTATATAATCCTGGCATAAATCCGTCCTCCTTATATCAATACAAGCTGTTTTCTCAGCTTATTTTCAACTTTTTCTTGTGCTACCGCATCATATGATTCCCTGAGTTTATCTAATGCCTCATAAAGGCTATCTCGAAATTTTTTCTCTGAAAACAGTTGTGATAATTCTTCTAAAGTCCTAGGATATTTGCTGTTTTCTTCCTTCATCCTTTTAATAACAATCTGATATTGATACATTGCAGCCAGAGTTTGTTCATAATCTCTCAAAAAATTACTGTATAATAACGAAATATTGCCTTTGAAAATAAGTTCAAACTCTACTGCCATACTTCTAAGATCTTCTCGCTTTTTCAAAAACTCATTGTGAAATGGCTGTTCCAGTGGGTATTGAATAGCTTTAGCCAGAGATTCCATATATGTATTATTTGTAAGGTAAATAAAGGAAAAATCATTAGTTAGTTGAGGTTCTGCTTCTCTTTTTTCTGAAAGCAACGTGTAATTTTCTTTGCAAAGGGAAATAATGCTATTTACCAACATGTATACTTTCAATCGGCGATCAAATAATTGCTGTTTATTACCTAACTTGATTTGACGGACCGATAAATATAATGCGATAAAAGCCGCAATGGATGTCATAACAGTACACCAGAAATTCCAGTCTTTAAGCATAGATATTTCTCCTTTCAACAAGTTTTAAACAATAATTTACCGCCTCATCCGTGTAACGCGCGGATAGCTGCGAAGCAGCGTAGACAGATACCGAAGCCAGACGGATGCTTGCATACGGATGACAAGATGTCTGACAGAGGCGGTAATGAGGAAACTGCGGAGCAGTTTTCGAATTTATTAGCGGCTTAAAGGTCAATGTCCGAAACATCAAGTTCACCGGACATCAGCTTGGGCAAAAGAGTATCACGAAGTATAGCAAGATGTTCATTTTGCTTACCATTAGCAAAAATCTGGTTGAAAATTGAGTTGCAATAATTATCAAATGCTATGACTTTATCTACTGGCGGAATTAAAATAGTTTCCGTTTCAATAAAGCCTGAAAAATCAAGGTTTTTAATGCCCGTTGTGCCGTTTTCATAAGAGAAAAAGACACCTTTACCATACATATATTGCCAATAATAGTAGATAAACAGACTGTATCCCTCTTTGGGCTTCAGAGCTTTACAGAAATTTGTGCAAACCATACCGCTATCATAACGATCAAGTAATGATTGAGTTATAGCTGTACATCTTCCGGTTGATTGAGTAGGACTACCTCCTGAAATTTCAACAACAATATCACCCGCTGTAAGTTGTTTTGCAACATAGTTTTTAGGAAGAATATACCTTGTGGGCATTTTGCCTTTATTGCCTGCTTTGACTTCGGGAATATCTGCACCTCTAATGCAATAAACCTTTTCAGTATTATTTCCTGTTGGTGCTTCTTTTCCCCAATCACCATTTAGGGTTGATTTAATAAGTTCAGAGAATGTTCCTGTTGACCATTCATTGTTTTCGGGATTATCTATAAACCATTCTTTGAATATTGCCTGAGCTTGCTGCTCTAAATTATTGTTTATCACTTTGTTGTTGCGTATCTTTTGATTAAGCAACCATAGCATATTAGCAATATTTACTTGGACACGTAACTCCGGTACTGGTATTTTTAACAGCCTTATTGTTTTCATTGGAATGGTAGGCTGTCCAGAACCTGTCATATTGTTTGACATTTGATTATAAAAGGCTTTGGAACGAATATAGCAATACAAATAATATGGGGAAATCACATTCTTATTAGGTACGATTTTGCAAATATTGGGGGCTAAATGGTACTTGTCATTCTCCTCTATTATTGCACAATCGCCATATCCATTTCCTGTATATGTTAGTAATATGTCATCTTTATAAATTTTGCTTCGAGTCAAGCCATCTGACACTTTTCTTGATATTCGTTTAATATCAGTTAAATCAAGTTCTCCATTTCTTAAATTTAGGGCTCTTAATGCAATGACTTCTCCATCATTATTATATTCAATGTACTTAGTAAACTCGAAACCCGCAAGTTTTGTTATTTCTGCAATTTCTCCGAGTCTTTTTTCAATCCATTCAGCCATAATCCTTTCCTCTCTATCCAATATATTTTCTGTGAGCAATCTTAACATTGCTCTGCTTGACCATTGCATATTGCAAGGTTGTATCTATCTTTCTATGCCCCAGGAGCTGTTGAAGTTGCTCAATGGGCATTCCTTTATCTATTGCCATTGTTGCAAGTGTACGCCTAAACTTATGTGGGTGTACCTTGTTAATTCCTAATTGCCTTCCAAATTCTCTCAGACGGACTTCAACGCCGCCTATTTTCAATCTTTCGTGCGGTGATTTCAGTGAAACAAACAGTGCAGGATTATTGTCCTTTCTGCTTTCCAAATAATTCTGTAAATGTATCTTTGTGCGAGCATCGAAATAAACCACTCGTTCCTTACTGCCTTTACCAAAAACAACACATTCTCTTTCATTAAAATCAATATCATCTCGATTAAGCAGTACCATTTCACCTACACGCATACCGGTTGAAGCAAGCATATCAATAATCGCCAAGTCTCGAATCTCTGTACAATTATCTCGCATCAATTCCATTGCTTCATCTGAATATGTTTCTTTGATATTCGTTCCTGTTTTTACCTTGTGTATCCGCCGTACCGGATTTTTTAATATATAATCTTCATCCTCAAGCCAGGAAAAAAAGCTAGAAAGAATACGTCTAATATTATCTATCGTAACTTTACTTAATCCATTTTTTTGTTGATATTCGGTAAGATATCCTCTAATATCATCAGTTGTAATATGATTTACACTTTTATCAAGTGCAGTTAGCATTGCATTGATAGTAGATTTGTAATATTTTAGTGATTTTTCAGAACAGCCTTCAATGCGTTTCGCTGATAGGAAACGTTCAACGAAGTCCGGCTCTGATCCTTTCATTGTTTCGGTATTTTGTGTTACCTCGTAGTTTACAAGTGTATGTTGCATTACCTCTTGTAATCTCTTACTCTGAGCATTGTTCAAATAAGGTAACATTCCTTGGACAATATCTGTCATCAAATTTTGCTTCATAGTCAATTCTCCTTTGAATTATATTTTAGAGAACGACTTGCAACGGCAGTTCTTTCTTATCTCCCGCCGTTGATAGGAGTATACCTTTATAAATCTTCAGCTTTGTATATAGTATAACCCTCATAGTAATAACTATGATCTATACCCTTCATATACACTTCTCGATCATTAACCTTATCTGTCAATGCCTGCTTTAAAATACATTTTATTTCAATGTCTTTAATTGGACTTCTTTCCATTGCAAGTAGATAATCCTCTTTATCAACATTGCTCCAGTCAATAACCATATTTAATTCCTTTTTCAAGATTAGGTCTAACCATATTCTTGTACTTCGTCCATTTCCCTCCCGGAACGGATGTGCTATATTCATCTCAACATATTTTTCAATAATTTCGTCAAATGTTGACTGTGGCATCTTCTCAATATTATCAAGAGCTGCCTGCAAATACATCACTGGTGCAAATCTAAAATTACCTTTTGCAATATTTACGGTTCGAACCTTTCCTGCAAAATCATATATCTCATCAAATAAGTATTTATGGATCGCAGCAAGCATCTTAAATGTTCCAG
>ENA-OPWH01001904-OPWH01001904.1-human-gut-metagenome-genome-assembly--contig:-NODE-1904-length-12363-cov-5.019987_pt1 | contig 12363 bp, 10 predicted proteins | sample MGYA00241506_ERZ502004 | MGnify/ENA primary metagenome ERZ502004 (study PRJEB25962, sample SAMEA2043049) | human gut metagenome | biome: human gut; feature: human-associated habitat; material: faeces... | reverse complement strand
CCAAGGCCTCCCCTATTAGGGGAGGTGGCAATGCGAAGCATTGACGGAGAGGTTTGACCCTTCAGATCCTCGCGGTTGCTCTCCGTGTCACATGGCACGAAACATTCACGGCCACGGGCAGACCCGCCACGTGGGTGGGCATCTGCTCGATGGCAAGGCCCAGACAGGTGGTTTTGCCGCCGAAGCCCTGCGGGCCGATGCCCGTCTCGTTGACGGCGGCCAGCAGCTCCTGCTCCAAGGCGGCATAGTAGGGGTCGGGGTTGGGCACATCCAGCGGGCGGAGCAAGGCCTTTTTGGCGAGATAGGCGACCTTATCGAAGCTGCCGCCCACACCGATGCCCAGCACGATGGGCGGGCAGGGGTTCGAACCCGCCAGCGTCACGGTCTCCAGCACGAACTTCTTGAAGCCCTCCACGCCGTCGGCGGGCTTGAGCATCTGGATGCGGCTCATGTTCTCGCTGCCGAAGCCCTTGGGGGCCACCGTGATGGTGCAACCGTCGCCGTCCACCAGATGCACGGTGATGGCGGCGGGGGTGTTGTCGCCGGTGTTGCCCCGGCGCAGGGGGTCGGCCACGATGCTCTTGCGCAGATAGCCGTCGGTGTAGCCGCGGCGGACGCCCTCGTGGATGGCGGCCTCAAAGCTGCCATCGATGTGGACGTCGGTGCCCAGCTCCACGAAGACACAGGCCATACCAGTGTCCTGACAGATGGGCAGAGCCTTCTCCGCCGCCGCGCCGAGGTTCGACCAGAGCAGGTCGAGGGTGGTCTTGGCCAGCGGCCACGGCTCTTCCTCCCGCGCTTTGGCAAGGGCCGCTTCCACGTCCTTGGGCAGGTGAGTGTTGGCCTCGATGCAGAGCCGGGCCACGGTGCTTGTGATCTCCTGTGCGGAAATCGTCCTCATAGCGGGACTCCTCCTTTACAGCCGGGCCACGCCGGTCTCGCGGGCAGCCTTTGCCACGGCAGAGGCCACGGCCTCGGCCACGCGGGGGTCAAAGGCGCCGGGGATGATGTTCTCCTCGCTGCGGTCGTCGTCGGTGATGAGGTCGGCGATGGCGTAGGCGGCGGCCAGCTTCATCTGGTCGTTGATGTCCCGCGCCCGGACGCTCAGCGCGCCCTTGAACAGGCCGGGGAAGCACAGGACGTTGTTGACCTGATTCGGGAAGTCGCTGCGGCCGGTGGCCATGACCCGGACGCCGCCGGCCTTGGCCTCGTCGGGCATGATCTCCGGGGTGGGGTTGGCCATGGCGAAGACGATGGCGTCCTTGTTCATGGTCTTGCACAGCTCGGTGGTCAGGATGCCGGGCTTGGACACGCCGATAAAGACGTCGGCCCCGGCGAGGGCTTCCTTCAGGCCACCCTTGATCTGGCGGGGATTGGTCACCTCGCCCAGCCAGTTCTTGTGGGCCTCGGCGCTGTTGCAGCCCTTGTACAGGGTGCCGAACTGGTCCACGGCCACGATGTCCTTGGCACCGGCGGTCATCAGCATCTTGATGATGGCCGTGCCCGCCGCGCCGGGGCCGTTCAGGACGATGTGCACGTCCTCCATCTTCTTGCCCACCACCCGCAGTGCATTGATGAGGGCGGCGGTCACCACGATGGCGGTGCCGTGCTGGTCGTCGTGGAAAACGGGGATGTTCAGCTCCCGCTCCAAGGTCTCCTCGATCTCGAAGCACTCCGGGCTCTTGATGTCCTCCAGATTGATGCCGCCGAAGGTGGGGGCGATGGCCTTGCATGCCGCAATGACGCTGGCAGCGTCGTGGGCGTCGATGCAGATGGGGAAGGCGTCCACCCCGCCGAACTCCTTGAACAGCACGGCCTTGCCCTCCATGACGGGCAGCCCGGCTTCGGGGCCGATGTCGCCCAGACCCAGCACGGCGGTGCCGTTGGACACGACGGCCACCATGTTGCTCTTGAAGGTGTACTTGTACACATCGTCGGGGTTTTCCTTGATCTTCCGGCAGGGCTCGGCCACGCCGGGAGTGTACGCGGTGGACAGGTCATCGCGGGTCTTGACCTCCACCTTGCTCACGATGCCCACCTTGCCGTGGTGGCTCTCGTGCATTTCGAGGGCAGCTTTGTTGTAATCCATGGGGGGTCCTCCTTCTGGTTGATGGTTGGCGTATCACCTATTATAATAGAACGCGCGGCCCGGAGAAGCAAGAGGGAATTGTCCCTTCGCTGGGCTGCGGCTTGACAAACGACGTTGGAACGATTATACTACCAATAGAGAAAGGCGCTGGCCCGCAAACGGCTAGCTCCTTACTGATGAATCAGGAATCGCAAAAAAGCGAATTGACCGTTCAGGTTGGGGAACATGAAGGCGGTCATTCGCTTTTTTTGCTGTCTTCATCTTTGCGCTCATGGGCGATCTTCCAAGTGATGTTGAACGTCGTGTTCACGATATTCACCAACAACCCGGCAAACGTAAAGATCACAGCGATCAACGTCAGCATGTCGTTCAGAGCCATCGACGCATCCCTCCTTTCGGCGTAGGCGTCCGGGAGGTCATGTACTTCAAAAAAAGCTGCCCTTCCGGCATCTTGCTAGGGAAAACCACAAACAAGACCCACCGAAGGAGCTCAGCCGCCTGCGTTTTGGGCACAGCGCCTTGCTGTTTTTCAACAGCAACTATAGAATAACACAGGTTTCTACAAAAAGCAACGAGGTCTCTCTTTGTTCAACTTGTGGAATTTTCGCGAAATTCTTTTCTTTTTCATTTTTACCCTTTATAATAAGCTTTAGCTGAAAAAATCATAGAACGGCCTTATTTCGGGCCACAGGAGGGAACCAGTTGAAACGATTTATGACGAAGGCGCTCTGCCTTCTTTGCGCCGGTGCGCTGGCGCTGACGGCGGCGGGCTGCTCGAAGTCCGGCGCGTCTTCTTCCGCTGCCAGCAGTGAGGCCGTCTCGGTCTACGGCAGCGCATCCGATTACGATTACCAGAACTTCGCCTACAGCGACGGTCTGGATGAGAACGGCTATTGGTCCGGCATCAAGGCGCTGGACTACGTCACTCTGCCGGAGGACTATGCGGCCATCCCGCTGAAAAAGGCGGACATCGAGCCTACCGAGGAGGACATCCAGTCCCAGATCGATTCGGTGCTCAGCCAGAACACCACCACCCGGCAAGTCACCGACCGCGCCGCGGCTGACGGCGACACCGTCAACATCGACTACGCGGGCACCGTGGACGGCGTAGCCTTCACGGGCGGCACCTACAGCGGCTACAGCCTGACGCTGGGCAGCGGCAGCTTCATCGACGGCTTTGAGGACCAGATCGTCGGCCACAAGCCCGGCGAGACCTTCGATGTCAACGTCACCTTCCCGGACGGCTACAGCGACTCCACCGACGCCGACGGCAACGCGGTGGTCCTGAGCAACAAGAAGGCCGTCTTCTCGGTCACCCTGAACTACATCAGCGAGGAGATCCTGCCGGAGCTGACCGACGCATGGGTGGAGGAACACTTCGGTACCTCCGATGACGTCCACACCGTCGAGGATCTGCGGGCCGAATTCCGGCAGATGCTGTACCAGAACAACCTCAACACCGCCGTCATGGACTACCTGCTGGCCAACTCTACCTTCAAGGACGAGCTGCCCAAGGAGATCACGGATTATCAGGTCAACCAGTGCCTGAACTACTACTACACCATGGCCAACCACTACGGCTACGACCTCGACAGTTTCCTGCAGACTGCCGCCGGATACGACTCCGCCGATGCTCTGCTGGAAAACATGAGCGACAGCATCACCCAGTACGCCCGCGAGGCCCTGCTCTATCAGGCCGTGGCCGAGGCGATGGACATCGCCCCCACGCAGGAGCAGATCGATACCTACTCCACCTACACCGAGACCTACGGCGCCAATTACTGCACCATGGTCGCCCTCATGGACGCCGTCTCCGACGCCCTGACGGCTGGGGCACAGGTGGCGTAAAAATAACACCAAAGGCTGTTGCCAACTTCTTTCACAGCTTGCCGTTAGGCCAAGGCTCCCTCCCAGAGGGAGCTGGCACGGCGAAACCGTGACGGAGGGAGTTGGCAGCGGCTTTTTTGTTTTCATTTGCAAACTTTTTGTGAATTTCCCTCCTGTCACCGTTCAACCTATTGACATCGCAGGTTGTTTGGAGTATATTTTTAGCAGTCGAACTGATAGAGTGCTAAAAATGAAATGGCATATCTGCCGAACGGCTGCTAACACAACAACACGGTACGAATGGAGGTCGATTCTATGAATACCAATCAATATACCCAGAAGACGCTGGAAGCCCTTCAGGCCGCGCAGCAGCTGGCCGTAGAGTACCAGCACAACGCCTTGGAGCCGGAGCATCTGCTCCACGCCCTTGCATCGCAGGAGCAGGGCCTCATCCCTCAGCTTTTGCAAAAGTTGAACGTGGACCCCGGCAGCTTTGCCGCTGCCGCGGCCGAAAAGCTCGCGGCGCTGCCCCGTGTGTCCGGCTCAGGCCGTGACCCGGACAAGGTCTATATCTCCCAAGCCACCGATAAGGTGCTGAGCGCCGCCGCCCGTGAGGCCAAGGCGATGAAGGATGACTACGTCAGCGTCGAGCATGTCTTCCTCGGCTTGCTGGATGAGCCTACCCAGAACACCACCGAGCTGTTCCGTGCCTTCAACATCAAGAAGGATGCGTTCTTGCAGCAGCTCACTGCGGTACGCGGCAACCAGCGCGTGACCAACGACAACCCGGAGGATACCTACAATGCCCTCCAGAAATACGGGCAGGACCTTGTGGACTTGGCCCGCAAGCAGAAGCTGGACCCGGTCATCGGACGCGATCAGGAGATCCGGAATGTCATCCGTATCCTGTCCCGTAAGACCAAGAACAACCCCTGCCTGATCGGTGAGCCCGGCGTCGGCAAGACCGCCATCGCCGAGGGTCTGGCCGAGCGGATCGTCCGGGGCGATGTGCCCGAAAACCTGAAAGACCGCACCGTGTTCAGCTTGGACATGGGCGCGCTGGTGGCCGGTGCAAAGTACCGCGGCGAGTTCGAGGAGCGCCTGAAGAGCGTGCTGAACGAGGTGAAGAAGAGCGAGGGCAAGATCATCCTCTTCATTGATGAGCTGCATACCATCGTGGGCGCGGGCAAGACCGACGGCGCCATGGATGCGGGCAACCTGCTCAAGCCTATGCTGGCCCGCGGTGAGCTGCACTGCATCGGCGCCACCACGCTGAACGAGTACCACAAGTATATCGAGAAGGACCCCGCGCTGGAGCGCCGCTTCCAGCCCGTTCAGGTGGACGAACCCACCGTCGAGGACACCATCTCCATCCTGCGCGGCCTGAAGGAGCGCTATGAGGTCTTCCACGGCGTCAAGATCAGCGATAATGCGTTGATCGCTGCCGCTACCCTCTCCGACCGCTATATCACCGACCGCTTCCTCCCCGATAAGGCCATCGACCTTGTGGATGAAGCCTGTGCCATGATCAAGACCGAGATGGACAGTATGCCCAGCGAGATGGACGACCTCGCCCACCGGATCACCCAGCTCCAGATCGAGCAGGTCAGCCTGAAAAAGGAGACCGATGCCTTGAGCCAGAGCCGTCTGAAGGAACTGGAAAAGGAACTGGCCGAATTGCAGGATAAGTTCCGCAGCATGAAGGCAAAGTGGGAGAACGAGAAGAACGCCATCGGCAAGGTGCAGACTCTGCGCGAGCAGATCGAGCAGACCAACGCCGCCATCGAGAAAGCTCAGCGCGAGTACGACCTGAACAAGGCCGCCGAGCTGAAGTACGGCAAGCTGCCTGAATTGCAGAAGCAGCTGGAAGCCGAGGAGAAGCTGGCCAACGAGAAGAAGGAGGACAGCCTCCTGCGGGACCGCGTCACCGACGAGGAGATCGCCCGCATCGTGGCCCGCTGGACCGGCATCCCGGTGGAAAAGCTCGTCGAGGGCGAGCGGGAGAAGCTGCTTCATCTGGACGATGTGCTCCATAAGCGGGTCATCGGTCAGGACGAGGCCGTTACCAAGGTCAGCGAGGCCATCCTGCGCAGCCGCGCCGGCATCGCCAACCCCAACCGCCCCATCGGCAGCTTCCTCTTCCTCGGCCCCACCGGCGTCGGCAAGACCGAGCTGGCCAAAGCGCTGGCTCAGGCTCTGTTCGACGATGAGCGGAACATGGTCCGTATCGATATGACCGAGTATATGGAGAAGTTTAGCGTCAGCCGCCTGATCGGCGCGCCTCCGGGATACGTCGGTTATGAGGAAGGCGGCCAGCTCACTGAGGCCGTCCGCCGCAAACCCTACAGCGTCGTGCTGTTCGATGAGGTGGAAAAGGCCCACCCGGACGTCTTCAACATCCTGCTTCAGGTGCTGGACGATGGCCGCATCACCGATAGTCAGGGCCGCACCGTGGACTTCAAGAACACGGTCATCATCCTGACGTCCAACCTCGGCAGCGACATCATCCTGAACGACCTCGAAAAATCTCGCGCGGGCGGCTCCAATGAGCTGAGCTTCGAGGCCCGCCAGCAGATCGACGCCCTGCTCAAGTCCAAGTTCCGCCCGGAGTTCCTCAACCGTCTGGATGAGATCGTGTACTATAAGAGCCTGACCAAGGACGAGATGCGGAAGATCGTCGATCTCCAGTTGGACGACCTGCGTCACCGGATGGACGAGGGCAAGCACCTCAAGCTCGACGTGACCACCGCCGCGAAGGACTTCATCATTGATTCTGCCTACGACAGCGTCTATGGTGCCCGCCCCATCAAGCGGTTCATCCAGAGCCGGGTCGAGACCCTCATCGCCAAGGCCATCATCAAGGGCGGCTACACCGAGGGCGCGACCCTCACCGTCGATTACAACGGCACCGCCCTTGTGCTCAAATAAACACGTTGATTTTACCGGTTTTGTACCCTTCCGCCGCCCGTAACGCTTGCGCGGGGGTGCAGAATATGGTATGATAGGCGTTGAACAAAGTGCTTTTCATCGTCGAGAGCAACGGTGGAGAGCACTTTTTCATAAGGAACCAAACCTCTCAGTCAAAGCCTCCGGCTTGGCCAGCTCCCCTAGTAGGGGAGCCTCTGGCGTGTCGGTAGGGTTTGCGCTGGACGAAGGAAGCCCAAGCAGTCAGCAGGGCTGGCCCGGTCTGCCAAGGGCTCCCCTATTAGGGGAGCTGGCGGGCGCAAGCCCGACTGAGAGGTTATTATTTTTTAATTAGGAGTGTGATTTCCCTTTATTATGGACGATGGCAGTATGACGCTTTGGGTGACACTGGTGATTCTGGTGGCCTTCTCCGCCTTTTTCTCCGCATCCGAGACCGCTTTTTCCTCCTTGAATCAGATCCGCCTCAAGAGCCGCGCCGACGACGGCGACCGCACAGCCGCCCGCGTGCTGGCGATGTCGGAACAGTATGATAAGCTGCTCTCCACCATCCTCATCGGCAACAATATCGTGAACATCGCCGCCGCTTCCATCGGCACCATCATTTTCACCAAAATGCTGGGTGCAGAGCGGGGCGCTACGGTGTCCACTATGGTGCTGACCATCGTGGTGCTGATCTTTGGCGAGGTGACACCCAAGAGCCTTGCCAAGGAGATGCCGGAAACGATAGCCACCGCAGTTGCGCCGGTGCTCAGCCTGCTGATGCTGGTGCTTACCCCGCTGACATGGCTGTTCAGCCAGTGGAAACGGCTGCTGAACCATTTTGTCCACAGCAGCGAGAGCGACACCATCACCGAGGGTGAGCTGATGACCATGGTCAGTGAGGCCGAAAATGACGGCGAGCTGACCGACCGGGAGAGCGAGCTGATCCGCTCCGCCATCGAGTTCGATGACGTGGAGGTGGAGGAGATCCTGACCCCTCGTGTGGATGTGGTGGCTGTGGCGGACGACATCTCCCTTGAGGAGCTGGCCCAGACCTTCGCGGAGTCGGGCTACTCCCGTCTGCCGGTCTACCATGGCACCATCGACAACATCATCGGCGTGGTCCATGAAAAGGACTTTTACATTGCCCGCCTGAAAAAGGCGACGAAGATCGACGATCTCGTGGCTCCGACCCTGTATACCACCGGCTCCACTCAGATCTCTCAGCTCCTGCGCACCCTGCGGGAGCAGCATCACCATATGGCCGTCGTCGTGGATGAGTACGGCGGCACCGAGGGCATCATCACGCTGGAAGATATCCTCGAAGAGCTGGTGGGTGAGATCTGGGATGAGCACGATGAGGTCACCGAGGACTTCCGCAAGCAGTCGGACGGCAGCTGGCTCGTCTCCGGCTCCGCCAGCGTGGACGACCTCTTCGAGACGCTGGATCTGCCCGAAGATGAGGACATCGACTCCAACACCGTCAACGGCCTCGTGCAGGAAAAGACCTGCCACCTGCCCAAAGTCGGCGATCACTTCTCCCTCGGCGAGTACGACGGCGTCGTGACCCGCACCGCCCGCCGCCGCGTCACCGAGGTCCGCCTCACCCCCACCGACCCCGTCACCGCGCCCGACTCGCCTGACGAAAAGGAAAAGCGCTTTCCCCGTCTGTCACAGAATCGGTAACAGCCAATAAACCAACACCCCCGGTACTGGAAATGCAGTGCCGGGGGTGTTCTTTGCGTTCTGAAAGTCTCCCCTATCGTAAGCATGTTGGTTCAGATTGAGCTTATGATAGGCGATTGCCTTTGTTTAGCAGGTGCCTTCGGCAGGGGATTGCTGCGCCAGCTCCATAAACGCCTTCATCTGGGGCGTGAGCCACTTATCTTTGTGGTAGAACAGCTGGCGCCGCATGGTCACGGTGCAGTCGGGGACGTTCAGGCGGGCGACACGCCCGGCGGCGAGGGCGTCCCGGACGATGTATTCCGGCAGGAAGGAGAGCCCCAGCCCCCGCTCGACCATCTGGCACAGCAGCGCGGCGCTGCCCAGTTCCAAGTAAGGCTTGATGGACAGTTGATGCGCTTCCAGTACCTGATCGAGGGCGTCGCGGTAGCTCATGCCCCGCTCGGTGAGCAGAAACTCCTGCCGGGCCAGCTCCTCCAGCGTGACGGCGTCCTTTGCCGCCAACGGGTGCCCGGCGGGGGCCACGAAGCAGATGGATTCCGGTATATCCAGCGCCCGCACGATGCTGGGCTGCACCAGCGGCTCGTCCAGCGTGTAGGCGAGGTCCACTTGGTTGGTGCCCAGCCATTGCATCATCTCGTCCGCCGTGGCCGAGTGGAGCACCAGCTCAACCTGCGGACAAAGCGCGTGGTAACGCTGTAAAAGGTCGGGCAGGAAGGCGCTGCACAGGGAGTCCGCCAGTGCGATGCGCAGGGTGCCGCCCACCTGGCGGGCGGGCTGAAGCGCGGCCTTGGCCTGTTCGGAGGTCGCCAGCAGGGTCCGAGCATAGGATAAAAAAGTCTGCCCGGCGTCGGTCAGGCGGACGGTCTTGCCCACCCGGTCGAACAACGGAGTCTCCAATTCGGCCTCCAACTGCGCGATCTGCGCCGACACCGCCGACTGCGAGTAGCCCAGCTCCCGCGCGGCGCGGGAAAAGCTGCGCAGCTCCGCGATATGGAGAAATGTGTTGATGATTCGCAGCTCCATGGTGTCTCCTTTGGCTCAACGGCGGGAAATGTCGGTTACGGTCAGGGTGTCGCCATCCACCTTGAAGTGGACTTCCAGCCCTGCAAACTCCATGCCGTACACCCGCTCCGGGTCGTGCTGGTAGGAGGGCCGGGGGTCGTTTTCCAGCACTCCCCGCAGCCCGTCCCGTTCGGCGGCGGGCACCTGCGCCCAGACCTCCTCCGGGCAGACGACCTCGACGTGGTGGAACTGGGTCTGGGCCGTAAAGCCCGCCGCGGCATCCGGGTGGCAGTCGGCGTAGGGGATGTAGGGTTTGATGTCGTAGATGGGGGTGCCGTCCATCAGGTCAGCCCCGCGCACCAGCAGCACCGGCCCCACCTCCGGCCGCATCTCGATGCCCTCCAGCTTCACGCTGGAAAGGCCCAAGGGGTTGGGCCGGAAGGGCGAGCGGGTGGCAAACACGCCCATCCGGGTGTTGCCGCCCAAGCGGGGCGGGCGCACCGTTGGCGACCACGTATCCCGCACCGCGCCCGAAAACTGCCACACCAGCCAAATGTGGCTGAAATCTTCCAGCCCGCGCACCGCGTCGGCGTTGCGGTACTCCGGTGTGAAGATGATCTCGCCCCGGAGGCTGTCCACCAGCCCGCTCTGCCGCGGGATGCCGAATTTGGTGGGAAAGGCGGTGCGGATGTGGGCAATGACCTTCAGCGTCATGGCTTCGTTGGATTTCTGGTTCATGGCAGACAGTCTCCTTGTTGGAAAAAAGTTCTTGACAATGGGGAAAAGCAGTAGTATAATACAACTAAAGATTGTGATGCGTTCGAACTGTCCAAAACGGAAAGGAGATATGCTATGACAGACGGCGCACAAATTACTTATTATATCTGGAATCGGGACCTGAAACTGAGCCATGTGGCGAAGGTGCTTGGCATCAGCACCTCCACGCTGAAAAACAAGCTCAGCGGCAGGACGGACTTCAAGGTGAGCGAGGCGGATACCCTCTCGTCGCTCTTGGGGCTGACCCCGGCTCAGCGGGACCTGTGCTTTTTCTGCGGCGGGCGGAGGTGAGCGGTATGACGGAAGATCAGCGCGCCAAGACCAAGCTGGCGCTGCGCCGTTACGGCACCCGCCAGTGGGCTTGCAGCCCGGCCAACGTGGGCTGGCGGCGGGCCATTGAGCGGACGATGGATTACTACCAGCAGACCGACCCCACCCGCGCCGACCTGATGCGGCTGCGCTACTTCGAGCGCCGCACCGAGGACGACACCATTGAGCGGCTCCACATCGGCCGCAGCACCTACCAGAAGGCCCAGACCGACCTGCTCAGCACGGTGGCGGTCTACGCCGCGCAGTACGGCGCGTTATAAGCAGACGGAAAAGGACTCCCGGCGCTTCGGCTCCGGGAGTCCTGCTTTCACTGTTCTTTTTTCTGCGGGTGGTTGCAGCGCTCGTGGCACGTGGAGCAGTTGCCGCCGCAGCCCTTGCCCTCCCAGCCGTCATGCCGTGAGATCCAGATGACCGCGTAGGTGAACAGCGCTGCTAAGACCAGAACCGTGATGATTCCGCGAATGGACAGCATCGATAAGACCTCTCTTTTGCGCCAGTAGGCACATTTTTAGTATACACCATTTTCCGCAAAAGAGCAACTGCCCCGCCCGGCAAAAAAATTTGCCGGAATCGAAATTTGGGGCTTGCAAAACCCTTTGCGTTGTGGTATAATCTTCTTGTTCCGATTCGGAGGATTAGCTCAGCTGGTTAGAGCACCTGCATCACACGCAGGGGGTCTGGGGTTCGAGTCCCTAATTCTCCACCAAACAGTTCGTACTCGAACCCGATTCTCTATGAGAAAGGGTTCGGGTACGTTTTTTGTTTACAGGAAGTTCTGAGAAGGCACTACTCGGAACAGTGAGCAGGAACGAACAAAGGCAGGGTATCACCATGGCGGTGGTATCCTGCCTTTTGCTTTGCGGAATCAAGTTCGCTTTGTGCGAACTTGGTCGTCCCCCTATATGGCGCGTTTGGGAGTAGTCGCTGCGTACGTGCGTACCGGGAGCCTGTACACCTCTGACAAGGTGTAACACACTAGACTTTGTGCCAAAGTCTGTGTGCCAAGGGGCCAAGCCCCTTAGAATCCCTGCGGAGCGTGTACGCACGTACGCAGAAAAATGACAAAATTTCACTATATCAGGGTATTCTTTTCTTGGTAGGTGTGATATACTCGGCTTAGTTCAACAAATCGAAATTGACGGAGGAACAGTTATGGATATATTAGTAAGAGATGCAAAGCTTGAAGATGCTGAACGTATTTTAGATATTTATGCTTATTATGTTGAGAATACTGCCATTACATTTGAATATGTCGTTCCAACACTCATGGATTTTCAAAAGCGTATGGAAATGACTATGAAAAGATACCCCTATCTTGTTATTGAAAAAGACGGAGCAATTCAAGGCTATGCGTATGCAGGTGCTTTTGTAGGCAGGGCGGCTTATGATTGGTCATGTGAACTGACGGTATATCTTGACCATACTGCTCAAAAATGCGGTTTGGGAAGAAAAATATATGAGGCACTTGAAAATAGATTGAGTGAAATGGGAATTTTGAACTTGTATGCTTGTATTGGTTATCCGAGAGTTGAAGATGAATACCTTAACAGCAACAGCGCAGAATTTCATGCACATTTGGGTTTTTCAAAAGTTGGGGAATTTTACAAATGCGGTTATAAATTTGGACGTTGGTACAACATGATTTGGATGGAAAAGATTATCGGAAAACATCATGAGGACCAACCGTCTGTAAAATTTCCTGAATAAATCAGAATGACTCGTTAGTTTCGCAGCTTCCCGTTTGCCGT
>ENA-OPWH01001895-OPWH01001895.1-human-gut-metagenome-genome-assembly--contig:-NODE-1895-length-12403-cov-4.791059_pt1 | contig 12403 bp, 8 predicted proteins | sample MGYA00241506_ERZ502004 | MGnify/ENA primary metagenome ERZ502004 (study PRJEB25962, sample SAMEA2043049) | human gut metagenome | biome: human gut; feature: human-associated habitat; material: faeces... | reverse complement strand
CTTTTGATTTTAAAAAAGAGTATAAAGAATTCTATATGCCGAAGAACAAACCAGAGATTGTAAATGTACCTAAGGCAAATTATATTGCAGTTAGAGGAAAAGGCAATCCAAATGAAGAAGGCGGGGCATATCAACAAGCAATCAGTATTCTATATGCTGTTGCATACACATTAAAAATGAGTTACAAGACCGATTATAAAATTAAAGGCTTTTTTGAATATGTTGTTCCGCCATTGGAAGGCTTTTGGTGGCAGGATGATTTTGTGGGTGTAGATTATACAAATAAATCTGCTTTTAACTGGATTTCTGTTATTCGTTTGCCTGATTTCATATCTAAAGCTGATTTTGACTGGGCGATAGAAACAGCAACGAAAAAGAAGAAAATTGATTGTTCGTCAGCAGAATATCTTACGATTGATGAAGGATTATGCGTTCAAATTATGCACATAGGTTCTTTTGATAATGAGCCAGCAGCCGTTGCTCTTATGGATACTTATATAGAACAAAATGGGTATCTCAATGATATTAACAAAGATAGACTGCACCACGAGATTTATATGTCTGATGCAAGAAAGGTTGCTCCAGAGAAATGGAAAACTGTAATTAGACATCCGATTAAGAAAGCGTAAAATCGGAATTTGTGGAGGATATTAAAATGGCGCAGATAATATGGGATGGCAATAAAAACTGGGAAAACGTTTGGGACGGTAAGCAGCCGTGGGACAGAGAGATTGAAGAAAAAAGCATTCCTGAAAATGCAGTTCTAATTGACAGACCAGATGACATAATTAAAGCATCAATTCCATACATGATTATCCCTTGTATTGTATGCTTTGTTGCAATTTTTACAAAAAAGGCGCAATCAGATGAATTTATATTTAATTTATGGCTTATGCCGCTGTCATTTATTATTGGCTTTTTTGTTGCGATGCCGTTACATGAATTTCTTCATGCTATAAGTTATCCAAAGGGGGCAAAAGTTTATATAGGAGTATCTCTAAAACAGTTGAGAGCATATGCTGCATCCTCAGCAGCACTTAGCAGAGAACGATATATAATGATGTCATTGGCACCTTTGATTCCGGGGATAATCTTTCTTGCTGTTTTCGTGGTCTGCCCGATTTCAATGAAGTGGTTGATGACAATATGTGTAGTTCCTTCGTTTATGGGACTAATTTCTCCAGCACCCGATTATATGGATGTTTTAATCATATTGCGAAAGGTACCGAAGGGGGCAATGATTCAGGCAACAGAAAATGGATTGGTTTGGTATCTCTAATACGACAGATTCCAGTTTGTCTGTAACTAAAAGACAAGTGTTGAAGCGAAAAACATCGTAGAAATACGGTGTTTTTTGTTACCCTAAAATCTACAATTTTATACATAACCACAGGTTAGTACAAACGCCTTGTGTCCCTTTTTGAAAGGCTTAAAACGAGGTTTTTTCCTTGATTTTCGCCCCGAAAAGCAACACAAACAAGGTTTAGGTATCAATCTGTGGTTTTTATATTTTCAGAAAAGGAGAACAAGAAATGATGAAACAGAATGAAAACGAAATGAATTTCAGTGTACCTCTTGAAATCATCAAGGCAAGTGAAATCGAGCCGAAAGAAGTAAAGTGGCTGTGGTATCCGTATATTCCCTTTGGTAAGGTTACGCTGTTGCAGGGAGATCCGGGCGATGGAAAAAGCAAGCTGATGCTTTCCGTTGCCGCCCTGCTCTCAAAGGGCGAACCTCTGCCCTTTACCGAAACGGAAGAAAACGAGCCTGTGACTATCATCTATCAGACAACGGAAGATGACGCAGACGATACGGTAGTACCTCGCTTTAACTCTGCCGGTGGCAACGGAGAGAACCTTATCTTCATCAGGGAAGATGAAAAGTCTTTATCCTTTGGGGATAACCGTATTCGTGAAGCGATTGAGATGTACCACGCAAAACTTTTAATTCTTGACCCGATGAGCTCTTATATCGGAGAGAATTGCTCAATGAACAATGCCAACGAAACAAGGGCAGAGTTTAATCACTTGATTGCAGTTGCAAAAAATACAGGCTGTGCCATTGTGATTATCGCTCATATGAACAAGATGAGAGATACCAACCCTCTTTATCGTACCAACGGTTCGATTGATATTGCGGGTGCTGCAAGAAGTATTCTTGCAATCACACGCACACCGAACAAAGAAGCACCGGCGGAAAGATATATGGTTCAAGTGAAATCCAACCTTGCCCCGACAGGCTCTGCAATTCTCTTTGAGGTTGCAGAAAAGGGAGTGGACTTTATCTCTGAAATGGAAATGACAGCAGAAGAAGCGTTCCAATCCCTCGCACCCAAAATGGGCAGACCGAACGAAAAGGAAATCAAGGCGAAAGAATTTCTTTTGGAAATGCTGAAAGACGGAGAAATGCTTTCTTCGGATTGCGAAGAAAGACTTGAAGCCGCAGGGTTCAAGAAATCGACCATCAAAAAGGCAAAGAAGAAAGCAGGCGTTATCTCACGAAAACGAGGCTTTCTGTGGTACTGGTCTTTGCCGATGGGCGATATACCGAGAGAATAAAAGCAGGCTGTCTGATGGGAGGACAGTCTGTTTTTATGATTGAGGTATCAAAAGGAGGTCAAGGGGGAACTCCCTTGCCCACGACATCTTTGCAGACGAAGTCTGAAAGTGTCATAGTGGGTTACACACATTCAGAGAATGTTGTGTAATGGCTTCGCCCTGTCTGGAAAGGAGAGAAAAATGGCAAAAACCAATAAGGCGGATATGAGTTGTGCAAGGGTAAAACAGTACACCGCTTTTGATGTGAGCAAGGCGGAAAGGCACAATGAACGCAAGAATGAAACCTATGAAAATATGAATGTGATTACGGAACGCATAGCCCTTAATGTGCATTTCAAAAAACCGACTGTCCCAACCTATATGGAGCAGTTAAAGCAGATGGAAACAGACGGGTTAGTATCGCTTCGTGGACTGAGGAAAGACGCTACCCTTTTCAATGAGATTGTGATTGATGTGAATACGATGTACTTCGAGCGTAACGGTGGTTATGAATATGCAAAGCAGTTTTATGAAGAAGCCTATCATTTCATCGAAGAAAAATTCGGTGCTGACAATGTTATATCGGCAGTAATGCACGCTGATGAAATCAATGTAGCCGCAACCGAGGAACTGGGAAAAGAGGTTTACCATTATCATCTTCACGCTATGGTTCTGCCAGTGGTGGAGAAAGAAATCCTATGGAGTAAGCGTTGCAAAGACGAAAAACTGCGAGGAACGGTCAAGGAAGTTGTTAATCAGATAAGCCATTCAAAGAAATGGAAATCGGATATTCCGCTGACCGATGAAAAAGGAAAGCCGCTTCTTAGGAAGAACGGAAAGCCGATGTTTAGAGCTTCGTACAGCATACTGCAAGATGAATTGTTTCACTATATGACGGAGCAAGTCGTAGATGTCGGTGCGGTCAGTAAAGTCTAACACTCTTTGCAGTTGTTCGGGAGTCAAGGCATCCCGTTTAGCCTCCTTGTGCTCCGGCAGTGTCGCATCCAAAAATGGATTTTTTGCAATGTACTCCCACTTTTTCGCCTGATTGAAAGCACATCGCAGAACCTTGTGGATGTCATGAATGGTTGAAGGGCTGATATGCTCCCGTTTTGGTTTGCCCATATTGGTTGCCGGCTCTGCTTCGTTCAGCAGAAAATGATAAAAGTCATCGACGGTCTTGGTGCGGATGCTGCGAAGTTTTTTGTCGCCCCAATAGGGATGGACATAATTTTCGAGCAAGCCGACATTTCCGTCATAGGTTGATGCCACCCATTTTTTCTCACCGTATTTCTCGATGAACTCATACAAGAACTCGCTTACGGTAATGTCATTGTGATCCACATGGGTGTTCTGTTCTTTCTCATATTCAATCGTTGCTTTGCGGGATTTGGCTGCCGAATAGCTCAGCCCCGATTCCCATACCTGATGACGATTTGAACCCTCGCCCTCATAATAAACGACAGAATATGTTTTACCTCTCTTTACGATTGAAGCCATATCAAATACCTCCGTTATCAGTGATATTGTCAAGCCACTCATCGAAAGAGAGTTTTGAAATTCTTATGGTTCTGCCGATACGGACGATTTTGAACTCTCCCGAATTGCACAGTTCATATGCTTTTCTACGCCCGATATTCAGTATGGAGCGTATCTCATCGACAGAGTATGTCCGCTTTCCGACAGAGTGTTTCGGTACAATCTGTTCCAACCAAATAACTCCTTTCTCACAAGCGACTTGATTGTACCTGCTTGTCCTGTAAGACAAGAAGATTATATCACCCGAAAGGCAGAGCGTCACTTGTGCAAATTTAGTTTTTCACGATAAAACATCTGCTATTTGCGGACAATCTCATAATCCAGCCCTTTTCTGCTGTTGCAGTAGGTGCAAGTGTCTTTTGCCGTTTGGTGCGGGTCGATCCTGCGCAAATAATAAGCACCCGTGCCGTAGAAATTATCGGCGCAGGTGCTGCAAAGGCAGAGGATCAGTTTTTTCGGGACGCTTTCGATCAGACCGATGCTGACCGCCAACGCATGATTGATGCCGCAAATGTGCTTTTCGGACAGGTGCCCGATGAAGTTGCCCAAGCGGCGCTTATCGACGGTGCGCAGTTGTTCCAGCAGGACGATGGAGGGCAGTTCCAAGCCGTCCTCGGCGTCGATGTAGTAGTGGGTAGGAAGTTTGGCTTTCACGCCGGTTTTGCTCGTAATGGAAGCGATAATGACCGTGGGGCTGTGTTTGTTCCCGACATTGTTCTGGATGATCACGACGGGACGGTAGCCCTCCTGCTCAGAGCCGATGCCCCAGCCCAGATCGGCGTAATACATATCGCCGCGCAAATATGTGTGGTTCATTCTGTGATGACCTCCTTTGTGTATTTAGGCGTTTCCGCCTATGTAGAGGTCAAGCGGCAGAACAGAATTGAGGTTGGTGAGAGATAAAACATTCTCTGTTTCGTCTGACCCGTCCCGCCGCTTGACCGTAGTATTTTGAAGAAAATCTATTTGTCCTCGACACCCCGATTTCCTATTGGGAAGTCATCAAGCGGCCGATGGCTGTCGGCTCCACGGGGATTTCACCCTCACGAGGTTCTCTCATGACCGCCCCCATTGCCTGCGACGGCTTCACGGTCGAAATGCCGCTTATCACGCTCGGACTGTGGCTGGACGGGAGTATCGTTAGCCCTATTGCCGGTCGTCGCCGGGGCGGGAGCCACCCGCCCGTGATAGCCGACTGTATATCGCTCCCCGCAATGCGGATTGTGGCGCAGCCGCTAATGTGGCTCATGCTTTCGCAATGGCAATAGGAATGTGCTTGATGAATGGGTATTCGGTTGTCAAAGGCCATCCCTGCTTGCCGAAAAGGAAAACAGGCAGAGAGTTTTCGTACCTCTCCACCTGTTTCCTCACTTAAAGGCTATTTTTCAACCACCTATTCCAAAAAATTTTTTCAATCTTTTTTCGGCGGCCGCAACCGATTTTGCAACGGCCTGAAAAGTGCATCCCTCCATTCCTGCGATTTGCTCATAGGTCAAGCCTTGAAAATAGTAGAGGATCAACCTCCGCTTTTGTATTTCGGGCAGTTCGGAGATCGCTCTATGTAACTGCGCATATTCCATGCTCTGCAAAGCGCTTTCTTCGACCGTCGCCGGACGATGCACGGCCCGGTCATACAACGATGCCTCCGTAAGCTCCGATTGCTCATAGTGGCGATCCACTTCGTTCAGATAGGAGAGGTCGTCCAGCTCAAAGGAATCAAACAGCGCAAATACGGCAGCATTGATCTCAAGATGACGCCGATGTCTCTGTCCGTCCGAAAAGGTCAGCCAGTGGCGGCCGTCCCCGGTCGTGCCGATGGTATAGGGATTGTATTTGTCCTTCCTTCGTTTCGGATGGTTTCCATCCATGATATTTTCCTCCGTTTCGATTTGAATTTTGAAAATCCAAATCGTGCGGAGGACTGCGGCAGCCTACGCTGCAGACCGAAAAGCGCAGACATAGGAAAATGCATCTGCAGAAAGCGAAGGCCTGCAAAACAAGTGAGTATAATCTATATGGGGTGGCTGTTTTTACTACATATTTCATTGCTCGGAGAGCGCTTCTTGAGGGACTCACCATTCGCAACGCAGGCTATAGAATGAAATAAAATTTGCTACTTTTTACAGGGAAGGCGGTTTGCAAACAAATAAACACAAAAAATCCCTCCAATCTAAAAAACTCAGATTGGAGGGATATACGCGCAGTGAATCAGCCCGCCAACATTCGTTTTTTTATTTGGCGGGATATATGATTTCGTATTTGTTGCATCGCTTATTTGCCGATACTTGTACAGTTGACATGAATGGCGCTGCTATAACAATTACTTACTATAATGAAGCTCCATTAACAAAAGTCAAGCCCAAAAACAAAAAAACATGCGAACATCATAGCGGAGAGAAGGAGATCATTTTTCATGGTCATCTTTTGGAATTATATTTTCTAATAAATTCTATCAAAAATATAAAAACAGTATTGACAGAGGGAAATGGGTTTGTCATAATTACACCAATACGTTTCATTTTTTTACAGAAACGTACAAAATTTTACTTTGTGGGGTAAAGAAATATGAAAGAAGGCGTAAAGAAGAGCATATCCCTCATCCTTGTGCTGACGCTGCTGGTGCAGCTGCTGCCGGTGGTGGCATTCGGTGTCGGCGACGAAACAAACGATCTGGACATCAGTACAGACAGCGAAACGGTGTCCATGAAGGACGACGATGCGGAGATCGTCGGCGAGGAGGACGCGCTGCGCGAGGAATCCGTCAAGCATTTCCGGCTGCGGGACGGGGGCTACATGCTGGTGGAGTACGAGACGGCAGTGCACTACCAGACGGCGGACGGGTCCTGGGAGGAGATCGACAACACACTGCAGAAAACCGGTCAGCAGTATGTTGCCCAGGCGGGAGACATGACGCGGAAATTTGCCGCGTCGCTCGACAGCGGCTTCCTGTTCGAGACGGCGTATCAGGGGCAGAGCGTGTCGATGTCGCTGGCGCGGCGCAGCAGCCGCGACGTTGTGGCGGTCGCGCCGGACGTTCCGGCAGCGGAGGAAACGGCAGCCCCCGAAGAAACAGCGGTGCCGGAGACTGCCGACCAGCCGCAGGAGGCGGAGCAGACGGAGGCAGACCAGACGCAGGAGCCCGCGGAAGCCGCGGCGGAGACGGATGTGCCGCAGCAGGAGGAGTCCGGCGTGCCGCAGCGCCTGAAGGAGACGGCAGAGGAGCTGCCGCTGCTGGACGACGCGGCGTATACGCTGGTCACGTCCACGGCGGCGGCCAGGATGGAAAACCCGGGGGCCAAAATGCGCACCTTCAGCAAGCTGGCGGAGAAAGACAAGATCCAGCCGCAGAAAATCCGCTCCAGCGTTGCGTTCGACAACGTGATGGACGGTGTCAGCCTGCTGTACCAGAACTATGGATATAACGTAAAAGAGAGCATCATCATCGAGAAGCCGCAGGAACAGTATGCCTACTCGTTTGTGCTGAACCTGCAGGGCCTGACGCCGACGCTTGAGGCCGACGGCTCTGTGCTGCTGCGCGGTGCCGACGGCGAGCCGGTCTACGAGATCCCGGCACCGTATCTGGCGGATGCCGACGGCGCAACGTCACTGGAGGACGCCGCCTACAAGCTCGAGCGCATCTCGGGCGGTTATCTGCTGACCGTGGAGGCGGACCCGGAGTGGATGAACGCGCCGGAGCGTGCCTACCCCGTGACGCTCGACCCGACGATCCTGCTGCACAACAAGGGCAACGTTCTGACGACGTTCATCCGGTCGGCATGGCCGGGGTCTGTTGCCCCGAATTCTGCAGATCAATTTGTCGGGTATAGGGCAAACGAAGGATATGATGCCTGTAATATTTATGTTCAGTTTGCAAACCTGCCGGAGATTCCGCAAAATTGTGTTCCAATTAGCGCGCAATTGGCAATGTATAACGCCGGCTTTTTCACATCCGATGGTGTAGGCTGTGCGGCTCCGGATGGATCATTGACGGTGGAAGCGCATGAATGGCCCGCTGCGGTCAGCGATGTTTCCGGTCTGACTTGGTATCTGGTCCATTTTGGCTCTACACCTGTTAACGAAGAAACCATTGACTACCAAAAATTAAGTAAGAAAACTCTTGGGGAATACGTCACATGGGACATCACGCGCACAGTCATGCAGTGGTACCAGAAGCAGAACGAAGGCGACACGAGCGGCGGGCGCGGCGTACTCCTCGAGGGAATTGACGGTAGTGAGAATTATCGCGTAGCGAACCTGATCGGCAGCGGATACCACGACTACAGCCCGTATTTTGCGGTGTACTACCGCAATCCGGTCGGTCTGGAGAGCTATTATACCTATCAGGAGGCATCGGCGGGAAAAGCCGGAGATCTTTCTATCCATAATTTTACGAACCAGTTCACGCTCGACCGTGCGGATGTCTCCCTCTCGCTGGAGCCGGCATCCTATGCGCTGCGCCACATCTATAATAGCGCCACCTCCGGCATCGAATTTTCCAATAACGAGGCGGGCGGTATTCACACCTGTGACTACACGTCCATGCAAGTCGGTGTCGGCTGGAAGCTCTCTGCGCAGCAGACGGTGGTGGAGTGCAAGGTCGGCGACGAGACGTATCTGGTCTACAACGACGAGGACGGCACCGAGCATTACTTCAGCAAGACGGCGACCAACACGTATGAGGACGAGGACGGCCTCAGCCTGAAGATCGTCAAGTCCACCAGTGGCGGCAATACGATCTATACCATGACGGATATGGACAAGTACCACACGTGGGTGTTCCACAACGGCTACCTGATCTCCGTCACGGACAACAACAGCAACACGATCTATTTCGCCTACAACGCAGCGTACAGCAGCGGCGGCAGCGCGTGGAAGCCGGTCAAGGGTTCTGCCAGCAACCGGCTCGTGCAGATCGTCATGGACATCAACAGCAGCAGCAACGACAATCCGAGGACGCTCCAGACGGTCGCGAACCTGGCCTACAGCGGCGACCGGCTCTCCAGCGTGACGGACTACGCCGGTCGCAGCACGAACTACAGCTACGACTCCGGCGGACACCTGACGCAGGTGACCTATGCAGACGGCACGTCCGCGTCCTACGAGTATTACTCGAGCAACGGCCGCCTGTCGACGCTGTATGATGCCGAGAGCCAGTACGGACTGGACATTACCTACACCTACAATCTCGGCGTCGTGTCCACGTTCCGCGTGCAGGAATTTGCCAACACCTCGGGGGCAAAGCAGACCGGCAGCGCCTTTCATGCCTACCGCAACGGCATCCACCAGACATCGTACCGCTTCTACGGGCCGGACCATACCCGGGACACGGCCGACGACACGGTCATGACCTGCGTGCTCGACCATTTTGGTAAGACGATCTGCACCTATGACAGCAACACGGACTACTCAGAGATCATCGGCACCAGCGCCGCCAACTATACGGACAACAGCGGCACCAGCAAAACGAACAACCGCCTGACCGGCGCGGCGGCTATGGGTATATCGTCGTTCAACATGCTGTCCAACTCCGGATTGGAGACCTGCACAGGCAACGCTGCGGACAACTGGGCGCAGCTTTCATTCAGCACGTCTGCCTCGGCGGGTACACAGTCCGGAAACAAGGCGCGCCTTGGCAAAGCCTCAATTAAAACCACGGCGCGCGGCAGCGGCATGTATCAGGAAGCCACCCTGCAGGCAGGCACAACGTACACCTTCTCAGGCTATGTGAACACATGCGACATGACCGCGTTTGATTCCAACGGCAGCGTGTATCTTGCGGCACTCACGGCCGACCAGATCGCGGATCTGTCGCAGGCGTGTGCCTCGCCGTGGAAAAGCGAACAGGTGAACTACAAAACGGATGCCTCGATCAACCGCGGCTGGGAGAAGATCAGCGTGACGTTCATGCCGGAGACGTCGGGCACATACTACATGGCGTTCCTGCAGGATCGAGCGGACGGCACGGCCTGTTGCGACGACCTGCTGCTGGAAGAGAGCGAGGCCGCCTCCGAGATCAACCTGGTGCAAAACGGCAGATTTGCGTGGCTCGTCAACGGGAAACCGGAAGGCTGGGTCCCAAACAGTTACACGATCAGCGATGAGCACCCGGTCGGCCAGCCGCTGAGCAAATCCATGCGTGTCAGCAACACGATGAACGGCTACGCGCGCACGCACCAGGTCATCCCGCTCAATCTCCTGGCAGATGAGGCGACGTTCCTGCTCTCCGGCTGGGGCAAGGCAAACTCCGTCGGCGGCACGGCCCGCAAGCATGAGGACGGCGACGAGCGGTATTTTGGCCTTGTCGCGGAGATTGCCTACACCGACGGCACGACCGAAAACCAGTACGTGAGCTTCAACGGGGACTACGCGGACTGGCAGTTTGCATCGGGCGTCATCGTGCCGGGCAAGCGCGACAAGTGGGTCCAAGAGATCACGGTGCGCTGCGCCTATGACTACAACGCCAACGACGCGTACTTCACGAACATCAGCCTCGTGCTCGAACCGGCGGAGACCTACAGCTACGACAGCAAGGGCAACCCCATCGCGGCAACGGACGGCAGCGCCAAGACGGCCAGCGAGTTCTTCGCCGACTCCCAGCGCCTCAAGAGCTACACCACGCCCAGCGGCGCAAAGCACACGCTGGGGTACGACGCAAGCAACAACCTGCAGGAGGATACGCTGGCCGGCCTGACGAATTATACCTACCACAACGATTCCGGCAGCCCCACGACGAGCATGACGCGCGAGGGGTACAGCGGAGATTACCTCAAGTCCCAAAATGTCTACGACAGTACCGGCCGTTTCCGCACGCTGGCCATAGATGCAAACGGTGTGCAGACAGGCTACACCTATGACGGTACAACGCTGCAGCTCACCAGCGTCCATGGCTCCGGCGGAGCGACTCAGACCTATACCTACCAGTCCGGCCGCGACCGCGTGTCGCAGACGGCGATCGACCAGACGGCTGCACTTACCTACCGGTACGACCGCGCCCAGCTGACCGACCTCATCCGCAAGGCGTTCCCGCAGGCGGCGGATGCCGACGGGCAGAACGTCAACCCCTTCTGGCAGCACTACCTGCTGGGCTACGACGCCTTCGGCAACATGACGCGCGTGCAGGTCTGCGCCTCGAGCGCGGAGCGAGAGGGGCATACCGCGCCCGTCACCCTCGCGTCGTATACATATGAGGGCAACGTCAATAACGGCCGGCTGGCCACGATGACCTACGGCAACGGCGACAGTGTCAGCTACACCTATGACGCGTTTGACAGGCAGCGCACCGCCGCGTATAATGACGGTACAACATACCACTACGACTACAGCGGCGACAACGACCTTGCGCGGCAGTACGTCACGGACGGCAGCGGCGCGGTCACGGAGCAGTACAGCTACCAGTATGACAGCCTCGGCCGGCTCATCCATTCGCGCCAGTCGACGGGCGGCGGCACACTCGTGCAGCTCACGCAGCACATGTACGACAACGCAAACCGGCTCACATCGCAGTCGTGGCAGTTCGGCGGCGACACGTTCCGGCAGAGCTATACCTACACCGGCCAGAATAGTGACGGCAAACAGGTCGATGGCACGATCAGCGCCATCACGACCACGATTCCGGACCGGAGCGCCATCACGTCCGAATACAAATACAATGACCTCCGCCAGCTGAAGTCCAAGAGCGTCACCGGGCCCGACCAGAACGGGACGCAGACCAAGGTCTATGACCGCACCTATACCTATGCGGTCATCGCGGAGGATGACGGCTGCAACCGGATGGGCACGCGTCTGGCGAGCACGGGCTATACGTTCGGCTCAAGCAGCCGCGGCTTCACGTATACCTACGACGCAGCCGGCAACATCTCCAGGGTCGTCACTGCGGGCACGAGCGTGCCCAAGGCGGCCGCGTCGAAGGAGTATGGCTACGACGCGCAGGGCCAGCTGGTGTCTGAGAAGAACAGCAGCGGCACGACCTTCGGCTATGCCTACGATACGGCGGGCAACATCCGGAGTATTACGAAAAACGGCACGGTCACAAAGTCCTTCGGCTACACGAACCCCTCGTGGCCGGACCTGCTCACGAGCGTGACGGCAAACGGCACGACCAAGGATGTCCTGTATGAGGGGCAGTCGCAGACGAGCGACCTCCCGTCCTCCGGCAATCCGGTCACGTACTACAACGGCAAGGACTATACCTTCACGTGGACGAAGGGCCGCCAGCTCGCCTCCGCAACGGTCGATGGCAAGCAGGTCTCCTACACCTACGACATGTCCGGCGTCCGCAGCGGCAAGCAGGTCTACACTACCTCCAACCAGCGCACGACGACCTATAC
>ENA-OPWH01001875-OPWH01001875.1-human-gut-metagenome-genome-assembly--contig:-NODE-1875-length-12483-cov-1.474574_pt1 | contig 12483 bp, 8 predicted proteins | sample MGYA00241506_ERZ502004 | MGnify/ENA primary metagenome ERZ502004 (study PRJEB25962, sample SAMEA2043049) | human gut metagenome | biome: human gut; feature: human-associated habitat; material: faeces... | reverse complement strand
TCTTTTCCGCGCCGTGGTGGGTTGTCGATGACTTCATACTCGGAAAGTCTCTTTTGAATGGCCGCAGACGCCGCCCGCCCCGGTTCATCGTTGTCCAGGCACAACACAATTCGCGTTACGCCGGGGTTATCCGTCAGATATTGCTCCAGTGCCGCGGGGAATCGGATGGAGCCGTCCTTCCGCGGCTGATAGATGCCGGAGAGGGACAGCGTATTGGCGGCGCGCCAATCTTGCCCCCGCAGCTTCAGCAGCGTCAGGTAAGAAAGGGCGTCTATGGCGGATTCAAACACGCAGAGGGTTTTGCCACCGGCGCAAAGGGGAACGGCAAAGGAAAACCGCTTATCGCTGCCGGAGACTTCACCGGCGAAGGTGGTTTCTGAGAGCGTCCCACGCAGTGCGCCGTAGGCAGGGGTTCCATATTTGTAGCCCACAAATACGCAGTTATGACGCTCGGCGTCCTCATAGAGCTGCCCATGCTTGATGCAGTGATTGATGATCTCCGCGTCAATGCCCCGGCTCCGCAGATATGCAAAAACACGCCGGTTGTCGGCGTGTTTGGTTGGAAGGGTAAATTCAGTTTTCGGGAGCGGTGCGGTTGGCTCTGATTTGGTCGGCACACGGGGCAATTCTCCGAGGATACGCTGAACGGCATCCAGAAAGGAAAGCCCCTCCACGCGGGTCAGATAGTCCAGCGCAGTTGTGCCACCGATATTCCGTGACCACCAGCACCATTTTCCATTGGAGATTTTTAGCGAATCATGTGTGCGGGTGGCATAGGTGTCTCCGCCGATATGCACCAACTCTTGCGGTTCAAATCGCCGCAGGTAGGTCAATAGGTCCATCTCACGGGCGGCAGCGATCTGGTCCTTAGATAGGTAGGGTATGGGAAATCACCTCCCAGCAATCTTTTCTCAGTCCTCTGGATAAAGAATAGAATCAGCACATTTTTGATATGGGTAGTTAAAAACATCCTTGTGCTGTAGCAAATAGTTCTGGATATACTCATAGAAATTTTCAACTGCATACAGCTTTTCGATTTCTGCTTGGCTCAGTCTCCGTGCTCTCAGGTACTCTGTCATCTCGTCTTGCAGAACATATAGATGCGCGTATTTATCAATACGGACTTTCTGATCGGTAATTTCTTCTTTACCAATGATCTTGTAGAGTTCTTCGCGTTCTTTCCTCAATTTTGCGTACAGGTCATTTTCTGTAATTTTCTTGTTCATGTGCAGTCCCTTTCTATCGTGCCAATCCCGCCCGCATCCGGTGGGCATAATTGACGACGCTATATCGTTTCATATAGGCGTTTTCGCTGGGGGCCGGACTGTCAAAATCCAGCCCCTCCATGCGGGGATCATCGGTGCCGTCCAGCACCGCCTCCACCGGGATCACGCGGAGCCTGCCGGAGCATTTCAGCTCCCCGCCGAATACCCCTGCGGCACAGTGGAATCCGCGGTCACCGCACACCCAAAGCAGCTTCTTTCCCGCGGGAATATCTCCAAAGGGCTGCTTCAAAACAATGACGGAATGTGGTTCCGCACCGGCTACCTCATAGTAGCCGGACTGCTCCGCCTTTTCGTATGCCTGGATCAATTTCTTGAATTTGTGCTGCGGCTCGATGTAGAGCCAGCTTTCCTGATAACCCATAATTTCCTCCAATTTCTATTGGTTTTACCGCTCCATCTGCGGTCTGCGGCGCTCCGTCGGCCTTTGATCCTCGTCCGGCTCGGCGTCTACGATCTCCGGCTCCTTGTGGTCTAAATTCAGCAGGGAATTCAGTTCCTCCAGCCGTGCCGTTTTGGTGTTCAGCTCCGTCTCGCGGGGAAACGGCTTTTGTACCTCTGCCTTTGCGGTTTCCAATTGCGTTTGCAGATTGGAAAGCTGCTCCCGGCAAGCCTGCTCCTTGATGGGCAGTCCCTCCAGTGCATTGTCCATGCGCTGCAAATTGCCGAACACATCGGTTCCCAGCGTAACGGTATGGCGGAGCTGCCCGATCATAGTCAGGCAGTACTCCCGCGCGAAGGTATCAAAGGCCAACTCCAGCGTCAGGCCGCGATAGCTGCCGATCTGTGTCGCCTCCGGGGAGATCATCGTTTGGCACATGGTCAGCAGCGCCGCGCCCGCCTCTTTCTTGTCGGCATGGGTGACGCCCGCCAGTGTAAGCGGAGAGAAGCCGTCCCCATTGGGATGGGTATTCTCCTTGACCGTGGCAATATCCGCGCCATACCCGGCGATCCGTGCCTGCATTTCCGCGATTTGCTTGGGAAAGCCCTTGCTGATGGCGTCCTCCAGCGCGTATTTCTGAGAAAGATGGTTGGCTTTCAGCAGCTTCAGCTTGGACACCTCAATGTCCAAATCCATCTTCTCTTTTATCATGGGGTTGCCGCTGGCCAGCGCCTTGATCTCGGCATAAGAAAGCGCCTGCTCATCCACATCTTCGGCGGAGCGAACAGGCGATTTGCTGGTCATAATTTGCGATATAAATTTCTGCTTGGATTCTACCAACTGATACAAGTAGGCATCGAAGGTGCCCTCGGTGACATAGCTGTAAATGTCTACCTCCGGGTTTTCATTGCCCTGCCGGATAATACGCCCCTCCCGCTGCTGAAGGTCGGACGGACGCCACGGACAATCCAGATGGTGCAAAGCGATGAGCTTTTGCTGGCAGTTGGTGCCAGCGCCCATGCGCTGGGTGCTGCCCAGCAGAATACGCACCTGACCGCTCCGCACCTTGCCGAACAGGTCTTTCTTCTGTACCTCGCTCTTGGCGTTGTGGATGAAGGCAATCTCGTTTTCGGGAATACCCAATTCCAGCAATTTCGCGTGAATATCATCATAAACGCTGAAAGTGCCGTCATCCTTTGGGGTGGACAGGTCGCAAAAAATCATTTGGGTGGAGCGTTGGTCTGCGGTGCGTTTCCAGATCTCAAACACATTTTCGGCGCACTTGGCGGCTTTGCTGTTGGGGTCGCTGGGCAGCATGGGGTTGACCAGCCGCTGATCCAGCGCCAGCTTGCGGCCATCGTTGGTAATCATCAGCATATTGTCCACGCTGCTGTCCACCTCGCGGTTGCGGACTTTCTCAGCGCGCTCCGCCAGCGACGCCACGATCTCTTTCTGATACTCGGAGGGTTTCAGGGCAATATTGTGGTAATGTGCCTCCGGCACGGGCAGCTTGAGCATATCTGCCGTCTGAATGTCCGCCACATTTTTGAATACGCTCATCAGCTCCGGTAGGTTATAAAACTTGGCGAAGCGCGTCTTGGCCCGGTAGCCGGTGCCCTCGGGAGACAGCTCGATGGCGGTGACGGTCTCGCCGTAGTTCGCCGCCCATGCGTCAAAGTGCTGCAAGCCCTGCTCTTCCAGCGCCGACATCTGCAAATACCGCTGGATGGTGTAAAGCTCCACCATGCTGTTGGAAATGGGGGTGCCGGTGGCAAAGACAATGCCGCGTCCCCCGGTAATCTCGTCGAGGTAGCGGCACTTCATAAATAAATCGCTGGATTTCTGCGCTTCGGTCTGGGCAATACCGCCCACATTCCGCATTTTCGTGTAGAGAAAGAGATTTTTGAAATAATGGCTCTCATCAATGAAGATACGGTCAACACCCAATTCCTCAAAGGTGACCACATCATCCTTGCGGCTCTGGTCGTTCAGCTTGTCGATCTTGGCTTGCAGGCCCTTTTGGGTTTTCATCATCTGTTTGATCGTGAAATTCTCCGCTTTTTCTCGCTTGGCTTCGGAAATGCCCATCATGATTTCGTCAATCTGCTGTTCCAGAATGGCCCGCTGGCGCTCTACACTCATGGGGATCTTCTCAAACTGCGAATGCCCGATAATAACGGCATCATAGTCGCCGGTGGCGATCCTACCACAGAATTTCTTGCGGTTTTTGGTTTCAAAATCCTTACGGGTAGCGACAAGGATGTTCGCTGCCGGATAGAGCTGCAAAAACTCAGTGGCCCACTGCTCTGTCAGGTGGTTGGGCACCACAAAGAGGGACTTCTGGCACAGGCCCAGCCGCTTTGACTCCATTGCCGCCGCGACCATTTCAAATGTCTTGCCCGCGCCCACCACATGGGCAAGCAGGGTATTTCCCCCGTAGAGAATGTGCGCGATGGCGTTGACCTGGTGCTTGCGGAGCGTGATCTCCGGGTTCATGCCTGAAAAGCTGATGTGACTGCCATCATACTCACGGGGGCGGTTGCTGTTGAACAGAATATTATAGGTCTTACAGATAGCCTCGCGCCGGTCCGGGTCTTTCCAGATCCACTCGGCAAAGGCATCCTTGATCAGCTCCTGCTTGCTCTGTGCGATGGCGGTTTCCTTCTTGTTGAGGACAGCGGTTTTCCTGCCATCGGCATCGTACACATAATCGAAAATACGGACATCTTTCAGGTTCAGGGTGTCCTCGATGATTTCATAGGCGTTGATGCGCTTGGTCCCGTAGGTGCTGAACGCCTTCACATTGCCGGGGTCCATGCCCTTGCCCTCCATGCGCCACTCGCCGGTGATGTTGGAGTAATGCACCTCGATGCGCCGTTGAGTGCTGCGCGGAGTTCCCAGCGTTTCAAAAGTAAACTGACGTACATATTCCGTATCCAGCCATGTAGCGCCCAGCCGGACGGAGATCTCGCTAGCGGTGAGGTCGGTGGGCTGCACCTGCGCGAGCGCATCAGCGTTGATCTGATACTGCGGGTCCTGTTTTGCCTTGCCTTGGGCAACCGCCAATTTCTGACGCACATTGCCGGAGAGGTATTCATCCGCAGGCAGGTATTTCTCATGCCCATCGTTTTCGCCGGTGTAAGCGGGGTTCAGGAACACCACGCCGGTCAACTCAGAAAACAGCGTTTCTTCGTCCTTGCCGGTGAGCCTGCTCATATAGTCCATATCCACATGGGCTTTCTCCCCGATGGACAGGGCCAGCGCCTCCACTGCCGTGTCTACCTTTTCAGCGGGTTTGTGACTGCGGATGGTGCGCTTGGTGAACAGGTCGGCCTTCCGTTTCAGGTTCCGGTCCTCGTCCAGAATTTCCAGTGAACACAGCAGAAAATAGGAACTGTCCTGGTCAAACGCGATGGCGTTGCCGCGGGAATTGATGAGTCCGTATTTCCGGGTAAAGGCATCGTAGAGGGTATTCAGCTTGGCTTGCTGCGCCTTGATTTCTTCATCGGGATAGTCCTCGGTCTGGTATTCCAACAGCGTCCGCACACAGTCCCGCAGCTCGATCATGCCGCGGATTCTGCTCTCTGCCGTCTTGGATACCTCCACGGGGTTCATCCGGCTGTTTTCCCGGTAGTAGATCTGGCCGTCCACCAGCGTATAGGAAAAATTGCGGACAGCGGGGTCGGCCTCAATGGAATGATCTTCGCCCTCCAATTCTTCCTCCCGGTCATAAGCGGTGATCTCGCCGTGGATATTTTGAACGGCCTCCGCCAGCAGTGCTTCCAACGGCTGCTCCGGGTACGGCTCACAGGTGGGCGTGGGGCCGAACGGCCCGGACACCATCTTCATCTCGCCCAAGATCATATCCGGGTGGTCGATGAAGTAGCTGTTCATCTGGATGCCGTCCTCGTTGGTGGCAAGGTGTACCCATTCGGGTTCTATATCCACCATTCGTTCCCGCTTTTGGAGAAACAGAATGTCTGAAACGACCTCGGTTCCTGCCGCGGCCTTGAACGCATTGTTGGGCAGCCGAATCGCCCCCAGCAGTTCCGCCCGCTGCGCGATGTATTTTCGCGCGCTGGCGGTGCGCTTGTCCATGGTGTAGCTGGAGATCACAACGGCGATAACGCCGCCCGGTCTGACCTGATCCAGCGCTTTGGCGATGAAGTACTCATGGATGGGGAAATTCAGCCGGTCATAGCGTTTGTCCGCTACATGAAACTGACCGAAGGGAACATTGCCGATGGCAACATCAAAAAAGTTATCCGGGAAGGCAGTTTTCTCATAGCCCTGCACCGCGATACTGCTTTTCTGATAAAGCTGGTGGGCGATGCGTCCGGAGAGATCGTCCAGTTCCACGCCATAGAGTTTGCTGCCGCTCATGCTTTCCGGCAGCATACCGAGAAAATTGCCGATACCGCAGGCTGGCTCCAGAATGTTGCCCTGCGTGAAGCCCATCTGCCCCAGGGCGGCATAGATGCCGCGGATGACCACAGGCGGCGTAAAGAACGCCGTCAGCGTGGATTCACGGGCGGCGGCGTATTCAGCATCGGTAAGCAGTTCTTTCAGTTCAGCGTAACGAGGATTTTTCTCGTCAAAGAAGTCCGCCAGACCGCCCCAGCCCACATACTGCGCCAGCACCGTCTGTTCCTCTGCGGTGGCGCTGCGGTTCTCCGCCTCCACGGTTTTCAGGGTACGGATCGCGTCCAGATTGCGCTGAAAACGCTCCAGCGGCGCGCCCTCTCCGATGTGGTCATCGGTGATGCGGTAGTTCCGGCCATCCGCGTCCAGCGGATAGGCAAGCGCGTTTTGCTTTTTCTTTTTCGGCGGGGTGAGTACCGCAGGCGGCTCGTCCGTCTGCGGTGCCGCGGTTTCCCGCACCATGTCCGGCTGCTCCATGTGAGCGCGGACATAGTCGAGGGATTCCTTTCGGAAGATGGGAAATCCCGTCCCGCCTTCAAAGGTCACATCCCGCAGGGATACATTTTGTGTATGATCGTCTACGCTGTCCACTTCAAACTGCCGCCCATCTATGGTCAGGCGTGTGCCGATGGAAATATCGCCAACGGAAGGACTGCGACTGCTCCGGCTTCGCTGCGGTGTTCCTGGACTGCTCCACATAGAGCCATTCCGCCGCTTCCTTTTCGTTGACTGCCTTTCTGACCTGCTCCAGATAATCCTCAGCCTGCCACTCGCTGGGGAAGGTCTCACGGACGCCCTCGCTGTCAACATAAATTTCGTCCCGAATATCGTCCCAGACGGCGTAGCCGTCGTCCGTTTCAATCACGCTAAACCGCTCATAGGCGGGCGGCTGCTCTGCGGCAAGCCGTGCTGCATCCTCTGCGACCTGCTCCACAAAGCTGCGTTCCTGCTGAGGAGCATCATGCCGGTGATTGAACAGGCTGAACTCACCGTTTACATAGGCATAAAGTTGAAAATGAGTTTCATGGACAAATTCATAGTGGCGGTCATCTTTTTGCATTTCACCCAACCGGGCATTCAATGCGTCCATGAGCCACATTGCAGTGGACTTATCCTGCAATTCTTCTTCAATCAGCGGTACCGCCTGATAATAATCCATACCCATGTAATAGGGACGCGGCACATTGTCCGGTGCATTGTACAGACTGGAGTAAATGGCCCGCGCCACCTGTCTCCGCTCATATTCCGGGATCTTTGCGATGGCATCCTCGCCGGGGAATCGTTTCTGCGCGATCAGGCGCTCATACTCCTTGACCACATTGGGGATCGTCAGATGGACGGTATCATATTTCTTGGAATTGTAGTCCCGTTCGTAGTCCAGCCCCTTGTAAGTCTTGGTGTATCCATACCCGGCGCGGGCTCCGCCGCTGTACTCGCCAAAGCTGCCCTTGATGAACTTCTGACGTTCCTCCGGCGTGTGGGGATAGCAGAAGTGGGAATAGATCGCCAGCCGACTTTCGACGCCCTCCCGCAAAAAATAATGGTCGATCTCGTCTTGTGTGATGAACATTTTGCATTGCCGCAGGAAGCTGGGCTGAGCATCAAAGTGTCGTTCCTCGTATGGCAGGTCGTTGAGGATGATGCCGATGCGGTGGGTGTTATACGCTGAAAGACGGTAACGCAGAATGGATGGATCATCATAATAAGCGTCGAGAAAAGCGTGGTATTCCTGCGCCAGCATTTGTAGGCCACCATCCGTCTTTGCGAACGCGACCATGTCCTCGTCCAGTTCCGGGTAGCCCTTGTGCTGGTCGTGGATGGCCAAAGTCTGCGGGAGCAGCCCCATGTCCCGGCCTTCCTTGGCTGTCATCAGGAGGGCGTCCATTGCTTCGTGCAGCACCTTGTCAGGGGCCTGTGTCAGTTCGGCGGCGGAGAGATAGATCCCGGCCCGTAGCAGCCCCAAAATGCGGCCCGCCGCCAGTCCCCATGAGACCACGGTTTTGCTGTATCCGGTGCGGACGCTGTCGCCTTGGGCGAGGTGGATGCCGTCCTCCAGAAACCAAACGGCATATTTGCGGCCTTCGTACTCGATGCCACGCCCATTTTCTGTGCCAAACTCCCGACGCAGAAACGCTATATTTTCCTGTTCAGAATGCTCCCGCATATAGAACATCGCAATGCGTTCGGCGCTGTTGGGTTCATTGCCGCCTGTGCAGAGCGCCAGATCAATGACCTCCTGCGGCACCGTGCGGGCCGGGGCAAGAATGCCGGAGGGTCGTACACCGGGGTGTCGCCGCCCATGTCGAATAGGGCAAGCTGCTCTGCCATCACCGGGGCGTTTTGCAGACCCAGCTTGATCTTGTACTCGCCGCGCTCGATCAGGCCCTCGGTCATTTCGGTGATGACCGGCCATGAAAAAACGGACTCCGAGGTGCGGGAGAGGTAGCTGCCCTCCCACATCAAAAGTCCGTCTTTCTCGGCGTGGTAGCCTGTCCGAACACCGTCGGTCAGGACTTCCACCCATATATCGTTGTAGCTGTTTTTTAAGAACTCTGTGCGCTCCGCAAGGCTCTTGTGTGCCTGAAAGTATTCAAAGATCTCCTGCCGCTTGTGCTTGCGCCCGCCGTCGTCCAGCAGATTCGCTTCAATGAGGTGCATATCCAGAAAGGCGGGCAGCTCTGCGGTATTTTGCTGTGCGGTATCATGCTCCAGTGCAAAGGCTGCTGCCTGCTCCTGCGCCTTTTCGTCCGGGTAATCACCGTAGACGCGGAGGCACTTGTGTGTTTCGGCGTCATACACGGCAGCGCCGTCATAGGCAAAACCGTCTTCCTCCATCGTACCGGCAACATAGCCCTGCGCTGCTGCTTCTGCTTCTTCCAGCGTCTGATAGTCCAGCTTATCGTCAAAGCCGTTTTCAATATGGTGATAGGCTGCGACCTGATAGGGCTTGAACGGGCTATGGTCTGCTGCGTTTACCAGCTTCGGATAAGTTTCCTCTAAAAGCTCCTGATGCAGCCGGTTATGGAAGGCTGGCATATCAAAGTAGAGCTTTGCAAGCTGCAAATCGCCGCTTTCGTTGACAATGCGCCGGATTGCGTCCGCCCCTTCCATAATGGCATTTTCACGATCTGAATTGCGGCAGGCATTGACAAATGCTGTGTCTTTTACCAATGCAGCAGCAACCGTTTGCTTGTACTGCTCGAACAGTTCTTTTATGGTTGGTTGTGCCGCATCTATAACAGCAGAGGCAGGAAGTTCATCACTTCCTGCCTCTGTGGGTTCTTCGGTTGTCAGGCGTAGATCAGGTCGCTGAGCACCAGTTCCTCCGCGCTGTGCCGGAGATTGTTCATCAGGCCCGTCCAGCGCAGGGGATCGGTCGCTTTCAGTGCCTCCGTCACGCCCTCGACTTTCGCCATCTGCGCCACGGTCTGCTCCACCATCTTCCGCGCGGTCTGCTCGATCTCTGCCAGATGCTCCGCCAGCTTGCCGCTGGTTTTCAGGTTGGTGTAAAGCACCCTGCGGTGCTTCTTCAGGTACTCCCTCCGCAGCTCCGCGTACTTGCCCAGATGGACTTCCGGTACGCTGGGCATCATCAAATTCGGCACCTGAAAGCCGTCCTGCATCCGATAGGTCACTTCCATGATGTTCGCTCCTTTCGTGTCCTGTTGTTTCGTATCCTGTGCTGTTATCATAACCGATTCTCGTGCGGTTTGCAAAAAACTGATCCCGCTGTGCCTGCATGACTGTGCGGCTGATCTCCCGCAGCCCCATCTCTGCGATGTCGCTGGTAGCGATGCCCAGGGCGTTGATGGTGGTGGGCGTGTTGAATTCGTACACATGGGCGAACTCATCGGGCGAAAAATACTCGTCTGCCGGTAGGCCGAGGCGGGTCATCAGCATATAGGCCACGCTGACTTCCAGCGCGTCCCGGTAGAACACCTCTAAATTGAGGTCGTCCAGTTCCTCCAGCAGGCTGTCCTCCCGACACTCCCGCAGGTCTTGCAGGTAGTCTGTGATGTTATCTGCCACGGCATTGTGGCAGGCAGAGCGCACGGCGTCCGCAAGATTTTCTTTTTCGGCCAGGTTGCCGAAGGTGGCCTCCAGCGTTTCGATGACCTCCGGCTCAAAGGCCGGGTGCATCGTCCAGATGGGCAGTGGACGGGCAAGGCGGGACGCATGGGTATCGGACACATCGAAATAGAGTTTCAGGCAGTTTTGCCCGTCATCGCCAAATACGGCGATGCTCTTGGCCCCGCGGTTGACCCAGCGGCCAAACTGACGGTTCCAGCGCTCCATCTCAAGGACCGCCGTGGCGTCCGGGCGCTGGGCGTAGATCAGAATTTGATCATCGAAGGGACATTTGTAGTTATAGCAGGCCGCGCGGAGAAAGCCCGTCCAGCTTTGATAGCTGCCGGTGACGCTCTGCACGGTCTGGTCATATAGCTCTGTGATAAGCTGAAATTTAGTAGGCAAGTTGACACCTCCTTATCGCTCCGGCTCCGCCCGCTTTTTTACTGCAAGCCGGTCATTCTTTTGCTGTTCTTTTTGGGCCTTTTCAAATGGCTTCCGCTGATAGCAATAAATATAAAACTGGTAATCACCTTTAACTGGCGTACAGCGGAGCATATACACATACCGCTTTGTTTTCACCATGAATCCGCAAGAGGGAAGCAATGCGCCCTTGATGGCGCAGATCCGCTCGTACCGGTTGCAGTAGCGGTTCATGCTGTCGAAGTCCCGCAGCGGGGAGTCCGGCTGTTCCCGCAGCCAGTTTATGGTACGGTCAATATCGGCCTTAAACTCCGGCGTATTCAGTGCATCTTGCTGGTGGGGCCACCATGTTGTGTAAAACTGCTTGCCGCTGCCAAAATCACCCCGCAGGTGTCCCACGCAGCCCACGGTCTTGTCCTGTTCCTCACTGCGGGAGAAGTAGAGATTGTGCAACGCAGGATCATTGACGCTGTAAAAGTCAATGACATCTTTCTCGCTGGCGGGATATTTCTCCTGAAATTCCGCAAGGGTACGGCATCCGCCATCTTGAAAGGAAAGGCTGTCATTCTCCATTGGAATCCACCCATCAACGGGAAGCTGGAACGGCTCACGAGTGAGGACGGTGCCGTAGTAGTTGGCGAAAATGCTCCTGGCCAGTTCAACGGGTTCGCCCCAATCCTCATCCCCGTGGCGCAGCTCGTAGCGATATACGCCCTCCGGCACGGTGGTTCGGTCAATACGAAAGTCGGTAAACAGCGCCGGTTTACCCATGATCGTGACTTCCTGATAGTTCTGCTTGCTGGCGTCATACTGGCTCACCGTGCTTCACCTCGTTCTTTCTGATTTTTTGCTTTTTCTTTTTTCATCGAAGGATAGGGAATAAACTCTTCCTCGCCCTCGATCATGCTGAACGATGAGCGCAAAAACGGGTGTGTCTCCCGCTTCTGAAGCTGGCGGATCATATCCAGCGCGGCTACTCTCGACGCGGCGCTGCCCTCCATCGTACCGTCCCTGAACACATAAAACCGCTTCATCGCTCGATTCCTCGCTCTCTATGCTTATTTTTCTCCTGATGCTTCTGCGTCAGAAACTCCGGCACTTCCTTGAAACCGATGCTATCTGCGTAGTAGGCGGTTTTCTTTCCGCCTTGCGTCAGTACCACGATGTCGCTTACAGACATGGAACGCATCCGATGGGCAAAGGGGCGGTGGTCGCTGTTGTGCTTTGCCCAAAGATGCTCCAGCGAGTTTTCCTTTGCGAACATACCGGCGTAAGAACGCTGATAATCAGCGTTCTGGAGTTTTCCCTTTGCCTCTGCATAAGGCCGGAAACAGTAGTCTACATCAGCGATTGCAGGGATTTGGTAGATTTCATAGGTGCCGACCTCATCGCTGATTTTCGGCGTTCTGGGAACATAGATATTGCCATTGCGCTCCTGCATTTCTGCAAACTCGCAGATATGATAGGCAGAATTACCGATGCAGACATGGCAATCGTCAATGTACTTGCAAGGGAAAACCATCTTTTCACCGTCAAAGCGGGTAATGACGATGCTTTCCCCGTCCTTGATGGTAAAGAGTGTGTGGTATTCGCTGTCGATGAAGCGGATCACACGCTCATCCTTGTTAGGGTTTGGAAAGGCGGTAACGCCCATGATGTCTACCGGCTCACGGTCACTCATCTGGCTTCACCTCGTTCTTTTTTCGGCTCAGTACGCTTTTGTTCATATTCTCTCAGCTTTTCATACAGCCCATCAACATAACAGTCATAATCACTAATGAACCATTCTTCATAAGGATTACCGAAATCATCTTTTGAGCCGATTCCAATTCGTTCAAATACTTTTTGCAGTTCTTCTGATGTGGTGGGAAACTTCACCCATTCGCCGACCAGCTCACCCTCGTT
>ENA-OPWH01001870-OPWH01001870.1-human-gut-metagenome-genome-assembly--contig:-NODE-1870-length-12528-cov-3.373206_pt1 | contig 12528 bp, 7 predicted proteins | sample MGYA00241506_ERZ502004 | MGnify/ENA primary metagenome ERZ502004 (study PRJEB25962, sample SAMEA2043049) | human gut metagenome | biome: human gut; feature: human-associated habitat; material: faeces... | reverse complement strand
TTGCTCATCTGCCAGGAGCCGGCCGCGCCTTTGGAAATGGAATCCAGCATGGTTTGCAGATCGCCGGTGGAATGGGCTTCCAGCTCCGCGCCGAAGGCTTCGGCGGGCGTCCAGAAGCCGCCCAGAACCATCTGGGAAACAGCGAACTCGCTCTGTGCGTTCAGAGCCTGAAGCGCCAGATTAGAGGCGATGGTATCGTCAGCCAGCGCATTGACATTGGAGGGGCCGTAGTTCAGCACGTTGTAGCGCTCGATCTGGGCTTTCTCGCTGGTCAGATACTCCGCCAGCTCCATGGAGTCCACGGGATAGGCGGTCTGGGAGTTGACGCCGTAGATCTTGCAGCCAAGGAAGGAGCCCATCTGAACCTGCTTGCCGTCACAGGTGAAGGTAGGCAGCTTGCAGCAGCCGTAGTTGTCGCCCAGCTTTTCCTGAATCGCGGAGGCGACCCATGTGCCGGACACGCCGCAGGCGATGGCGTCGCCGATGCCGCCCGCCAGAACGGAGTCATCACCGGTCACGAATGCGGGGTCATTGCAGAACGCCCGGATCGCTTCCGCGGCGGCAAGGCCGTTGGCGTTGTTGAAGTCGATGACCTGCTTGCCGTCCTCGATGGTCAGCGTGCAGCCGTTGCCAAGGAAGAAGGAAGCCAGATACCAGCCGTTGGAGACGTCCATATGTACCTTCTTGCCGGCAGCGTTGGCAGCTGCCAGAATGCCGTCCAGCGTCTTCAGGTCGTCCTCGGTGAACACGGATTTGTCGTAGTACAGGAAGTAGCCGTTATCGGAGGTCATGGGATAGCCGTACAGGGTCCCGTCATAGGTCGCCGCGTTGATGGAACCGGGGGTGTTGGCGGCAATGATGGCGTCGGTATTCCGGGTCACTTCGTACAGGGCGTCGGCCTTGACCAGATCCACCAGCTGGTCGTCCGCGAACAGGAACACGTCAGCGGCAGCGGCGGGGTCTTCCAGATAACGGGCCTTGCCGTCCACAGCGCCCACGGCGCCGTATTCAAAGGTGTATTCCTTCTCAGGATGCTCGGTGGCAAACTCGCTGCACAGCTTTTCGGTCAGCTCCAGCTCGCCCTGATCCGCCCAGACCTTCAGGGTGACCTTTTCCTTTTCGCCGCTCACCACGGCGGTTTCGGCCTGCGCCTTTGTATTCTCCACAGTGGGAGAAGCGTCCTCAGCCGGAGTGCTGGAACAAGCCGCCAGCATACCAGCGGTCATCAATACTGCCATCAGCAGCGCAATGATCTTCTTCATAATTCTCTGCTCCTTCATAATTATCTTACAAATGGATTTCTCCCTTTGCCGCTTTCATTATATAGACTTCACAAAAATTGGTCAACGAAAATATAGGAAAGCGTTTTCGCATGGCGGCAGCGGCATTTGGAAGTACAAAATCACGTCAGCAGCACCCGACGCTGAAAAAAGCCCTTGCCTTTATATAATACTAAAATCTAGTAAAACACTTTAACTGCCTTACCAGACATGCTATACTGTATCTGGGTGATGAATAATGGCATCGAACTATAAATTCAGCAATGAGGAAATGGCCGCAATAAAGGCAGCACGCAGAGAGACAAAGGACAAACGTGCGGATGCAAGATTGAAAGCACTTGAACTGCGAGCAGAGGGTATGGAACTCAGTGAGGTTTCGCAGGCAACGGGCTTCCATGCAGCCTATGTGAGCCAACTGGTGGCGAAATATCGGGATCATGGACTGGAAGCAATCTCCGGGAATCATTATGGTGGTAATCACCGTAATATGAGCTTTGAGGAAGAAGCTGCGATACTTGCCCCTTTTAAGGCCAGGGCCGAGAAAGGTGAGCTTGTGGAAATCAGCGAAATTGAGACGGCATACCAACAGGCGGTAGGCCACTCTATTGGCACCAGTCAGATTTACTACGTTCTGCACCGACATGGCTGGAGAAAGGTCATGCCCCGCAGTAGGCACCCTAAAAAGGCAAGCGAGGAGGTCATTGAGACCTCAAAAAAATTAAAACCACCATCGGTGAACTGAAAAATCTCCACAGGGGCTGTGGAATTGTCAAAGCGCAAGCTATCGATGAAGGAAAAACGGTTTGCTATCAGTCTGCGCCCCACTATGCCCCTTGAAGTAGTTCTCAATGCTTAAAAAATAACTACCAGGAGTACAGCATGCGGGTGAACGTTCATGCAATCGTCGTGTTGGTTCATTGACATTCCTTTTTTTCTATGGTAAACTGATCACAGAATATGCGATTCTTGGAAAGGAGCAGATTTTATGGAACCTATGAAAAGACGGTTGCTTTCCGGTATCCTGGCAGGGCTTACTTTGCTCAGCTGCGGACCGGTTCCCGCCCTTGCGGTGTCGGGGGGAGACCTATGTCCCAACCATCCCGTCCACACGGAGGAATGCGGCTATGTAGCCAATGAGCACCCCTGTACCTTCCTGTGCGAGGAATGCGTTGTCCAGGCAGAAAACGAGGTGGAGCCGGAAACGGAACCCGTAACCGAACCGGAAACGGAGCCGGTGACAGAACCCGTAGCGGAACCGGAAACGGAGCCGGAAACCGAGCCAGTGACAGAACCCAGTGAGGAACCGGAAGACCCTGCGCTGGCAGATGTTGCGGCTCTTCTTGCGGCCCTCCCCACCCGGGAAGCCCTGGAACAGATGTCCCAGGAGGAACAGGTCGCCGCATACGAACAGATCCAGCTGGCTTACGATGCCTTTGACTGCCTGACCCAGGAACAACAGCAGCAGTTCCCGGCAGCGGAAGAACAATTTGAGAAGCTTTTCACCTTCTTTAACGAGCGGACAGAGGCGGCTGTTTCTTCTAATCAATGCGGAGATAACCTGACCTGGACGTTAGACGAATACAGCAATACATTAAGATTTACCGGTTCCGGTGCAATGTGGGACTATAACGATGGCCACTTAGGAGATGCCCCTTGGCGTGAATATAAATACAGCCGGAATATAATGTACATCGAAATCCCGGAGGGAGTCACCCATATCGGTACTTGTGCATTTTGGAAATGTGATAAGCTTATCGACGTATCCTTGCCCAGTTCACTGGAATCCATAGGTAATTGGGCTTTTGAAGAATGCACGAATCTAAAAACAGCCAACATTCCGGAAAACGTCAAGCACATTGGGGAGAGCGCATTCGAAAGATGCAGTTCCCTAAATACCCAGGTCGTTTTAAATCAGCTGGAAACCCTTGGTGCTAGTGCGTTTGTCGGATGTTCTAAAATCACGAAGCTTTCTATTGATGGCCCAATTACCGAGATCCCCGACTGGGCGTTTAATAGCTGCTCTGCGTTGTCGGAGATCACGCTCCCTGACTCTATCCAGTCGATTGGAGACGCTGCATTCTGTGTGTGCAGCTTTACGGCCTTTCAAATTCCAGCTGACCTGAAATCCATCGGAGATGCCGCATTCAGCAGCTGCCAAAACCTGACCGAGTTTACATTCCCCAGGGAATAACTTCGATTGAGTGGAACTGTTTAAAGGAGTGCACCAGTCTGACCAAGGTCACGATTCCCCGCACCGTCAACAATGTGGGAACCCGTGCCTTTTCGGGCTGCACCGCATTAAAGGAGGTTATCTTCCAGGGAAGCCAAGCAGAGTGGGATCGTATTACTTTCGGTTCTGAAAATGATGCGCTTTTTAATGCCGAGCTTTCCTGTACCATTGACCAGCAGAATGCCGGAACCTATGGTGAGCGTATTCGCTGGGAAGTGACTCCGGATGGAACGCTTCTCCTTTCCGGTCTGGGTGCAATGGAGGAAAACTCCGAGGCTTCTTTCCCCTGGGATGACTTCCAGGACAGCATTCAAACGGTTCGGGTCAAACCGGGAATCACCTCTATTGCAGCAGAGGCATTCAGTAAGCTACAAAGTGCAGAGGTGTATCTGCCCATTAGTGTGACCCACATTGGCAAAAACGCCATTCCCACAACGCTCTTACCCCACTACTCCGGGAAAATGGAGCAGTGGCTGGCGGTTACGTTTGACCGTGAACCCGGGCAGCTGCGTAACGTCGGTGCCCTTTGCACGGACGGTACCATTTTGGATTTTGGCGTCTGCGGAGAGGGAGAAAATGCGCAGAATGTACAGTACGCTCTGGCTGAGAAAGGCTCTCTGCGCATTTACGGCCAGGGCAAGATAGCCTTTACCGGATCGGCTCCTTGGGCAGGCAACATGGAAAGAATCACTTCTGTTTGCATAGAACCGGGTATCACCGGAATTGACGCAAACAGCTTCCGGAATGCCGCAAACCTATGCACCGCAGAGCTCCCCAGCGGGATAACCACCATCGGTGCCGGTGCTTTTTCCGGCTGTACCACACTGAAAACCCTGCGTTTTTCCGGTACGGAAGCAGAGTGGCGCACAATCACCATAGGAAGCGATAATGCCCCTTTGACGACTGCCACAATCATTTGTCAGGACAGCCACAAGTGCAAGCTGGTGAGGGTGGAGGCCAAGGAAGCGACATGCCAAAATGCAGGTGTTCTGGAACATTGGAAATGCGAGGAATGCGGAAAGCTGTATCAGGACGGTTCCGCAACTTCCGAAATCTCTTTGCAGGATACCATCATCCCGCCTACAGACCACCAGCCAGATGCCAGCAACAGGTGTACAGTCTGCGGCGAAATCGGCGGTTCCTGGGGAACAGATATTCGCTGGTCTTTTAAGGGTGATACCCTGCGGTTTTATGGGTGCGGAGGCACGGGAAGCCTGGGAAAGGACGATTACAACCCGCCTTGGTCTTCCTATCTGAAGCAGATCAAAAAAGTTGTCATTGAAGACGGCATTCAAACGATTTATCGAGGTACTTTCAGCCGGATTTCCGACGCCCAAATCCAGGTGCCTACAAGTGTAACCCGGATTTACGACAATCCCGGTGGCAGCAACCAGTTTACCTATCCCGGAACCATGGAACAGTGGCGAAACATTACATTCAACTATGCCAAGGATTCCTGTTGGGGCATCGGTGCGCAATGTTCAGACGGAACCATTGTGTCCATGGGATATTGTGGCCCATATGGGGGTACAAACATAGCTACTTACTACATAACCGAGGATATGTGCCTCCACATTGAAGGTGCAGGCTCTGTCCAGTGGATGCAGTACCACGAAAAATTCCCGCACTGGGATAGCTATAGGGGCAAAATCACCTCCGTGGTGATTGGCGACCAAATTACAACCATTCCAGATAATGCCTTTAACTCCCATACCAAGCTAAATTCTATTGCCATTCCGGAAGGGGTACGGACCGTTGGCGGGTTCCAGGGTACTCCGGCTTTGAAGGAAATCAAGCTCCCGTCTACACTGGTCAGAGTTCCCAGCTTCACAAATTCTGGATTACAGGCAATCATTATCCCGGAGGGAATCAAATGGATCGAAGAAAAGACCTTTTATGGCTGCTCTGATCTGACATCCGTGCAGCTCCCAAGCACAGTGGAAACGATATATACCAGGGCCTTTTCGTACTGTGGTCGCCTGACCCAAATCAACTTCCCCCAGAGCCTGAAAACAATTGACAACAGCGCATTTGCCTACAGCGGCATTCGGACGGCGAATCTGCCGGAGGGTGTGCAGTCCATCGGCCAGAGCGCATTTGCCAACTGCGGAAATCTGGCCAATGTAACGATCCCCTCGGGCGTAACGACGATTCAATACAGTACCTTTGAGAATTCCGCTTTGAAAACCGTCCACATTCCAAAGACAGTTACCCATATATACAGTTCTGCCTTCTACGGAACAAGACTAACAGATGTCTATTTTGGCGGTTCTAAGGCAGAATGGAACAAAATCATCATAGATTCAGGAAATGAGCCTTTGAAAAACGCAACCATCCATTTTGAAGGACACACCTGTAATCTAACATACCATGCAAAAGTCGAGCCTACCTGTGTACAGGCTGGTACAAAGGAATACTGGTACTGCTCTGAATGTAAAACATACTATTCCGATGAAAACGGCGAGAACGTAGTAAGCGAGAGCCAGTTGGCCATCCCCGCCAGCGGTCATACCGAGGTCACCGATGCAGCGGTAGCGGCTACATGCACCACAGACGGCAAGACTGCAGGCAAGCATTGCTCTGTCTGTAACACGGTTCTCGTAAAGCAAGAAACGATCAAGGCCAACGGACATACCGAAGTCGTTGACAAGGCGGTAGCACCTACCTGTACCGAAACCGGCCTGACCGAGGGCAAGCACTGCTCTGTCTGTAACGAAGTTCTGGTAAAGCAGGACACCGTAAAAGCCACGGGCCACTCCCTGGAGCTCCATCCGGCCAAGGCTCCTACGGCCACGGAAAGCGGCAACAAGGCCTATTACGCCTGTAAGACCTGTAAGGCCATCTTCCTGGATGAACAGGGTAAGAATCCCGCCACCCTGGAGCAGGTGACTTTGGAGGCCGTTCCCAACCGACTGTCCCTGAAAGATACGGCACTGGCAGACCGAAAGGAAATCTGGATCGGCGGCATCCCCTACCCCGTGGAAACGGACAGCAGCGACGACCCCTATGTGACCCTGCCTGAGGCGAAGGAGGAGCTGATTTTCACCTACGACTACAACGCGTCCTCCGGTGACCGGCACAGCCAGTATCCCGTGGGCATGCAGGCATACCGGTTGCACACCACCGCCCAGGGCTACCAGGTTGAAGCTCTGCCGGAACTGGATAACCTTCTGGTCTATGCAGGAAGCTCCATCCGCATCGTCGGCAAGCGGGGCATCCGGATGATCACGGGTGTCAATCAGCAGAAGCGGGCCCAGCTCACCGGCAGCGGTCTGGCGGGCTACACCCTGCTGGAATACGGCACGCTACTGGCACTGGACGAGGAGCTGAACGGTGCGCCCCTTGTACTGGGCGGTGCCAACGTCCGCTCCAACTATGCCTACCGCAAAGGCACCGCCGACCCGGTGTTCCGCTATACCGGCGATAGCATCCAGTATACCAACGTGCTGGTGGGCTTCCAGGACGAGCACCTGAACAAGGACATTGCCATGCGGCCCTATATGAAGCTGCAAGATGCCCAGGGTAAGACCGTAGTGGTCTACGGCGGCACCGTCTACCGCAGCATCGGCTTTGTGGCCTATCAGAACCGCAATGCCTTCAAGCCCGGCACCGCCTCCTACAGCTACGTCTGGGGCATCATCCATAAAGCCTACGGCAAGCAGTTTGATGCCGAATTCAAAGGATAAGGAGCACCCCAATCCATGAAAAAATATGCTTTGATCCTCCTGTGCCTTGCACTGGTCGTTGCCGCAGGCTGCGGCAAACAAACAGCTCCGGAGCCCCTGCCGGAAACCACCGAGACCCCCACCACTCTGCCCACCGAAACCACCGAACCGCCCACCGAGCCCCTGCCCAAAACCGAGCCCGTAGCCGTTCTGGCGGACAAGACCCCGGCGGTGCTAACCCGGCTTTCCCGGGGAAGCCAGGTAGACGTGGTGAAAGACTATGACGAAACCTACGTCATCGTCTACACCCAGGCAGGCTACGGCCTTATGGAAAAATGCCTGCTGACCTCCGACACCCCCTACGAACCCTGGACCGGCTACGCCCTGTGGAACAAGGGCTTCTATGACAACTACCTCCTGACCGGCGACCCGGTGCGGCTGCTGCAAACCAACACCAAAATAGAGGTGCTGGATGAATATGACAACTGCTGCGTAGTGACCGTGGAGGACACCCTGGGCTATATGAAGCGGGAAGACATCAGCAAATACCGATCTGTGCCCAGCGACGGCGGCGGCAGGTCCGGCGGCCAGGACGGCGGCGATATCAGCCTCTGCGCCCCGGCGTTCGCCGTAAATCTCTCTGCCATTGCTCAGGAGGGCACCGTGACCGGCAAGGCCACCGTAAAGGTTGACCAGGCTCAGGTCATTCTGGCCTTCTTCGACCGGGGCGAACAGGCCCCCGTCATCGTAGAGGCGGGCTTTGGGGAAGACTGGCCGGGCTACGCCCCAGTCCTGCTGGGGGAGCTCTGCGGCTACATTCCCCAGAATCTGCTGGAACCCCCGGACAGCCAGGCTTTCCAGGAATGGAGTGGCTACGCCCGGTACAATGCAGCCCTCTATGACAACTTCTACCTCCGGGGCAAGGCCACCTGCCTGCGAACCAACACGGCCATCCAGGTTCTCAATGACCTGCAAACCTGCTTCCTGGTGCGCTGTGATGACACCCTGGGCTTCATGGCCAAGGATTCCGTCAGCCAGTACCCCATCTCCGTTGACGGCGGCAGCTCCGAAAGCTCCGGCGACTCCGGCAAAGGTGGCGGTGGCGACGAATGGACCCCTCCTGTCCTGTAACACCTCCACAGCCCCAACCGTTGACCCCCCAAATATAACAAAGGGGCTGCTGCAAAATTCGTAGACGCACAACCATAAGTACCTTGCCAAAACAAACTGCGGGGCTCCGGTTTACGGAGCCCCGTTGGTTATATCTAATGTCTACTGAATAACCATCAGTTTTTCACGCGATTGCAGAAAGCCGACTAGCCAATCCCAAAATTGCAAAAAGGCGCACTGGTAACTATTCAGTAGCCCCCAAAAAGCTACAGAAATATCCACATGTCAGAATGACGAAAGAATTCAGCACAACAAAATAAATTCTTCCCAATTTGGTAGCTTTGCAGCAAAATCAGAGCAGATAAATTGTGCAAGGAGGGCCTGATATGGAAGAACAATACAAGGTGTTAATTCATACAAAAACCTAATTAAACGCTTTAATAGTCCAATCGCGTCCGGTAATGCTGAAAATGGTATTAGGGGTAAGCGAGCAAATGGTATCGCAGAGACGATCAACGACTTTCTCCAAGGCTGCAAAAACCTCGTTTCGAAAGCCGCGCTTTCGTATCTCCTTCCAGATCTGCTCTATCGGATTCATCTCTGGTGTGTATGGAGGGATATGGAAAAGTACAATATTCTCAGGCACTTCCAGTGTTCCCGATTTGTGCCATGCAGCTCCATCGCAGCACATCAGAATGGTATCCTGCGGAAATTGTTTGGATAATTCCCGCAGAAACAGATTCATACACGCAGTATTGCAATAGGGCATGACAAGAAAACAGGATTCCCCAGTCAGCGGCTCGACCGCACCATAGGCATACCGGTATTCCCGAATATGGTGACATGGAACGCTGGGTCGGATGCCTTTTTCGCACCAGCAGTACTTGGGATGGTTGATGCGGCCGAAGCCTGCCTCATTGCAGCCATTTCCTCTTTGCTGAATTTATAGTTCGATGCCATTATTCATCACCCAGATACAGTATAGCATATCTGGTAAGACGGTTAAAGTGGTTTACTAGATTTTAGTATAAGTGTCTCATTTTCGGTTGTGTACTGCAAAAGGCTCTCATAATTTTGCAAATCATCTTCTCTGCATTTTCGACGCGAAACAAGTAAACCCGTTGCTCTGCAACAGGTTCTAACAAACGAAGAACCTCGTTTTCGACAAAATTGTCTAAAAAACGAGGTTTTTCCACATGGAGGTACCGTCCACTTTTGATCTCTTGAATTTGGGGGTATCTCTGTTCACAAATCCACAAAAACCAAGCATATTTCGATCGCAAGTTTCGACACCGGCTTCTATTGCAGCTTCCTAAAAACTCCGTCTTCGTAGAATACACTAAAAAACCTTCCGGATTATGTCAGCTATTCTTTCCGGTAGGATATTTGCTTTTTTCAGATTCATTGTATAAACAAAATACCTCAAAACGCTATATGTTAGCACATCGATTGTCTCTGGCCGCTGAATAGTTCCGTGCGCCGTCATATTTCGGTATAATGCGTATGCTTCTGCCAAATTTGCATCTTCATGGATTCCATATGCATTGCGCTCACGAGCGATTGCCTCCGCTGTCTCCGCTGCATAAGTAGTCTGGCACACCTCGAACTTCTGCTTTATCGTTGTGTCCGCATCCAGCACAATTTTTTCATGCAACCCGCTGGCGATATTTACCTGCAGCTCCGCCTTTGACCAGCCAAACTGCATGGCGGCCTTCAAATACCATTCCCGCAGTTCCGTGGATAACCCCGATTCCAGAATCACAACATTCTGTGTCCAACCGAGTTCCATCGCCAAGGACAGCAGTGCAGGTTGACCCTGATAACTCCGATAGAAATCCCTCATCCGACGAAGGTTCCGAGGGGAAAAGCCCTGAGCATCCGGGTATTGTCTGCTCAAATATGCAGCTGCCGCAACCGCCGCTCCTTTTTCCGTTCTCCGGCATACAGCTTTGCCAATCTCGCAGTACAGCTCCATCTGGGGTATATCTGCTGCCATGGCCTTGTCAAGCTCTGCATACATTTCGCTGTAGTCTATATTCTTACGGATGTTCATTGGGTTCCCTCCTTATTCAAATTGATCTTGCAATATTGACAACATGAAGCCCTTTTTTCCGGGCATAATCAACAGTATAAGCCGTTCCACCTGAATCTCTTGTCAAATAGCAGATACAGGTTCCGCTATGATCCACCAAATGGCGGTTCCTCCTGTGCATACAGTCCGGAGTATATTCTCTGGACACATACACGACCTTGTCGCTCCTGCGTTTAATATTCTCATAGACTGCAATATCCTCACTTCGCCATCCTCTGGTCTGATCTTCGCAAGGCAGCACCAGAATCAGGCGAAGCTGGGGATATTCTTTTTTCATGTCCAGAACCGTCTGAGCCGCCAGAGTGTCGAATCCCAGTGCGCCTCCCGCACCATAAAACACAACGCCCTGCTTTACAAGCTCCTTGATAGTTTTCCGTAAACGAACACCCACTGTCAACTTTTCGGCGCCGTTCAGGCTTCTATGCCCGGTGAAACAGCAGGTTTTCGCTCTCATATCCATATTACTCTTCCTCCCGTTTTGCGATATATCGCACATTCTATCACATATGCCGCAAAATTGCGATATATCCCACACGATATATCCCGACTTTTTATAAAATATAGTCAACGATATATCGTATAGAAGGATGATGTTATATGAATGCGAAAGAAGCTGTCGCAGCCAGGATTCTGGCTTTGTGCGACGAAAGAGGTATCGCCATTAATGCCCTTGCCAGTTGTTCCGGGGTAGCTCCCTCCACCGTTTACAGCATGCTCAACGCCAAGAGTCAGAATCCCGGCGTGGTTTCTCTGCAAAAGCTCTGCGACGGGCTGGGAATTTCCCTCAGAGAATTCTTTGATGATGACCTCTTTGACAACATCGAGCAGGAAATCAAGTAAAAAAGGAGCGCCGGTTTTGTCCAGATCCCGGTGCTCCTGATTTCTATTGTTGGTTTGATGATTATTACAAGCCAGATTTCCTCTTTTATGTACGGCACTTTGATTCATATTGAAATAATCCAGATTCGTGGTATAATTTGTTTAGGAAACACAAGAGAGGAGGCTCGAAATATGGAAAAAGTGTACGCTTTTACCGATGAGTATGGTGCATTCGGGTGGGAAATCGACAATCCTTCCGTTTCAACACACTTTATTATCACAGCTATCATCGTCAAAGAATCCGATCTGGTTGACTTTATGCAAAAATCGGAGATTCTTAGGAAGAAACACTTCCAAACAGGCGAAATCAAATCCAGCAAAATTGGAAAAGATCACTCCCGACGTCTACGTATTCTTGCTGACCTTCAGGACATTCCCTTCAGTATTTTTTCTGTGTGCATCGATAAAAAGTTATGTCTTGAAAACATGAGTGCTCGAGGACTCCAGTATAAAAAAAGTTTTTATAAATTTATGAATAACATTGTCCACCGGGAACTCCGTCGAGCCTTTAAGCAAATAGTCGTTGTTGCTGATGAAATTGGAAGTAATGAATATATGCAAAGTTTCTGCGAATATGTTAGTAATCACCAAGATATTCCCAGTCTATTTGGCGATGCACAATTTAGCTTTCAAAATAGCAAATATGATGTCCGTATTCAAATTGCCGATTTGATCAGTGGCACCCTAGCCTATGTTTATGATAGTCACAAACGTTCTGCAGATGTTCCAGACTATCTCAAGATATTACGCAACAAAATAATCAGGGTTGAACTCTACCCTAAAACATACAAAACCTATACCCTTGAAAACAGTGCCATTGCAGATGACTACGATGAGGACATTGCGCGGTTGTGTTTTGCCCAAGCCGCGAAGTTTGTTGAACATAATGCCGATAGTCCTGATCCAGAAATTCAAGCTCAAGTTGTTGTCTTGCAATACCTCTTATTTCGTTTCATGAACAATGATACCCGGGGCTATATCTATACATACGAACTTAAGCAACAACTTAGCAATACAGATCTGCGCAATCTCTCTGATCAAGCATTCCGAATGCGCATCATCGGAAAACTTCGCTATAAAGGCGTAGTAATTGCTAGTTCCCAAAAAGGGTATAAAATTCCGTCTAAACAATCCGAGTTGTATGACTTCATCAACCATGATGCCAAGATTGTGATTCCAATGCTAGCGCGGCTGAAAAAATGTCGGGATTTAATAAAAAATGCTTATCGACTTAACGCAGCAAGCCACAATATCATGAGAAAGTCCGGTTTA
>ENA-OPWH01001869-OPWH01001869.1-human-gut-metagenome-genome-assembly--contig:-NODE-1869-length-12530-cov-1.929299_pt1 | contig 12530 bp, 9 predicted proteins | sample MGYA00241506_ERZ502004 | MGnify/ENA primary metagenome ERZ502004 (study PRJEB25962, sample SAMEA2043049) | human gut metagenome | biome: human gut; feature: human-associated habitat; material: faeces... | reverse complement strand
AGAAACAGAGACGAAGCTCGTCATCCATGTAGCGCAGCAAAGTTCGCGTCCGCAAGGACCGATCCCGCCGATGCGTCCTGCTTCCTGACGGGCACCGATTTGTTTCATTTCGATACGTACGCGGAATGCTTCGGCCAATACTTTAATCAGTTGCCGGAAGTCTACCCGCTCATCGGCGATATAGTAGAAAATAGCTTTGTTGCCATCTCCCTGATACTCCACATCACCGATTTTCATATCCAGATTGAGATTCAACGCAATCTGACGCGCACGAATCATCGTAGCGTGTTCTTTGGCTTTGGCTTCGTTGAACTTTTCCATATCTACCGGCTTAGCTTTCCGATAGACACGCTTGATTTCCGTATCTGCTTTGAAGTTTGCTTTCTTCATTTGCAGGGGAACGAGCCGGCCGGTCAATGTAACCACGCCGATGTCATGGCCGGGAGCCGCTTCAACGGCAACTACATCTCCTTTTTCCAGTTTAATCTTGTTGCTGTTCCGAAAATATCCCTTCCGGGTATTTTTGAATTGCACTTCCACCATGTCACTCTCTTCTGCATTGCCCGGAATGTCCGCCAGCCAATCGTAGGTGTTCAGCTTTTTATCTTGTCGGGAGCATCCTTTGCAACAAAGGCTGCCGCTCCCATTATGAAGTTTATATTCCATAGTTTATATATTTATTATTGCTTCAACAGTACGATCATCTTCAATGAGAAGTCGAAAAATACCATTTTAGCATTTACATTCTGTTCAATATGCAGTTGTGCTTCGCTTAGCTCGTCCATGATACCCATGACGTTCCGTTCGTTGACAAAGGGGGCGAAACGGGTGGCGAAGTTCTGTTCGGGCAGCGTCATGTAGTTCATCTCCTTGCGGTGCAGGTTGTAGATGAAGTTCTCGCGGGTCATGCGCTGGCAGTAGTCCAGGAAGTTCTTCTGCCGTTCGCGTCCCATGGCAGCAAGCTGCTCGCTCCATTGTTTCATTTCCCGTATCTTGCGCTGGTAGGAGAGTCGCATCAGGCTGACAAAGAGGTTGAAGAACAGTTCGTTCTCTTCGTTCAGATGGATGGTCTCCAATGCTTTGATGAAGTCTCCGTTTGCCAGGTGGGCTATCGTCTCGCTGTCGCGGGGCTGCACTCCGTACTTCTGCTGCAGGGCTTCGGCTATGTCGGCTTCTTCAATCTTGGGAATGTTGAAGCGCTGCGTGCGGCTGAGGATGGTGGGTAGTATCATTTCCGGAGCTTCGGAGATGAGGAGGAATATCGTTTTCTCGGGTGGCTCTTCCAGCAGTTTCAGCAGCTTGTTGGCGCATACTTCATGCAGCTTTTCGGGTAGCCATACGATGGTGACTTTGTAACCTCCTTCACTGGATTTCAGACTCAGCTTGCGGGTTATCTCGTCGCTTTCCTTGGCATAGATAATAGCTTGTCCGTTTTCGGCATCCATCTCGTTCAGCCAGTGGTTCAGCCCGAAGTAGGGGCTGTTCAGCAACAGGTGCCGCCAGTTGGCGATATAGTCGTCGCAGACTTCCTTTTTCCCTTTGGCGCTCTTGACGATAGGGTATACGAAGTGTACGTCCGGGTGCACCAGCTTATTCCATTTTACGCAGGAGGGACAAGTACCGCAGGCATCGGTTTCCGTCCGGTTGGGACAGCAGATGTAGTGGGCATAGGCAAGTGCCAATGGGAGTTTTCCTACTCCGGCAGGGCCACAGAAGAGTTGTGCGTGGGGGATACGTCCTTCCTGCACTTCTTGTATCAGCCTTTGCTTGGCTGCCTCTTGGCCTATTATGTCCTTGAAACTGAACACGGGTTAATTAGTTATAAGTTATTACTTGTGACACTGCCTATTGTCAATTGTCAACTGTTGATTGTCCATTGTTTAGTAGATTTGTTTGGCTACTTCCTTGATGCTGTCTGTAGCTCCTACCGAGTAGAAGTGGAGGCTTGGGACGCCATGGGCTATCAGCTCTTTGCACTGCTGCACGCACCATTCGATACCCACTTGCTGAGCTTCCGCATCGGTGTTGCACTTCAGAACCTCTTGGGTCAGTTCCTCGGGCAAATCTACTTTGAACGTCTTGGGTATCATGCTGAGTTGTGACAACTTCTTGAAGGGCTTGATGCCCGGGATAATCGGGATGGTGACACCGGCTTGACGGGCACGTTCCACGAAGTCGAAATATTTCCGGTTGTCGTAGAAGAGCTGGGTCACGGCATACTCTGCACCCATTTCCATTTTTTTCTTCAGCCAGTAGATGTCTGTATCCATGTTGGGGGCTTCTTCATGCTTTTCCGGATAGCACGCCACACCGTATGAAAACGGGGTATTGGTAACTTTCATCTCGGAGCCGTCCACAAAAATACCTTTATTGAAGTTGTTGATTTGCTCTTGTAGTTCGACGGCGTGGTGGTAACCGTTGCCCACGGGGATAAAAGAGGATTCGTGCTTTGCCTTGTCGCCACGAAGCACCAGCAGGTCGGTGATGCCGAGGAATTGCAGGTCGAGCAGCACGTACTCCGTCTCTTCGCGGGTGAAGCCGCTGCAAAGGATGTGCGGCACCATGGTGATGTTGTACTTGTTCTGGATGGCAGCAGCTACGGCTACGGTGCCGGGGCGGCGGCGCAGGCGGTTTCGCTGGAACAATCCGTTGCCGAGGTCTTTGTACACGTACTCGCTGCGGTGCGTGGTGATGTTGATGTATTTGGGGTCGAATTCCCGTAACGTATCTATGGTTTGATACAGCTTTTCGATGCCCGTACCTTTCAGTGGTGGCAATATTTCAAAGGAAAAAGCTGTTTTTTCGTTACTGTTTATCAGGTCGATTACTCTCATTTCTCTTTCGTTATCTTTGTCCGATTGGCAAAAATCTTGCACATTGGGAACAAAAATACAAAAAAGAAATGAGAAATGCCGAAATTGCCGGCTATTCTTTTATACAGCGGATGGAAAGAGCTTTATAGTAGGGCTTACCGGTGACATGGGCAGTGCTTGATACAAACTCGTCGCTTTCGCCGAGAAAATAAATGGTGCTTTCCGAAAGGGTATGCTTTGTATGATCCCAACTCCAAAAGGCAGTCATTTTATTGGGGCTGTTGTGTCCTTTGTTGTACCACATTCCTACCGGGAAAGCATTGAACCGGGTATGGTTGTTGACGGGGGCAACTTCACCGGATACCATTGCCTGCCATTCTCCTGCTTTTAGTATGGAGGCATCGTTGCCGGTGTAGTTTTTCAGCTGTTCCCAGTCTGCATCCGATGGAATTTTCCAGCCCTCGGGAGCCAGCTCTCCTGCCAGTATGGATTCTCCATTGTAAAAATAAATATCATATTTGTCCGGCTTGTAATATCCGGCTTTGTCTGTTCCCAAGTCACTCTGTTTTTTCAAGGGAGCTCCGTCACGGTAGGTGGTGGCATGGAGCTCTTTACCCATCCAGTATTGGGCTCCAATCTTGACAATGGGGTATTCGGTAGACACTCCTTTTCTGATGTCTCGAAGGGTGTAGCATGCCACATTCACTTTGATGGCGTTTTCCGGTTTATCCAGAAGTAGCTTATGGTTATTGTCTATATAGAGCTTGTCTATGCCGGTATATTCCCCTTTAGTGTAGGTAAATCCATAGTCGTCTGTATTCCAGCTTATTCTTCCTCCGCAGATGGTGTCTTTACGGTCTGCAAGCTGTAGGATGACTCCATTGCTCAGGTCGGTCTTTTCATTTTCGCCTATGGGATAGGCTATAACGGCTCTGGAAGTCAATGACGCTGATTTGAGATATTCCTTGCAGACTTCTGCAATGGGTATCCCTTCGTGATAAATTCTGTACACATTTGAAAGAGAAAAGGAGAGAGCGGAGATATGTATGGCAGTGTAATCTTCCATATTGTCGGTGTCGATGGGAGGGAGGCTGCTCCATTCCTTGATTTTTCCGGCAAAACTGCTCAGTACGTTGCTGTTGCTCTGCATGGCTGATATGTTAATGATACATTGCGTGCTGCTACTCATTTCCACTTCGGGTATTGCACAACTGTATATACGTCCGCTCCACTCCATAATGAAGGATTGCTTGCCATCATTTATCGTTTGGGGTATGATGATGAATTCCTTGCCGGTAAGTTTGTTGTCTTTGACGCTCCATTCGCCGGAGGCTATGATGTCTTGTGTCCCCGTAAGATTACTGAAAGTCCCGTCTTCCAGATTATAATCGGCCGAGGTCTTGAGCCCGGTTGCGATGATACGCGGATTGGCTTTCAGCAAATCATTGGCAGAGTTGCTTGCGTCGGGTGTCAGAGAGATTGCCAGTTTGGACAGCTTGTGTTGGAACTCCAGGGTTACAGATTTGGTTTTACTGGTGATTCCTTGCGCTTTAGCTACCAAGAAGTCACTTTGTGCGCGGTTTTTCTCATTGCTCTGGTCTATCTGCACAGATACGGGAAGAACGGGTGTACCGGCAGCTACCCCTTCGGTTTGGTAAGGGTGGTAACTGATAAAGTCCAGTGACACATCTCCTTCCGGATAGAATACTGTCTTTTTGGGAACCAGTGTGGAGCCTTCCGTATATTCCAGGGCCAGATTGTCAATATACCGTTTTCCCTTGATGGAGCCGGAGGAAGTGGTTGCAAACAAGCCCATTCTGTCTCCTTTTTCAAAGGCGGTGTTTGTGACCTTGGTACTGGCCTTTTCCATTTTGATAGAGAACGTGATAGGTGTCGTCCCTTCCTCGATTTCCGCTTCTGATTCTTCGTCAATTCGGTTCACACAAGCTGTATTCCCTAAGGACATGCAGCAGAATAAAGAGGCAGCCAAGACTCCTCTTGCAAGAATAAGTTTTTTCATTGTATTATTATTGTGGGGCAACGGTTTTTCCGCTTTCCCAATTATACTCAATGAACCTTGTCTTAAAAATGTGGATTTAGCAGAGCTATAACCGGTATGGAAAAGTCTTTTACGCTTTTGGATGCTAATTATCAGTATCACGCTTGATGCCGCAGTGCTTTTTAATCTTATTTTTAATAACTTTTAATAGGTTTCGGGTACAAATGTAATTAAACGTGTTAAATGAAGAGGGATAAATCGATAAAACTTTTATAATTTATTTATCACACTCTGATTTTTTGCCTAACTTTACACGCTAAAATCGTAGACAGTAATAAGTTAAACCATAGATATAAACTCATGCCTTTAAATTTACCCGATAAACTACCCGCTATCGAGTTGCTGAAAGAGGAGAATATTTTTGTCATTGACAATTCCCGGGCAACCCAGCAGGATATCCGTCCGCTGCGTATCGTGATTCTGAACTTGATGCCGCTAAAGATTACAACGGAAACGGACCTGGTGCGTCTGCTTTCCAATACTCCGCTTCAGGTGGAAATCTCGTTCATGAAGATAAAAAGCCATACTTCCAAGAACACTCCGATAGAACACATGAAAACATTCTATACGGATTTCGACAAGATGCGCGGTGAAAAGTACGATGGCATGATTATCACCGGTGCTCCGGTAGAGCAGATGGATTTTGAGGAGGTGACTTATTGGGATGAGATTACTGAAATCTTCGACTGGGCGCGTACGCATGTCACCTCTACGCTCTACATCTGCTGGGCGGCGCAGGCAGGGCTCTATCATCATTATGGAGTGCCGAAGTATGCACTGGATAAGAAGATGTTCGGTATCTTTGAACATCGTACCTTGCAACCGTTGCATCCCATTTTCCGTGGATTTGATGATATGTTCTATGTGCCGCATAGCCGCCACACGGAAGTGCGCCGGGAAGATATACAGAAGGTTCCGGAATTGACGCTGCTTTCCGAGTCGGAGGATGCTGGTGTATATATGGCGGTGGCCCGTGGAGGGCGTGAGTTCTTCGTGACCGGCCATTCGGAATACTCCCCGCTGACATTGGATACAGAGTATCGCCGTGACTTGAATAAGGGCCTGCCCATTGAGATACCCCGTAACTACTATGTGGACGATGACCCGGACAAAGGAGTGCTGGTGCGTTGGCGTGCCCATGCCAATCTGTTGTTCTCCAATTGGCTGAATTATTTTGTATATCAGGAGACGCCGTATAATATTAATGAAATAGGGTGAGTTACTCGTAACTAAACGATGATAAAGCAACGTAAAATAGAGCTGCTGGCTCCTGCCAAGAATTTGGAGTGTGGCATAGAAGCTGTGAATCATGGGGCAGATGCGGTATACATCGGTGCACCCAAGTTCGGTGCGCGTGCGGCTGCTGTCAACTCTTTGGAGGATATTGCCGCTTTGGTGGAGCATGCCCATCTGTATAATGCCCGTATCTATGTGACGGTCAATACCATTCTGAAAGAAGAAGAGCTGAAAGAGACGGAGAGGATGATTTGGAAGCTGTACCGCATCGGTGTGGATGCACTGATTGTACAGGATATGGGGATTACGCGGTTGAATTTGCCGCCCATTCCGTTGCATGGCAGTACGCAGATGGATAACCGTACGCCGGAGAAAGTACGTTTCCTTGCCGATGCCGGTTTCCGTCAGGTGGTGTTGGCACGCGAATTTTCTTTGCAGGAGATACGCGGTATCCATGAGGCGTGTCCCGACGTGCCGCTCGAAGTCTTTGTACACGGGGCTCTTTGCGTCAGTTATAGCGGGCAGTGCTATGTCAGCCAGTCGTGTTTCGGGCGCAGTGCCAACCGGGGGGAATGTGCGCAATTCTGCCGTTTACCCTTCAGTCTGGTAGATGCCGATGGCAAGACCATTGTGCGTAATAAGCATCTGCTTTCTTTGAAGGACCTCAACCAAAGCGAGGTGTTGGAAGAACTGCTGGATGCCGGAGCCACTTCGCTGAAGATAGAAGGCCGCTTGAAGGATGTGACCTATGTGAAGAATGTGACGGCGGCTTACCGTAGGAAGCTCGATGCCATTTTTGCCCGTCGCAAGGAATATGCCCGTGCTTCTTCGGGCACCTGCCGTTTCGATTTCCAGCCACAGTTGGACAAGAGTTTCAGCCGCGGTTTCACCCATTATTTCCTGCAAGGAAGGGGAGGGGAGATCACTTCGTTCGATACGCCCAAATCTTTGGGAGAGGAGATGGGCACTTTGAAGGAACAGCGCGGTGGATATATTACGGTGGCAGGCGTAAAGCCTTTCCACAACGGAGACGGTGTCTGTTTTCTGGATGAGCAGGGACGTTTGCAAGGTTTCCGCATCAACCGGGTGGATGGTAACAAACTCTATCCGGCAGGGGAAGTGCCTCGCATCAAACCTCGTACACGGCTTTATCGCAATTTCGACCAGGAGTTTGAACGTATCCTTACCCGTAAATCCTCCGAACGCAAAATCGGTGTTTGTTGGGAGTTGGCAGATACTTCCTTCGGTTTCAGCCTGACGGCTGCGGACGAAGATGATAACCGCGTGACACTCTCTTTCCCTTATCCGAAAGAACCGGCACGCACGCCACAGGCGGATAATCTGCGCAGCCAACTGGCTAAGTTGGGGAATACCCCTTTCGAGGTAGCCGGGCATTTATCAGAAGAGGCGTCGGGTATCAGGCTCAATCTCTCTGAAAACTGGTTTCTTCCTGCTTCCGTGGTGGCAGACTGGCGTCGGCAGGTGATAGATAGGCTGATTGTGGCTCGGCGTGTTACTTATCGTCGTGAGTTGGCTGTCTGGAAACCGACAAGCCATGCTTTCCCTGCTACTTCACTGACCTATCTGGGCAATGTGATGAACAGTGCTGCCCGGAGTTTTTACCGTGAGCATGGACTTTCGTCTATAGCACCTGCCTACGAGGCACAAGCGGTTCCGGATGCTGTACTCATGTTCTGCAAACATTGCCTGCGTTTCAGTATGGGATGGTGTCCCACCTATCAGAAAGGACATTCTCCTTATAGGGAACCTTATTATTTGGTTGGGACGGACGGCAAGCGTTTCCGCTTGTCTTTTGATTGCAAGAATTGCCAGATGAAAGTCATTGCTCATGAAGAGCCGCTTTAATGAAGGACGAAGAATGAGGAATTACTAATAAAGACTTGAAAATGAGGAGTGAGGAACGGGCACATAATGAAAGGCTGGCAAATGACCGGTACCGGGAAGCGGGCAGGGACAAACATCCTTTGCGTTCACTGCGTTCCCTCCTATTCTGCATTCTTTATTTTTCATGCTTCATTGCTTTAGTTTCCTGCCATTATTCCCGTCCTAATCTTGAAGATGAACATCTGTCTAAGGAGACGCGTGATTCGCTGGCCTATCTTTTTGAGCGGCATTATACTTGGAATACCAATCTGGAAGTGCTGGCAGATTCTGTGAATTTGGCTTGTCTGCCCGTGAAGGACTGCTATAATATGCTTTATCGGGGAGACCGCGTGGTGGTTGCCGAGTTCGCCATCCATCCTGCCGACAGTGTGGATAGTGTATGGGTGAAGCTTGCCCATTCGCAGGAAGTGCAGGGTTGGTTGCGGGAGTCCGAAATGATGCATGCCTTTGTTCCTACAGACAGCATTTCGCAGGCCATCTACTTGTTCAGTGATACCCATGCCTCTTATTTTATCATTATTTTTGCCTTGTTTGTGGCAGTCTGGCTGTTCCGGGCTTTTCGGCGCAAACAGTTGAGGATGGTGTACTTTAATGATATAGACAGTCTCTATCCGTTGTTGCTATGTCTGCTGATGGCGTTCTGTGCCACTATTTACGAATCTATACAAGTGTTTGCGCCGGAGACGTGGCAACACTTCTATTTTAATCCTACCTTGTCGCCGTTCAAGGTACCGCTTGTGCTTTCTGCTTTTCTGATGGGTATCTGGCTGTTTATAGTGGTGTTGCTGGCGGTACTCGACGATTTGTTTCGCCAGTTAAGTCCGGCGGCGGCCGTATTCTATCTGTTGGGGCTGGCCTCCTGCTGCATCTTCTGTTATTTTTTCTTTATCCTGACTACATCTATCTACGTCGGATACTTGTTTTTGACCGCTTTTGTATGGGTATTCCTCAAAAGGCTTCGCATTTCGCTGCTGGCTTCACGCTATCGTTGCGGCAGATGCGGGCAGAAACTGAGGGAGAAGGGAGTCTGCCCACATTGCGGAGCTATCAATGAATAAAAAAGCTTTGTAACTTTTCCATATTCAGTAGGAAAATGTAACTTTGTAGTTGAACTTTTAAAAGGAGGAATTGATTATGAGTAGTTTGGAGTTGGAAGCCGGAAAATTGGAGTTGATTCGTGAGATAGTCAATATCAATAGCAGTACTGCATTGGAGAGCCTCAGAAAATATATGAAGGAGGTTTTGAATAAGAATAGTCATTCCATTCCGACAGCGGCAGATAGCAAATTGCTGACTAAGCGTATGCTTGCAAAGTATGCCGGTAGTTGGAAGGACAATCGTGATTCTGATGAAATCAATGATGATATATATGCATCACGCCTTTCTCGAAAAGAAGAAAACTTTAGCCCCTTTGACGAATGAAACGATATTTGCTTGATACTAATATTTGTGTTCGCTTCATGCGTCAGAAATTTGGAGTAGACGAACATATTGAAAAGGTGGGCTGGGAACATTGTTGCATTTCGGAGGTTACGGTAGCAGAGTTGTTGTTCGGTGCAGAGCGAAGTAATAATGTGGAGAGAAACTTGCAGCTTGTTACTGATTTCTGCCAAGATATCAAGGTAATACCTTTGTCCTCGGCTTTATGTTGTTATGCCCGGAGTAAGGCTGCCTTATAGTCAAGGAACTCCCATTGAGGATTTGGACTTATTTATAGGATGTACAGCGGTGGCTAACCAAATGATAATGGTTACTGAAAACAAGAAACATCTGGAAAGAATACCTAATATTGAAATTGAAAACTGGGTACATAGAGGATAACTTCTCCTCTGTCAGATAGAAACATAGAAACGGTCGTTCGGGTATGCAATGTGTAAGTACCCGAACGACCGTTTCTATTTTCCTTTACTTTCGGAGGGACAAAGCTCTCCAATCAGAACCTGCACCTCAACTCTATTCCCGCCTGCACAGGCCGTCCTTTCTGCATAAATCTGTTCCCCATACTCTCAAAATAGAACGAAGCATACTCTTTGTCCAGTGCATTGCGCACCCAGAAATCAATCTGTCCATGTCCTTTCTGGAAGCTGATACGTCCGTTCAGCGTGCCGTAGAAGGCTTGGCTCACGGTATTCTTCTCGGTCCAGTAGATGCGCCCGGCACCGGTGTAGTTAGCGTTCAGCTGGATGCGGTCCAGCCAGTGTCCCGGACGGATGCGGAAGATGTACTGACCGCCCACGTTCATGGTATGCTTGGGAACAAAGGGTACGTGCTTGCCGTTGTAGCTGATTTCCTGAAGCTCCCCATTCACTTTCTCGTTGGTGATGTAATCCTTAAAGGTGGCATAGGTATAACCATAACTTGCATTCAGCGTGAAGTCCGTAGCAACGGCAGCCGTCAAGGCAACCTCTGCCCCCTGGCTGCGGCTTTTGCCGGCATTTGCCGTTTCGCGTCCCAGTCCGCTTGGGGCGAAGCGTGAAATCTGCTGGTCGCGGGTTTCCAGCCAGAAGATGGCGGCGTCGGCATGCAGACGTCCGTCCAGCAGATTCAAGTGTGTTCCTATTTCGTAGTTCCAGGTCTGTTCGGGCTTGTAGACGGTGGCGGATTTTGCATCCGGATTCTCTCCCGCATCGGGGAAGTATTTGCCCACCAGCTCTTTGTAGGCATCCGGCACGTTGGGCATAATCGCCTCTTTGCTTTGCCGCATCATGTCATTCTTCAAACTGGATTGCAGCAGGTCGGAGAACATCTGCACGTTGTAACCTCCCGAACGGTAACCTTTGCTGACCGTTGCATACACATTTCCTCTGTTTCGCGCAAAGTCATACTGCAAAGCAAACTTGGGCAACAGCTGAAGATAATCCTTATCAATGTTTCCTTGGTAGCGCGACTCTACGGTCAGCGCCGTCTCCGGCATCATCTCTATTTCGCGGATGACGACGTCGCCCCGCTTCATTTCTCCCTTGATGCCCACCTTGTAGTCCAGGCTGGTGCCGGAGTTGTAATCCATCTTCATACGCTCATAATCCAGGCGTAACCCGGCAGTGAACGACACTCCTTTCAGCCCGAATAAATCTCTGAAGGTGGATTGATGGAAGAGTGCCCCATTCAGCAGCGGAGTGTTGAAACTGCCCCCGATGGGCATGGTCCGGCTGCTGATGCCCAGTGAGGGCAGGATATTCATACTCATGGATGGTCCCATCTCTACTTGTATTTGCGATGGGATGACACTGCCCAACATCTGGTTCAGCATCCCCATTCCGGCTTCCCTGAAAGTGACGGGAGCTTCCGTATTCAGCCATTGGTAGAAGCCGAAGGCGCCGGTGGTCCATTGCCAGCGGCTGCCGCTTTTACTCTTCAAGATGATTTCCTCGCTCAGTGCGTGGGAGCGTTGTTTCTGTTGCAGGGTATAGATGTCGTTGGCGGTGAAGTCTTGGTCTATGTCCATGCAGTCCTTTAGAAACTGGTAGCCGGTGACCATGCTCAACGTGAAGTGCTGTGCCTGGTATTCCAGGTTCAGACCCGTGTTCAGCAGGTTGCGGTAGTAGTTGCTACGGGCGTTATTGGAGATTTTTCCGATGTAGGGCTTCAGCGGCTCGCTCTGTGCTTCGGGGGCCAGGCTGCCTTGGTAGAAATACGGGTAGCCACCCTGGTCGCTGTATTCGTAGTTGATGTTTAGGTCCACCTTCCAGTTGTCCGAGGGGAGGTAGATGGCGCGGATGCGTCCACCTGCCGATTGCCCCTTGTCCGCTTTCTCGTCCCTCACCGTGTTGCGGAAGAATCCTCCTTGATAATCGTAAAAACCTCCGGTGGAAAAGGCGAACCGTTCCGAAAGGCGGTGATAGTGGGTCAGCGAGGTATTATAGGCATTGTACGTACCTGCCCCCATGCGGAAGTCCGTCCCCTGGTAGGAGAAGGGCGATTTGGTGTGCACCTTAATCAATCCACCCATGGCATTGCGCCCGTAGAGCGTGCCCTGCGGACCGCGTAGCACGTCGATGCGCTCTACGTCGGCATAGCTGAAGTCGAAGGCTGACTTGTCTATATAAGGTATATTGTCTACATAAAGTCCTACGGAGGGAGTGTTGATGCGCGAGCCGATGCCGCGGATATAGACTGCCGAAGTCAGTCGCGAGCCGTAGTCGGGGATAAACATATTGGGCACTACGGATGTCAGATTCTTGATGGAGTTCACCTGTGCGTTCTGCATGTCCTGCTGCGAAAGCAGGGTGACGGCGGCGGGCTGCTCGCGCAGTTTCCGGTTTTCTTTGGGGGCGGCGATGACGGTTATTTCCTCTACATCCACCACTTTCAAGGTGTCTGCCTCTTCGGCAAGTACGTTGCCGGTTGCCAGGAGGCAGAAGATACCGGTCAAAATTCTATATCTATTCATAAACTGGTTTTTTAGCGCCTGCAAAGTAAAGGGATTCTTGCGGAAGGGACAATCCTCATTTATTAGGATTTCGTTCCTGGAGTGCTAATCTTAAATCGTTCCATCATGCGGAAAATATCGTTCCTCC
>ENA-OPWH01001851-OPWH01001851.1-human-gut-metagenome-genome-assembly--contig:-NODE-1851-length-12600-cov-1.434197_pt1 | contig 12600 bp, 5 predicted proteins | sample MGYA00241506_ERZ502004 | MGnify/ENA primary metagenome ERZ502004 (study PRJEB25962, sample SAMEA2043049) | human gut metagenome | biome: human gut; feature: human-associated habitat; material: faeces... | reverse complement strand
TAGCTCCTTGGATACAGGGTATAATGCGTCAGCTTCAATAACCACAGATCGGTGCTTTGATATATTCGAAAGTTATTGTACCTTTGTGGTGGCTTTGTGCTGAGAGTGCTCCCATCCCTCGAGCAGGGTCTCGGAGTCCTCAAGGCTTAAAAGGGAATCAGGTGAAACTCCTGAACAGTCCCGCTGCTGTAATCCTCGCAAAGCAGCCATCATAACCACTGCACCTTGTGTAATTGGTGTGGGAAGGGATGTCTGTATGAGGTAAGTCAGAAGACCTGCAAGGCTTGAAGCGCTACGAGGTATAGCATAAGGAAATAACCGTCACTTTTCAGATTCTAGTCTGAGACTTCTATTCCCCCAGCTGTACGCTCCTCGCTACTCCGAGTCGAGCGCGACAGGAGATGTATGTTACAATGCGAGCGATGCATCTAAGCATCGCACCACGGTGAGTAATAAATGGGACATCTTGAGTGCCTACGGGCTTTCTCTACGAGCAGTAGCTGTGACACAACCTTCCGAGTCAAAAAGCTTTGATCACAGCGATGCACCTAGGAGACTCTTTGGATGCTCTACGAGACTAGATTAGGAGGACATTTACTTTAAATAGGGGAACGTTTTCGATAAAGTGATTGAGCAATGTCTTGCTACTACGATCTCCATGAGTGCCATAAAGGCAAACGTGCTACCATAGCACCCGTGCCGTGTGAGATCTATCAGGTGTCTGATCGTCACAACCAAGAGAAGCTTAAGAGCAGGCTCTCGTCTATGCCGTTGTCCCTATATGCACTACGCTAGTGCGTGCGAACTAGATCAGTCTGTGTCACCGCAGACTCCGAGCGGAGCGACCACTGTACATACTTATCACTTGAGGAGCAGCTGTAGGTTCTAGTCAGTCTACCGAAAGACTAGGAGATAGACCAATAGATCCTCTTGCCACCCCGAGCAAATCATGAATGCGAGTCCCAAGCTGAGGTCACAGCCTCACGCTCTAAACGCCGAGAGGATCCGCTACTAAGAGACAGGTATGGTGCGTACCACTGGTCACAGGTTAAGTGTGTGTTGAAAAAAGACCAGCGACTACCACCCTACTCTCCCCAAACAGAGCGTCTCACGTAGCTCTCTCCCCTCTCTAGACAAGCATCATGGTCACTGTTCCGCTCTAGGAGAGTTCTGTTGACCAGTTCAACAGACTCTAGGGAGGTCGCTGCAAGGCGCACTATCCCGCTAGATGCTATGCCACACTCTTGTGGTGATATAGCAATCCAAAGAGCATCCGAATAGTTGAAGTCCACACGCAGTACGCTGAGTACCTGTCGTGTGGACTTCTCTTTTTAATACTGACGTGTAGCGATATGTAGGGACGCACGGCTCGTGCGTCCGTCCCCGTTAAAGCCCTAACGCCGTAACCCTTGATACAACGGACGCACAGACCGTGCGTCCCTACAAAGGGTTACACGTATCATCGCTACACGTCTCGCTTTGACGACGACATCTGCAAAGTTCTCTGTCGCCACACAAAAAAGAGGATGATACCGTAAACCAGTACCATCCTCCCGTAGTGGAGCATATCGGACTTGAACCGATCACCTCGACACTGCCAGTGTCGCGCTCTAGCCAGATGAGCTAATGCCCCAAGAGTCAGATCAACCCTCAATCGAGGTCTCTCATGAACATCGAGGTGTCTCACGAACTACTGCAAAGGTAGTGAAAACTTTCCACTTAGCCCACCGCGAGATTTTGCACGACAAGGGGGCTAACTACCCTTTCTCGTTATCTCACAGAGAAAAATAGCTTGTAAGTAACCATCGGCATAAAGCCCTGCGTGTACATCGTCGAGTACTCCCCATTGTCGAAGAGGATAGACATGACATTCTTACGATTCGTCACATTCTGCAGGTCCACTGCCCACTCCTGGGTGATGCGCTGACCTATCTGGCGAACGCCTATCTTTAAATCTGCTCGGAGGTAATCCTTAGCTTGAAGAGCATTGACCTGTGTCTTGTCAAGCTCTATGCGACCGCTCTGCTTATATAGATCTTCTCGTATCGGTGTGTAGCGAACGCCCCCCGCATAGGAAGCCTTGAGATCGGTAAAGAGCGCCCAGTGCTTCGGCAACTGCCACTCATATCCACCCGTCATATTGACAAGATACCGGCCATCAAAGACCGTACTCCACCACTCTTTCTGAAATCCTGTCGTATAGGTCGAGCTGTAGAGTGAAGCGTTGAAGAGGAGGTAGTAGTTGTTGCTGTAAAACTTCTCCACCGTAAGCTCTACACCGTAGTTTCTACCACGTCCCTTATTGACTAGATCGCTCTGACGCTCTATGTAGTTTTGTCCAGCGCCTCCTATTTCTAGGAGCGTCCATATAGAGTTCGGATCATTGACCACGGGTACTCTGTATAGCTCCTGATAGTATCCCTCTATCTTAGCATGCCAGTTAGGCGCAAAAGCCCAGTCGTAGTAGAGATCGACTTGCGCACTACGTGTAAAGTCAACCCGCTTATTGCGATACTCAATACCCTCTGACGTATAGTGACGTATGAAGTAGAAAGAGCGAGGGAGCATCTGACTATACAGTCCCGCAGCAAGACCGATGGTATGAGAGCGAGTTGGCTGATACTGGAAGCCCATACGGGGCTCGATAGCATAGCGATCATTGATCGTAAGGTACATACTATGTAGTCCCAATGTGGCTGTCCAATAGTCTCCTAGGCGATGACGATACTGTCCATAGGCTCGGATCAAGCCATAGAGCGGACTCTCCTCAGCAATCGTCCGTACGCCTAGAGCAAACGTACTATCAGCCGTTTGCTCTAGGTAGCGCGCATCAAAGAGATCACCTTTGAGGCCTGCCACGAGTATCCCCTCCCGACTGGGATGCCATGTAAGATCTGAGTGAAGCGACCACCTATTCTCCTGTGCAGCCTCCGACCACATGAGATGCCACTGAGGATCCTGCTTGTCCCCTTGGAGGTTCATCGTATCAACAGGCATACCAGTATCAGAGCGTACGAAGGAGAGCTGCGTACTGAGTGACATGCGAGAAGAAAACTGTACGCTATGTGTCAGCCCTGCAATGTAAGTTGTCGAATTGATTGCTATGCGCTGTGCGAAAGAAAGCTTACTAAAGTCGTAGTCGGCATATTCAAAACTGTCTCCCAGCTCGTTTGTGGCAAAGTGTATGTGACTCTTGCTAAATAGTCCGATGAAAGAAAGCGAATGCCCATGCCCTAGGTCGAAGTGGAGCTTCGTCGTGAAGTCTTGATAGCGTGGCACCACTGGCATCTTAAAGCCTAGAGCATGCATGATGTCAGGGACAGAGTAGCGATAAGAAGCAAGGTAAGACGATTGACTCCCCTTGCGCAGGTACCCCTCAGCACCTAGCTCTAGTCCACCAAAGCCTGACTGTAGCCAGAACTCATGTCGCTCGAGATTGCCACGGCGTAGACGCAAGTCAAAGATGCCCGAGAGCGCATTGCCATAAGGAGCTGGCCAAGCACTCAGGTGAAAGTCCGAGTTGGTCAGCAGATTGGTATTTAGATAGCTTACCTGTCCTCCAGTCATACCGACACCTGTATTGAAATGATTGGGATTGCTAATCTCGATACCATCTAGGATCCACTGCACCCCAGAGGGTGAATTACCTCGTATGATGATATCGTTGCGAGAGTCGTTGACTGGCATGATACCAGCGAAGCTACGCACCATACGAGCTGGATCTCCTAGAGAAGCAGCAAAGCGATACGCCTCATCAACGCTAAAGCTACGCGCTCCAGCTAGGCTGAGTCTATTCGTAGGAGTACTCTTGTCATACGGAGCTGTCACGACCACGGCATCGAGCTTAGTATCTGATGGTGTCAAGGCTATATGCAGCACACTCTGCTTGCCCGCTACAACGAGGAGGTCTACCTCCTGAGACTCATAGCCTATACAACTAATCTGCAAGGAGCAACGACCTACAGGTAACCGTAGAGAAAATTTCTGATCTGAGCCTGTCGTTGTTCCTACGAGTGGATCACTACCGACCAATACGATCGAGGCTCCAACGATCGTGTCATCAGGGAGTGCGGAGATGACCTCTCCGCGCACCTCTTGTGTAAATGGTTCCTGAGCATTTAACCGAGCATTTAGATAAGCGGTTAGTGCAAGGGTAATGATAAGTAAGACGAGCTTCGTGAGATGTCGCATGCGAATTTGAGATGATTGATTTCACTCGCAAAAGTACCACAAAAAAGTTACCAAAGTATGACACATACACCTCAGAAGTCTCTCTTCCTCTGTTTCATAGATCACATCCTTAGAGAGGGGTATGAGCGTAAAGAACTTCGTCTCCTAGGCATTTCGTGGTCTTTACACTACCTAGTTTTTTGCTTCTAAAGGGTTGGTATCTTCATTTTCACTATCTTTGGGGAGCGAATGAGCTTAGCTCACTAAATTCAATACAGATCAATCTATAACATCATACCATTATGAAGACTACTCCATTTACAGAGCGTCACATAGCACTGGGTGCTAAGATGCACGACTTTGCAGGCTACAATATGCCTATCGAGTACCCTACGGGAATCCTTGAGGAGCATATGAATGTGATCAATGGCGTCGGCGTCTTTGACGTGTCACACATGGGAGAGTTTTGGGTCAAGGGACCGAAGGCTCTCGAATTCCTCCAGAAAGTATCGAGCAACGATGCCTCCAAGCTAGAGGTGGGACAGATACAGTACAGCTGCTTCACGACGGAGCAGGGCACACTACTAGACGACTTCCTCGTATATCGCTACGAGGAGGACAAGTACATGCTCGTCCCCAACGCTGCTAACGTCGTCAAGGACTGGGCGTGGTGCCTCAAGCAAAACGATATGGGTGCTGACCTAGAGGATGGCTCCGCAAAGGTCGGACAGCTAGCTGTACAGGGCCCGAAGGCGACCCAAGTACTGCAGCGTCTGACGGACATCGACCTGCTCGACATCCCCTACTACCACTTTAAGGTAGGCACCTTCGCAGACTGCCCCAACGTGATCATCTCCAATACGGGCTACACGGGTTGCGGAGGCTTCGAGCTCTACTTCTTCCCTCAGTATGCCGACAAGATCTGGGACGCTATCTTTGAGGCTGGCAAGCCCGAGGGCATCATGCCAGCTGGTCTGGGTGCGCGTGACACGCTTCGTCTGGAGGCTGGCTTCTGCCTCTATGGCAACGATATCGACGATCACACGTCACTAGAGAGTGGCCTAGGCTGGATCACCAAGCTCACAGACAATAAGCCCGACCTCGTAGGTCGTGAGGCTCTGCTCAAGCAGAAGGCTGAGGGCTTGACGCGCAAGCTCGTCGCCTTTGAGATGGTCGACAAGGGCATCCCCCGTCAACACTACGACATAGTCAACGAGGCTGGCGAGAAGATCGGTGTCGTCACCTCTGGTACCATGTCTCCCGCACTCAAGGTGGGCATTGGTATGGGTTACGTCTCTACGGAGTACAGCAAGCTGGACAGCAAGATCTACATCTCCGTCCGCAAGCGTAACCTAGAGGCTAAGGTAGTCAAGCCCCCCTTTCGCAAGTAATCACACGCTGCGCTAAGCGACAAGCAGCACGCTAAGCAAAGCCCTCCACTGAGCATCTCTGCCTCACTCGTGGAGGGCTTTGACCATACGACCTACTCCCCTACCAATCCGCCATCCCATCCGATGAAGGCCTCAGATACTTCCATTTTTAATGCTCTTAGCCCCAACACGGCTCTATTCTTCATACCTCCCTACCAGAGAGCTTACTCCTGGGAGAAGGAGCAGATATATCGATTCTTCGATGATGTCATGCGACTCGTTCACTCCGAGCTAGACCCCAAGCAGAAGGATAAGCAAGAGCACTTCTTCGGGACGCTCGTCTACAAGTCAGAGCCGACGGGCTCCTTTATCAATCTCAATGTCATCATTGACGGACAGCAACGACTTACCACCTCGCTCCTCTTCTGCATCGCTCTGCGCGACCTCTCCACAGATCCACAAGAGAGGGCTGACATAACCAATACATTGCTAACGAGTAGCAACTCCTCGTTTGAAGATCATGTCAAGCTCAAGCAGGTCACGGCGGACTTCGATGCTTATCGAGCATTGGTGAGAGGCGATGAGGAGCGAGTCCCTGGTAAGATAACCGATGCCTACAAGCTCTTTGTCAAGCTCTTGACGCCTAAGCTGCAGATCGAGGGGCTGACCATACGGCACTTCATCACAGCTCTGCAGCGGATCAACGTGGTCACCATCCTGCTTGATGAGAGACCCTACAAGGGCGAGGACCCTCAGGTTATCTTTGAGACACTCAATTCGCTCGGCAAGCCCCTCACCCTATCGGACCTTATCCGCAACTACATCTTACTCGGGATGCCTAGCAAAGAGCAGACGAAAACTTACGATGAGAAGTGGCAGCCTAAGATAGAGCAGCCTCTCGGCGAAGCTTATCTCTCTAAGTTCTTTCGCGACTACCTTCAGTGCCGGGACAAGAAGCCCTACAAGGTGGTCAACGACAACAACACCAAAGAGCTCTACTACCAGTTCAAAGAGTTTGTCGAGCAGACCTTCACCAGCCAAGACTCCCTTATAAAGGATATACAGTCCTATGTGCCGTGCTACCTAAGCATCATAGACCCATCGCACTACGAGGACGCAACCTCGGACAGCGAGACCATCCGAGAGCTCCTATGCAACATCTTCGAAGACATCACGAGCGAAGCCTTTAAGCCTGTTGTTCTGGAGCTACTGCACATGTATCAAGCCAAGGCTCCCGCGACCACCATCAGTGGTGCCCTGCTGATAGAGACCCTAGAGAGCATACGTACCTACCTGATCCGTCGTCGTGTCCTAAGCTTGACGATTGGGGAGAATATGAACATTCCCCTACTGACCTCGTACCTTCCAGCCATAGCGAACCAGCAGACATCGCTCATGGATGTTTTAGCCAACCAGTTCTACCACCTACGTTTCCCCAATGACAAGGAGGTGCGAGACACATTGGAGCGCATCGCTTTTTACAAAGGACTAAATAAATATAGCAAGTTCATACTGGGCAAGATGGAGGAGCGACAAACAAAGGTAGCGGTTCCCTTTAAGAATAAGGCCGTCACTATCGAGCATATTATGCCACAGACGCTCAACGAGGTGTGGCGCTCCGAGTTGGGCGAGGAGAAGGCTGAGGAGGTGCATCAGCATTATCTGCACAATATCGGCAACCTCATACTCACGGAGTTCAATAGTGAAATGGGCAATAAGTCTTTTGCCGACAAGAAGGCAAAACTCTCCACTTCGACCATCCGATACAGCCACGACATCTGTCAGTATGAGCAGTGGTGTGAGGAAAGCATCCTCGACCATCAAGATCGTATGATCAGTCTCTTCCTAGACACCTTCGCACTGCCCGATGAATACAAGATGGCTAACAATTGGAGGGACGCCAACAAGCAGACGACGGAGATGTTCTTCTACCCACTAGAGTCTGATCCGACAATCCTCACCAAGCGCAAGCCCAAAGCCGTCGTGCTCTTTGGCAGTAAAATCGAAGTCAAGTCTTGGAGGACGCTCTTACTTCTCTTTTTCAAAAATTCGATCAACACCCTCAGGCCAAGAGTATCTTGTTTGACAATCAAAAAGAGGTTCTTGGGAGAGCCGATGCTCTAATCCTTTGGAAGGATTTGAAGTCAAAGCCGGTAAGCTATAGGCACCTCTACAAGACAATAGATAATAAGCATTGCTATAATGCGACCGACAACATTGCTGATGACTGCATTTGTATCAATGCGACTCTGAATACGCAAGCCCTCATCGACCGCATCGCTAGAGTGATGCAACTACTAGACTTGGACTCCGAAGAGGTCATCATTAAACTATAAACGAGCAGACACACTTATGAGAGAAGTAACTTTTGATATTTGTCCGTGCCCTGTGCTCTACCCTTACTATCATCAGGAGGACAGCGTGGTGGTCGTTGTGGACATACTGCGTGCTGGCACCTCGATGGTGGCGGCCTTTGACCATGGTGCTAAGGAGATCATACCCGTAGCGACGACCGATGAAGCCGAGAGCTTTCTCGGCAAGGGCTACGTGGTGGCTGCCGAGCGCAATGCGATGCGTTGTCCGTGGGCTGACCTAGGTAACGACCCCTCCGAGTTTACCGCTGAGCGGATCGGTGGACGTAGCATCGTATTCACGACGACCAACGGCACCCAAGCCATTCACGCAGCTCGGGAGGCTGGCGCAGCGGAGATCATCGTTGGCGCTTTTAGCAATCTCACCGCCGTAGCGCGCCACTGCCAAGCTTCGGGGCGTGCAGTGACGGTACTCGCTTCTGGTTGGCAAAACAGCTTCTGCATCGAGGACACGCTCTACGGCGCTGCGCTCCTAGACAAGCTTGAGGAGCTGGGCACAACCTACCGACTCTCCGACAGCAGCCGCACGGCGCTAGAGCTTTACCGCCAGCACCGGGCGCATCTCTACGACTACCTCTATAATTGCGATCACAACCAACGTCTGATACAGCGTGGCTACCCCGAGAGCCTACGTCTCTGCCTCGAGCAAGACTGCTCAATACACATTCCCACGCTCAACGAAGCTGGGCAGCTATATGTCTAAACCGCTGCCCTCAACGCTAATTTCCGTACATTTGCAACGTAAGTAGTTTCAGACCCATTATACACAACCCGCTATGATTAGTTACTTTGTCCTTGGTGATACGATTTATGCCGTCTCACACACCTCAGCTCTCAGCGAGGAGACCTGCGAGCGTCTCTCGTGGCTCTTTGGCGGAGCGCAGCTGGCTCCCGAGTCTCATCTCGAGGGGACCTTTGTGGGACCTCGTCCTACGCAGGTGACTCCATGGAGTACCAACGCTGTGGAGATAACGCAAAACATGCGCATCGCTGGCATCGACCGTATCGAGCAGCTCACACGTACTCACGAGGCTAAGCCGCACTACGACCCGATGCTCCAAGCGATCTACAAGGGGCTAGGTCAAGAGAGCTTCGCCATGACCGCTGAGCCACAGCCGATCCGTGAGATCACGGATCTGGAGGCGTACAACGAGGAGGAGGGACTAGCCCTAAGCGAGGAGGAGATAGCTTACCTACAGGGTGTCTCGGCACGCATTGGTCGTCCGCTGACAGACTCTGAGGTCTTCGGCTTCTCACAGGTCAACTCGGAGCACTGCCGTCACAAGATCTTCAACGGCACCTTCATCATCGACGGCTTGCGACAAAACGATTCGCTCTTTGCGATGATTAAGCAAACCTCCAAGGAGAACCCCAACGGCATCGTATCGGCTTACAAGGACAATGTGGCTTTTGTCAAGGGTCCCCGCGTCTGGCAGTTTGCGCCAACGAGCGCGACGGAGCCTTCGCTCTTCACACTACGGGAGTGCAATACGGTCTTGGCGCTAAAGGCTGAGACGCACAACTTCCCCACGACGGTCGAGCCCTTCAACGGAGCAGCGACAGGCTCGGGAGGTGAGATCCGTGACCGCATGTGCGGTGGCAAGGGGTCGCTACCACTCTCAGGTAGTGCCGTCTACATCACCTCCTACCCACGCCTAGAGAAGGATCAGAAGCTTAGCCCCGCCAAGCTAGATCCACGTCCTTGGCTTTACCAGTCTCCGCAAGAGATCCTGACGAAAGCGAGTGACGGTGCTAGTGACTTTGGTAATAAGTTTGGACAGCCCCTGATCAATGGTTCGCTACTCACCTTCGAGCATCAGGAGGGTGCCGACAGCACGCTCTACGGCTACGACAAGGTGATCATGCTAGCGGGCGGTATGGGCTACGCGCCCCAAGAGGATGCTAAGAAGGAGACCCCACAGCCAGGCGAGACGGTCGTGCTACTCGGGGGTGACAACTACCGCATCGGTATGGGCGGCGGTGCCGTCAGCTCTGTCGCTACGGGCGAGTACAGTAGCGGTATAGAGCTTAATGCGGTACAGCGTGCCAATCCTGAGATGCAGAAGCGTGTCCTCAACGTGGTCCGCGCCATCAGCGAGCAGGGCGACAACCCGATCGTGAGCATCCACGACCATGGTGCTGGCGGACACCTGAACTGTCTCACCGAGCTGATCGAGGAGACAGGTGGACGCATCGACATTGACGCACTTCCTGTAGGCGACCCGACGCTCTCCGCTAGAGAGATCATCGGCAATGAAAGCCAAGAGCGTGTCGGTCTGCTCATCCAGGAGCGTGAGTATGCGCAGATGGAGCAGATAGCACGTCGTGAGGGTAGTCCTATATATAAGGTAGGCGAGACGACCGACGATGAGCGTCTCCTCTTTAGCACAGAGCGGGAGGGACGCGCAGCCATCGACCTAGCCGTGTCCGACCTACTGGGACAGTCGCCCAAGACGGTTATGGAAGACGAGACGGTCGCTCACCAGTTTGCCCCAGTAAGCTATGACAAAGAGCTGTGGCGCGAATATCTAGACAAAGTCTTGACCCTCGAAGCGGTCGCCTCTAAAGATTGGTTGACCAACAAAGTGGACCGCTCCGTGACGGGTCGTGTGGCACAGCAGCAATGCGTTGGTGCGCTTCAGCTACCGCTCTCCGATCTTGGTGCTATGGCACTAGACTACGACGGCAAGAGCGGTATGGCTACTGCCGTAGGACATGCGCCTCAGGTAGCACTCATCGATGCTGGGGCTGGCTCTCGGATGGCTATCGCAGAGGCTCTGACGAACATTGTCTTTGCCCCCATCGAGGGCGGCATACGTGGCATCTCGCTCAGTGCTAACTGGATGTGGCCTTGTCGCAACAAGGGCGAGGACGCACGTCTCTATCAGGCGGTGCAGGCTTGTAGTGAGTTTGCCATAGATCTAGGGATCAACATCCCGACGGGCAAAGACTCGCTCTCCATGACGCAGAAGTATCCCGACGGAAAACAAGTGATGAGCCCAGGCACACTGATCATCACCGCAGCAGCTCCCGTGAGCAACGTCAGGGGCATCGTAACGCCTGAGCTCAAGGCGGCTAAGCAGAGCCGTCTGCTTTACATAGACTTTAGCTTTGCTCCGATGGCGCTCGGTGGCTCAGCTTTGGCACAAGCCTTGGGACAGCTGGGCGACAGCTTCCCCACAGTCGGCGACACCGACTACTTCGCCACCGCCTTTGAGGCCATTCAGGAGTTGATCCACAAGGGCTTAGTCCTAGCTGGTCACGACATCTCGGCGGGCGGTATGGTCACGACGCTCTTGGAGATGTGCTTCGCCAATACACAGGGTGGCGCTGAGATTAGCCTCGATGAGCTCTCCCATGTGGACCTCGTCACGGCACTCTATAGCGAGAACCCGGGCGTCATCCTACAGGTCTCTAAGGCAGAGCAGGCGAAGCGTATCCTCGAGGAGTACGAGATTGCTTATGCCGACCTCGGCGCACCCACCGAATCTCGCCTACTGATGATCCATCAAGAGGGCAAGACGTACGAGATCGACATCGATGCTGCACGCAAGTGCTGGGCAAACAAGTCTTACCTGCTGGACTGCTTCCAGAGTGGCGAGGCTCTTGCAAAGAGTCGCTACGAGAACCTGGGCAAGCAACCCGTACAGTGGCGCTTCCCGCACGCTTTCGCTGGCACCTATGCTGGTCTTGGTCTAGAGCCTCATCGCACAAAGGTCTCAGGCATCAAAGCGGCTATCCTACGTGACAACGGAACCAACGGTGAGCGTGAGATGGCTTACGCACTGCACCTCGCAGGCTTTGACGTGGAGGACATCCATCTGACCGACCTCATCGAGGGGCGCACCGACCTATCCGACATACGCATGCTCGTTTACTGCGGCGGCTTCTCGCACTCCGATGTCTTAGGCTCTGCCAAGGGCTGGGCTGCGGGTATCCTTTACAATGAGCGTGCTCGCAAGGCTATCGAAGCCTTCTACGCTCGTCCCGACACACTCTCGCTCGGTATCTGCAACGGCTGTCAGCTCATGGCTCAGCTCGGGCTCCTCGGCAAGGATGCTCAGAGCGAAAGCCTCTTCAAGCTGGAGCACAACGCTTCGCACAAGTTTGAGTCCAACTTCCTAACCGTAGACATCGCCGACACGGGCGCTATCTTGACACAAGGTCTCGAGGGCTGTCAGCTTGGTGTCTGGGTGGCTCATGGCGAGGGACGCTTCGTCTGCCCCACGATACCCGATGAGCAGATCGCAGCGCGCTACCATTACGACACCTACCCTGGCAATCCTAATGGCTCTGAGCGTGGTATCGCAGCACTTTGCAGTAGCGATGGTCGTCACCTAGCTATGATGCCTCACCCAGAGCGTGCCACGCTCACCTGGCAGTGTGGCTTCTACCCCGAGGAGCGTCGCCAGGAGGATCAGGTCTCTCCCTGGATACAGTTCTTCCGCAACGGCTACGAGTGGCTCGCTAAGCAGTAGCCCCCGCCGTCTAGTCTATGCCTGAGATAAGCCGCGAGCATCTCTGTATCTACGCCTTGACACAGCTCAAGGGCGTATCGCTACAGCTTGCTCGCCATCTGATAGAGTTTGCTGGGTCAGCCACAGCACTATGGGCTGATCCACAAGCTCTGGCAAGGCTCAACGGCCACGTCTACACGCATCTCTACCCGCTCCTGCGGGATCGGGCTA
>ENA-OPWH01001845-OPWH01001845.1-human-gut-metagenome-genome-assembly--contig:-NODE-1845-length-12615-cov-1.965048_pt1 | contig 12615 bp, 14 predicted proteins | sample MGYA00241506_ERZ502004 | MGnify/ENA primary metagenome ERZ502004 (study PRJEB25962, sample SAMEA2043049) | human gut metagenome | biome: human gut; feature: human-associated habitat; material: faeces... | reverse complement strand
TACCAATGAAGTGGTACGGGCTGATTTTATTGCCCAGAAAGATGCGAGGTGATGCTCCACCCCCGGACTACTATGCTATGATGCAGCAGCTCTACCGCATTGGCAACAATCTGAACCAGATTGCCCAAAAAGCACACACCCTGAATGTCATCGATGTTCAGCGTTACGATACTGCCGTGTCCCAGTTGATTGACATTAATGACGATGGCGTAGAAGAACTTCTCCTCCAAAGTGAGGGGTCTCCACTCCAAACGGCACATGACTTTGATGAGAATATGTTTCTCACAGCGATTGGCACCCGGGATGGAGAACTGGTTTATTTTATAGGCGGCGGATACCTCTATCTGTGCCAGGACAATGTTGTAGAAATGCTGTCGCCGTTTGAAGGTGAGGAGAAAAGCCACGATTATTATCGCTATGATCGAGCATTCCGCATGGAGCCAGTTGATCAAATCCACGTTGAAGATGGAAAACTGTATAAATGGGTTCCCAATTCCAAAATTTCGGATAGAGACCTTGAGGAAATAACGGAGGCAGAAGCGGATGCCATCATCGCCAAGCATCCCCGTGTGGATATAGAATTTAAACCCGCAGAGGAATTTCCTGCACAGTAAATTTAAAATACATATCTGCGAATACAACTAGGGCCTGAGATCTGCATGAAACAGGTCTCAGGTCCTTTTTGCACTTTTTTGAAGGGAAATTCATGTTTTCTTTCCCAAAAACAAGAAAATAATCACCTGCTTTGTCAAGTGTATGAATAGAAATTTCGCACCTTTGATGAAATTCCTCTTTCCATATATGATAGCACAAAGTCATTTGACAAACATAAATCAGCCCGTCAGATGAAAACCACATGAAATAAAGAGGTAATACTATGAAGAAACAGAATGTAAATTTGGAAGTCCAGACAGCCAAGGTGCAACATTCCGAAAAGAAAAAAGGTAGCGGGCTAGTAGGAAGAGTCGTCCGTCGATTTCTTCTGGTTTTATTTGCATTCAGAAGATTGAAGAAATCGTCTTTGATGAATCCCGGATTCCGGGAATCGTGCAGGCTTACCGGGAGCTGTGCCAGCAGGAGGATGGGACGGATAAAGATAAGATTCGCACCCTTCGCCAGAACCTGAAAACCGTAGAGCAGAAGATTAACAACATTGTCAATATCATTGCCAATACGGGCAGCGCGGCGTTGGTCACTCAGCTTACTCAGTTGGAGCGGGAGAAAGAGCTGCTGGATGTTCAGATTCAGGAGGAGGAACGAAGCGCTGAGGAAAGTGAATTAGACGAGGATGCCATCCTGGCAGCATTTCGTCAGGCACAGAAAATGTTCCACAATGGCACATTGCCCCAGATGGAACAGATCATCAATCTATATTTGGACAGAGTCGTTGTATTCCCTGATTATGTGGAAGTTCATCTGAACAATGTCCCAACGAACCTTTTGAACCCGTCTGAGACAAAAGACGAACCCGCGCTTGGCGGGTTACATACATTTTATATCGAAAAAATGTGCGAGAGAAATGCACCCCAAAATCGCACAAGGAAAAAAGGAAAATATGGATACATTATTCTGGTGAAACTACATAGAAAAGAACAAAAGAAATCCAAATCCAGAAGAAAAGGACAAAAAGAAACCCGAGCCTAAGATGGCTTGGACTCGAGTAAAACTGGTGGAGCCGAGGGGAATCGAACCCCTGTCCGAAAGCAACTTGGAAAGAACTTCTCCGGGCGCAGTTTGTTATTTGCATTCCCTTTCCCCGGCGGGAACAAACACCCTACGAGAATCGGTAGCTTCATCATGCGTGGTATGGGCAAAGCTTACCATACGCACGTTCTCCGCTTAAATCACACCCGAGCCCGGGTCAGCGGAACTCCCGGGGCGGATGGGCGCCTAATCAGGCAGCCAGGGCAACAGTAGTGTTGTCAGTTAAATTTAAAAAATTGCCCGTTTTATCGTGGCCAGGCGCCACGGCCCGCTATTCCAGCCTCACTACCCCCGTCGAAACCAGTACGGCCCCATGGGAAGCTGCAAAATACCATCGGTATCTTGCAGCCGATAGCTGACTTAAAATCTTCCGTAAGGATCGGGGAGCTTGTTCGGCTCCGGGTAGGTCTCGCCGTGGGTGTCCACGGTGATGGAGGCGATTTTCTGCTCCACCTGAGGACGGTCATTGCGGTCGGTCTGGACGGAGGCGATGGCGTCCACCACGTCCATGCCGGAGGTCACCTTGCCGAAGGCGGCGTACTGGCCGTCCAAGTGCTTGGCGTCGGCGTGCATGATGAAGAACTGGCTGCCCGCGGAGTTGGGGGAGGAGGAACGCGCCATGCTGAGAACGCCCCGCTTGTGCTTCAGATCGTTCTTGACGCCGTTGAAAAAGAACTCGCCCTTGATGCAGTAGCCGGGGCCGCCCATGCCGGTGCCTTCGGGGCAGCCGCCCTGAATCATGAAGCCGGGAATGACTCTGTGGAAGATCAGACCATCATAAAAATGGTGATCGCACAGGTCGATGAAGTTGCGGACGCTCTGGGGCGCTTTGTCGGGATACAGCTCGCCTTCGATGACGCCGCCGTTTTCCATAGTGATCTTGAATGTAGGATTCATTGACTTCTCTCCTTCATGGCCCGGTCGATCTGACGCTTGGCGTCCTTCTCTGCCGCGGCCTGTCGTTTGTCGTATAGCTTTTTGCCCTTGCACAGCCCGACCTTGACCTTTACCCGGCTGCCCTTGAAATAGACGGACAGGGGGATCAGGGCGTAGCCGTCCTGCTTGACCTTGCCGTAGAGCCGCATGATCTCCCGCTTGTGCAGCAGCAGACGGCGGGGGCGGCGGGAGTCAACGTTGAAGCGGTTGCCGTGGTCGTAGGGGGAAATGTGCATCTGGTTTAAGAGCATGTCGCCGTCCTTGATGCCGCACCATGCGTCCTTCAGGTTCAGCGTGCCTGCCCGGATGGACTTGACCTCGGTGCCCACCAGCTCGATGCCCGCCTCGATCTCTTCTTCCACGAAGTATTCGTGATAGGCTTCCCGGTTCCGCGCCATGACCTTTACGCTTGCCTTCTCCAGATGTCTCACCCCCTGCGCGATTCTACGGTCATTATACCATAACTGTCAAGGGGATTATACCGCCCAGAAAAGTAAATGTTTCCGCTTACAGCAGACGCAGCCCCCACTCGCCGTTATCTTCCTGATAGTACTGGAACTCGTTCAGCGTGTCGGATTCAAAGACATTCAGCATGTCCATGAAATCCTCCACCAGACGGTATTCCGACAGTTGCTGCCGGGGCAGCCAGAACACTTCGCCCTCGTCGGAGGACTGCAAATCTCCGGTGTAGCGGTCGGCTTTGTAGAAAAGGACCACATACCGGGCGTTGTCCCGGGTCTGGAATTGCTTGACCCCGCACAGCGTCGGGTTCTCGATGGTCAGCCCGGTTTCCTCCCGGGTCTCCCGGATGGCGGCCGCGGTGAAGGCTTCGCCCGGCTCCACGTGTCCGCCGGGGAAGCAGATGCCCGGCCAGCCGGGGTCATTGCGATCCTCCATCAGAAGATTGCCGCTGCCGTCGGACACCATGACCAGCACGGTGAAAATCGCCTGTTCTGCCATCGTTACACCTCGTCAAACAGAAAATGTTCCAAATCCTTGGTGGACGCAAAGGAAAAGTCGCACAGCCGGGTCATTTCCTCCGTGATTTCCGGACAATCCCGCCGACCCCAACCGGCAAAGGCGATGGGGACACCGGCGCTTCGCGCCATTTCCCAAGCGGGCTTCATATCGTCCACCACCAGCAGCTGGGACTGGGTATAGCCGTATTTTGCCATGATCTGCTCCAGCGGCCACGGGCTGGGCTTGCGCAGTTCCTCCGGTAAGTCCCAGCCGTAAATGTCGTCGGGGAGGATGCCGAAGTGGGTCTCGTAGTCCCGTGTGATGTTCTGGATGCAGGAATGGGAGACGACGCAGATTTTTCCGCCGGCTTCCTTCTGGCGGCGGATGATGTCGCCGATGCCGGGGAAGGGGGCGGGGATGTGATCGACGATGTATTTCTGCCAGCCGTGGTATTCGTCCACAATTTCCTGCTCGGTAAAGTTGTACCACTTCCGGCACATGTCGGCAAAGCCCAGACGGAAGCAGCCCTCGGTGTACTCGTGGAGGGTGATTTTCGTCCCCGGGCGGAATTGATTCAGAATGTAGCAGAAGAAGGGATAATTGACGGTGGCCTCGCTCTGCACGACGGTATCGTCGTGGTCGAGGACAAGACAGGGGTATTTCAGCATAGAAGTTCTCCCAATATTTTTATCTTTTCTCATTATACCAGACGCCGGGCGGCGGCGCAACCACAAAATTCCTCTTGCGTATATCGAACAAATGTGCTATAATGACAAAAACAAAAGGAGGTGGGCGCGATGGTGCGGAAAACGTGCCCGGTGGATGTGATATCGGTATGCAGCGCCAACGGGGATATCCGCCCGCTGCGGCTGCGGGTGGAGGACGAGGAACAGGGGCTTATCCGGGTGAATATTGATGAAGTGATCAGCGTGAAGGAAGTCCCCTACGTGGGCGTGGAAGCGAGGATATTTCTGTGCCGGGGGACGGTGGACGGGCGGCAGCGGCAATTTGCGCTGAAATACCTCATCCGCGCCCACTGCTGGTGCCTGATGGACAGGGTGTATTGATTTTTCGCAGTGGAAATTATGGGGAGATTGTTGTATTATGGTGGTAAGAAACTGTCCGGGAGGAAGCACTATGGCAATCGTGACCTTTTACAACGGCGCCCCCAAGGACGCGCCGAAAACCACCATGCCCGCCCATCTGGGGGCGAACGCCATCATCACCTGCAAAAACCGCCTGCTGCTGGAAAAGCGCAGCGACTCCGACGTCTGGGGGCTGGTCGGCGGCGGCTGCAAAAAATGGGAGACCGGGCGGCAGGCCATCGTTCGGGAAGTCTATGAAGAACTGGGACTGCGCATCGCCCCGGAACGGTTCCGGAAGCTGGCGGTGTACGACAACCCCGGCCGGATCGCCGCCTTCCGGGACGGCAGCATCTGGCGCATGGTGATCGTGGTATACGCGCTGGAACTGGAGGAGGAGCCGGAAATGCACATCAGCAGAGAATCCAAGGATCTTCGCTTTTTCAGCCGGGAGGAAATCGGGAATATTGAAATAGCGATTACCCACAGAGATATCGTGGACGACTGGTTTGTCAAGGGAGAAAGCACCCATATTTGTGAATAAACGGAAAAGAAAAAGGATTCCTTATACAATTATTGAAAAAATACTTGTATATTCACGGAAAGTATGCTAATATACAAGGTAAACGGTGCAGTATCCTAGTCGGGGTGGCCATCTTCCAGGAAGGGCCTAAAAATCCTTTGAAGGGCACATCGATGAAGTCCCTGGTGTTTGCTTGTTACGCCCAGTTTCGGGTGGATGCTGGGGGTTAAGGATTCCGGGCGCGCGCAACGGCATGACGCATACGACCCGGTTTCCGTGGAGACTTGAAGCTTGTGCGACGACGGTTGAAGCCCTTAGGCGGCTCCGATCGCGTACGAATCAGGTATGAACCTGCAAGGCGGTGCACAGAATCGTGTGCTGCGTGCAGCGTAGCCTGCCTTGCGTGGAAATGCGGGAAAAGAAGACCAGACGGCCGGCCGCTATGGCCATAGCGGCTGCTGTCATCGCTTCTGGAAACCATTTCTGCAAAAGAGGCTAAGATCATGGCTTCCCTCGTTGTGGAAAACACCTAGGCTGTCGTAAAAGGGCAGGCAGGGGATTGCAGTACGGACTAAGTGGCAATCGGGTACCCATTATCATGGCAACACTTGGGCGGATGAATGAAATGGAAACGGCCTGTGCGGCAACGGCAGGTTTCATCCGGTGAAAAACAACCCGACCTAAGCCGTAAGATTTACTCTGCCTGCCGCCGTTTTTACATTACAAAGTCGAATTGAGAGACTTTTTACTATTTCTCAGAAGGAGAATGTTTTCGTGGCGAAAACCGACCCTGAGGCTGCCAGACGGCAGCGGCATAAGACGATCCGCTGGGTCGTCACCGTTTTCCTGATTACGGTTGTGATTTCCGGCATCATTTCTCTGGTCTCGGACGAGGTGATGGACAGCAGCAGCCTTCCCGTGGCCTTTCTCATTCTGCTTGCCATCGTGATGGTGGGCATTATCTTCGATATCATCGGCATGGCGGTGGCCACGGCGGATGAAAAGCCGTTTCATTCCATGGCCGCCCGGAAGGTGCCGGGTTCTCAGGAAGCCATCCGGCTTCTGCGCAACGCGGAGCGGGTCAGCTCCATCTGTAACGACGTGGTGGGCGATATCTGCGGCGTTGTCTCCGGCAGCGCGTCGGCGACCATTGCGGCGCTGATTCTGACGCAGGTGGACGTGGGCTGGCCGCGGGGCGTTTCGCTGGTCATGTCCGCCCTCGTGGCGGGGCTGACCGTGGGCGGCAAGGCCATCGGCAAGACCTTCGCCGTCAATTCCTGCACGCAGATCGTTCACATGGTGGGCAAGGTGCTCCATGCCCTGAATGGCCTGCATGGTAAAAAGAAAAAGTGATATGTTAGGTTGTGTCGAACGTGAGCATTTTACAGAAAATCAACGGCCATGACGACCTTACCGCTCTGGATGACCGGCAAAGAACCCAGCTCTGTGGGGAAATCCGGGAGTTTCTGATCTCCAACGTTTCCAAAACCGGCGGACATCTGGCCGGAAACTTAGGCGTGGTGGAGCTGAGCGTGGCCATCGAGACCGTTTTTAATACCGAGATAGACCGCCTGGTTTTTGATGTTGGGCATCAGTCTTATGTGCATAAGCTGCTGACCGGACGCCAGGCGGATTTTCCGCATCTGCGGCAGTACGGCGGCCTGTCCGGTTTTCCAAAGCCTTCGGAGAGCGATACGGACGCCTTCGTGGCGGGACATGCTTCCAGCTCCGTTTCCATCGCTCTGGGTATGGCGCGGGCGAGGACGCTCCTGCATCAGGACTACAATGTGGTCGCTCTGATCGGCGACGGTGCCTGCACCGGCGGCATGGCCTACGAGGGGCTGAACGACGCCGCGGTGAGGCGGCATGTGCTATGAGGCGCTCAACGACTGCGGCAATTCCAAAACCCGGCTGATTCTGGTGCTCAACGACAATGAAATGTCCATCGGCAGGAACGTGGGCGGCGTGTCCCGGCATCTGTCCCGTCTGCGCTCCAGCGGCCATTATCTGAAGGCCAAGCGCTGGTACCGGGAGGTCATGAAAAAGACCGCCGTCGGCCGGGCGGCGTACCGGGTGACCCGGCGGCTGAAAAACAGGCTGAAGCGGTTTTTGCTGCCCGCGTCCCTGTTTGAAAATATGGGATTTACCTATCTGGGGCCTGTGGACGGCCATGACCTGCCGGGGCTGATCTCTCTGCTTACTACCGCCAAGGGCCTTGCCGAGCCGGTGGTGGTGCATGTGGTCACGAAAAAGGGCTGCGGCTACCGCTTTGCCGAGGAAGATCCGGCAAAATTCCACGGAATCGGGGCGTTTGACCCGGAAACCGGGAAAAAGCTGGCGAAAAAAGTCAAATCTTATTCCGACTCCTTTGGCGAGGCCATGATGGAGCTTGCTCAGAAGGATGACCGGATTTGTGTCATTACAGCCGCCATGCCGGGTGGCACGGGGCTGCTGAAATTCATGCGGGAATACCCCAAACGCTTTTTCGATGTAGGCATTGCGGAAGAACACGCGATCTCCATGGCGGGCGGTCTTGCCAAGCAGGGAATGGTGCCGGTGGCGGCGATCTATTCCACTTTTTTACAGCGCGCCTATGACCAGATCATGCAGGATATCGCCATGCTGCACCTGCATGTGATCCTCGCCGTAGACCGGGCGGGAATCGTGGGGGATGACGGGCCTACCCATCACGGCGTGTTTGACGTTGGATTTTTACGGCAGGTGCCGGGTATGCTGATCCTTACGCCCGCCAGCCTTGCCGAACAGAAGGATATGCTTTCTTGGGCGGCGGAAACATACAACGGCCCCGTGGCAATCCGCTATCCCCGGGGCGGGGAGGGCAGCTACCGGGATTCCGCATGGCAGCCCGGCGAAAATGTGGAGACGGAAGGGCTTCTGTGCTGCCACCGCCATGGCGGGGACGTGACACTGGTGACTTATGGTTCCATGCTGGATAATGTCCTGGAAGCGGCGGAGAGGTTGTCCCAGCGGGGCATTGAAGCGACCGTTCTGCGGCTTCTCACGGTGTCCACCCTGCCTGCCCGGGAAATTCTGACGGAAATGTCCGAAAAACGCCGCGTGATCGTGGCGGAGGAAGTCTGCACCGGCTCCGGTATCCGGGAGGCGCTGGCATGGGAGCTGCGGAAGCTCTGCCCGGACTGCCGGGTGGACGGCGTCGATCTGGGGGCGGACTTCGTTACCCACGGTTCGACGAAGGAGCTTTACCGGCATTACGGTCTGGACGGGGAGTCCATCGCAAACTATACGCAGGGGGTGCTGTCCTAAGTGAAGGTAAAGAAGAGACTGGATGTTCTGCTGACGGAACGGAACCTTGCGGACAGCCGCTCCAAGGCACAGGCCGTCATCATGAGCGGCCTTGTATATGTGGACGGCCAGAAGGCAGACAAGCCCGGCGTTTCCTATGACGAAACGGTGGAAATTGAGGTGCGGGGCGCGGCGTGCCCCTACGTCAGCCGGGGCGGATTGAAGCTGGAAAAGGCGCTGCGGGACTTCGGCGTAAAAACCGAGGGCTGTGTGTGCAGCGATTCCGGCGCGTCCACCGGCGGATTTACGGATTGCTTATTGCAGCACGGGGCGAAAAAGGTGTTTGCCATCGACGTCGGCTACGGCCAGCTGGACTGGAAAATTCGCTCCGACCCGAGAGTCGTGGTCATGGAGCGCACCAATATCCGCTATGTTACCCCGGAACAGCTGGGGGAGCCGCTGGACTTGTCCGTGGTGGACGTGAGCTTTATTTCGTTAAAGCTGGTTCTGCCCGTGATCAAAACACTGTTGAAGCCCACCGGGCAGGTGCTCTGCCTGATCAAGCCCCAGTTTGAAGCGGGGAAGGAGAAGGTGGGCAAAAAGGGCGTCGTCCGGGAAAAATCCACCCACAAAGAGGTGCTGGACAATTTTGTTGCCCTGGCGGACGAGCTGCAATTCAAAATTCTCGGCCTGACCTTCTCCCCGGTGAAGGGGCCGGAGGGGAATATTGAATTTCTGGGGCATCTGACGCTGGACAATGTGGCGGGCATTCGGCCGGATACGGCGCTGGTGGCGGAATTGGCGCACCAGACGCTGGACAAGGGGGAAAATTCATGAAAAATGTCATTCTGACCCCCAATCCCTACCGGGACAGGAACTTTCAGACGGTGCGAAGCGCTATCCAGATTCTGAAAGACGCGGGCATTCAGCCCAAACTGTGCCTGCCCTTTGAGGTAGACCGCAATTACGAGCTGCCGAAAGATCTGCGTTTTTCCCGGCTGGACAGAGAATTGCCCAATGCCGAGCTGGTGATCTGCTTCGGCGGCGACGGGACCATCCTGCACATGGCCAAGGCGGCTACCCGGAGGGGCGTCCCCCTTCTCGGCGTGAACATCGGCACCATGGGCTTCATGGCAGAATTGGAAAGCACCGAGCTGGAAAAGCTCGCCATGCTCGCCACCGGAGAATTCACCACGGAAAAGCGCATGATGCTGGACGTGACGGTGCAGCGCAGCCGGGACATTCTGTTCCACGACATCTGCTTGAACGACGCGGTGATCACCAAGGGCGTGATCGCCAGAATCGTGCATCTCTCCGTAAAATGCGACGGCGTGCAGGCCATGGAGTGCGGCGGCGACGGCGTGATCGTAGCGACGCCTACCGGCTCCACCGCCTACAGTCTTTCCGCCGGAGGCCCCATTGTGGAGCCGGAGGCGAACAACATCATCATTACGCCCATCTGCGCCCATGAGGTGGGCAGCCGGTGCATCGTGGCATCCGACCGGCGAGTGGTCACCGTGGAGATGGTGCGCAACGCCCGGCGCAACGCCTATGTCTCCGTGGACGGCGGCAGGGCGTTCCGGCTGAATCTGGGCGATGTGGTAACGGTTCAGAAATCTCATCTGGAAACGAAACTGGTTCGGCTGAAGGAACGCAGTTTTTATGATGTGGTCAACGCGAAATTTAAGAAAGTGTAAGAGGTGACCGGGTTTGAAATCGAAGAGACAGGCAAAAATTATGGAGATCATCTCCACAACAAACGTAGAAACACAGGAGCAGCTGCTTAAGGAATTGCAGGAAGCGGGCTTCACCAGCACCCAGGCGACCATTTCCCGGGACATTAAGGAGCTGCGGATCGTCAAGGAGTTGACCAGCTTCGGCACCTACCGCTACACGACGGCGGCAAGGGAGGTACCCAGTGCCTTCACGGGGCGGCTGAACACCATTTTCCGGGAATGCGTCACCAGCTTTGACTATGCCCAGAATATCATCGTCATCCACACCCTTCCGGGACTGGCCAACGCGGCGGCCTCCGCGCTGGACGCCATGAATATGAACGTGGTGCTGGGGACGCTGGCCGGTGACGACACGGCAGTGGTCATCATGCGGGATACCACCGCCGCCGCGGCCTTCTGCGGTGAGATCAAGAGCCTGATAGGCGGCTGAGAGGGGGAATAACCGTGCTGAGCCTTCTGCATATTGAAAATATCGCGGTGATAGAAAGCGCGGATATTTCCTTCGACGGGGGATTTACCGTCCTCACCGGCGAGACCGGCGCGGGCAAATCCATTGTCATTGACGCGATTTCAGCCATCCTCGGCGAGCGGGCATACCGGGACATGATAAGGACCGGGGCAAATAAGGCCACCGTCCGGGCGGTGTTTACCGGGGTTCCAAAGTTACAGTGGTTCGAGGACAACGGCGTGGAATACGACCCGGAGACCATCGTCCAGCGGGAGATTTTTCTGGACGGGAAAAATGTCTGCCGGGTCAACGGGAGCCTCGTAACGGTGTCCATTCTGCGGAAGCTGGGTATCCAGCTCATCAACATCCACGGCCAGCATGATTCCGCGTCGCTGTTTGACGAGGACAACCATCTTGCTTTTCTGGACGCATTTGCCGGGAATGAGGCGCTGAGAAGCGACTACGGAGAAAAATACGAGACTGTGGCGAAGCTGCGGCGGGAAATCGACCGCCTGACCATGGACGAAGGGGAAAAGCTGCGCCGCATGGAGACCCTGAAATACCAGATCGCCGAGATCGAAAAGGCAGAGCTGGAGCCGGGAGAGGACGAAAGACTGGAAGACCGCCGGAAGATCCTGCAAAACGCCGAAAAACTGAGCAACGGCATGGAAACAGCTGTGGAATGTCTCTACGGCGGGGACGATACCGACGGCGCCGCCGGGCTGCTTGCACAGGCGGAGTACGCCCTTGCGCGGCTGTCCCGGTTCAGCGACAGCTTCAACGCTCTGCATGAACGGGTAGCCGACCTGATGTATCAGGTTCAGGACGCTGCTGAGGAGGTTCGGGACGCCCGGGACGGCTTGAGCTATTCCGCCGACGAGCTGGAACAGATCGAGTCCCGGCTGGACGTCATTCACAAGCTGCGCCGGAAGTACGGCACGACCTGCGAGGATATCCTTGCGTATCTGGACAGCGCGAAAAAAGAGCTGGACGACATCGAGTTTGCCGACGACCATCTGGAACGGCTGAAAGGGAAACTCCAGAAGGCGGAAAAAGCCGCATGGGACGCGGCGATCGCCCTCCGGGAAAACCGGAAAGCGGCGGCAAAGGCCATGTCGGAGCGCATCCTGACGGAGCTGACCCAGCTGGATATGCCGAGAGTGCAGTTTTCCTGCGAGTTCCGGGAGACGGAGCTGACTGTAGCCGGCGCGGACGCCGTGGCGTTTTACATGTCCGCCAACGCGGGCGAAGCCCTGAAGCCCATGAGCAAGGTGGCCTCCGGCGGTGAGCTGGCGCGAATCATGCTTGCCATGAAGAACGTTCTGGCGGAAAAAGACCAGGTGGAGACCCTGATTTTCGACGAGGTGGACACCGGCGTTTCCGGCCGCGCCGCCCAGAAGGTCGCCCAGAAGCTGAAAAGCGTCGCTGCCCACAAACAGGTGCTGTGCGTCACCCATCTGCCCCAGCTGGCGGCATTGGCGGACAACCATCTGCTCATCGCCAAGCAGGAGCGGAACGGGCGGACATACACCTCCGTGACGCCTCTGGACCTGGAGGGGAGAAAGCGGGAGCTGGCGCGTATCATCGGCGGCGCGACGATTACCGAAACCACGCTGAAAAGCGCGGAGGAAATGCTGCGGGGATAAGCCGTCGGTTTACACAGAATTTATGCGAGTTTACCCTTGACAAATTCCGCTCTGTTTGTTAGGATAATGCAAGCAACACAGTGATGGGAAGAAGTAAGCGTCCCGATTCCCGCCAGAGAGCTGCCGGCAGGTGCAAGGCAGTGGGGAAAAGCGCCGAAATACCTCCCGGAGTGGCCTTTCTGAACGGTAGTAGGGAAGGACGGGGTTCGCCCGGTACAGCGAGAGGCGTTGCTGGACGCCGTGAGGGCATTTTTCGTGAGAAAGTGCCGAATTAGAGGTGGTACCGCGTATTTTACGCCCTCTATCCGTTTGGATA
>ENA-OPWH01001822-OPWH01001822.1-human-gut-metagenome-genome-assembly--contig:-NODE-1822-length-12724-cov-1.932986_pt1 | contig 12724 bp, 2 predicted proteins | sample MGYA00241506_ERZ502004 | MGnify/ENA primary metagenome ERZ502004 (study PRJEB25962, sample SAMEA2043049) | human gut metagenome | biome: human gut; feature: human-associated habitat; material: faeces... | reverse complement strand
TCATGCCCATCCTGCAAATCACCGGCACGTCAATGACGCCGGTGGTCGGGCAGGGTGAAATCACAATGGTCGTGCGCGGGTCAAATCCGCAGCGCGGCGATATTATCGCTTTTTACTACAACAATAAGGTGCTGATTAAGCGCGTTATCGGCCTGCCGGGCGAGTGGGTCAACATCGACGAAAACGGCAACGTCTACATCAATGGCGAACTGCTTGATGAGCCGTACATCACCGACCGTGCGCTGGGCGACTGCTCCATCACGCTGCCGTACCAAGTGCCGGACGGGCGGTATTTTGTTCTGGGTGATCACCGCTCCACCTCGCGCGACAGCCGAAGCACACTGGTCGGCCCAGTGTCCGAAGAGCAGATTATGGGGCGCGTAACGCTCCGCATTTGGCCGCTGAACCGCATTGGATTCCTGCAATAACGTAAGTACAATACAGCAAGAAGAGGAACACAGGTTCCAGAATCGGAGGATGCTGACATGAACCGCAAACTCATGGAATTAGCAGAAAAATACGTTGCGCAGCGGAAGCGCCGGATGCGTCTGCTCAAGACGGTCACGGCGCTGGCACTCGTTGTCGCCATCTGCACGTCTTATGTGCTGATGATGCCGGGCCTGACGATGGCGGCGGAAACGTACTGCGGGCTGGAGGAGCATACCCACACGGCGGACTGCTATGTGGATGAGCTGACCTGCCTGATTTCCGAGCGCGAGGCGGAGACAGTCTTTACCGATATTATGCGATGCAGCTTTGAGCCGCACCACCATTCCTCCGATTGCTACAATGCGCAGGGCGAACTCAGCTGCGGCTACTGGGATGGCTACATCCACGAGCATGACGAGAAGTGCTACGATAGCAACGGCGTTCTTATCTGCACGCTGGAGGAGCATCCGATGCACAAGCACACGGATGCCTGCTACAATTGGGAGAAACAGCTGACCTGCACGCTGCCGGAAAGCGAGGGGCACATCCACACGGATGCGTGCTATCGGGCGAAAGAACCGACTTGCGGTCTGTTTGAGAGCGAAGGCCACCAGCATACGGCGGATTGCGTGACGGAAACACGCACGCTGATTTGCACCGAGGACGTTGCGACGAACTCTGACATGCCGCATGTCCATGATGACAGCTGCTACGAAGTGACCCGGACGTACACCTGCGGCCTGACGGAAGGCGAGGGCGCACATCACCACACGGATGCCTGCTATCCGACGACGGAAGAACCGACTTGCGGTCTGTTTGAGGGCGAAGGCGCACACACGCATGATGATTCCTGCTACGAGATGGTGCGCGGCGACCTGAAATGCAAGCTCTATCCCGACCCGGCGAAAGTGCACACGCATTCCGCGTCCTGCGTCGATGCGAAAACCGGCTACTACACTTGCGGCTACATTCAGGTGCTGCGGCATCAGCATACGAATGAATGCATTGTGACGGTGACGGCGGAGGATTCCGGCCATCATCACACGGCGGACTGCTACGAACGCCACTATATCTGCGGCAAAGAAGAGCACACGCACACGGCGGATTGCTACTATGACCCGACCCCGAACCCCGATGCGACGGCAGCGCCCGAAGTGACGGCTGAGCCGACGGCAGCCCCTGAAGCAACGTCAACGCCCACGGAAGCACCCACGGCAACGCCCGCGCCTACGGAGGAACCGACGCTTGTGCCGCCTGTAACGCCTGCGCCGACGGAAAACGCCGCCGAAACGGTTGCCCCGATGGACGAGCCGTCCCCGACACCTGCGCTTACGGTGATTCCGTCGATGGACGCTGATGCCGCGAAGCCGGACGACATGATGATGCCGTCGTTTGGACTTGACCCGGACTTCCAGATGATGGCGAACGAACCGCCTGCCGTCAGCGAGAGCGGCATGCAGATTACCAATATTACGGTATCGAACATCATACTTCCGGAAAATGCCAATGCGTACAACTATAGCTTCGCGGCGGACTTCAAGATTTCGGATGAAGCTATTCTGCGCCATGGCGAAGGCAACAAGATTATTATTCCGGCAGAGAATACGCATATCAAAACGGACAGCACTTCTGTCTGGTCGGGCACGGACGCCAAATTCAGCAATGAAAAGCCGGCGTTTAAGTTCCAGTATAATCCCACAACGAAACAAGTTGAAATGTGGTTCACCGACGAGTATATGGACTTTGTCCGCAACAACCCCAGCCATGACGACCGCACCGGCACCATGAAGATGAGCGCCGAAATCCGCAAGGACGATGTTAAGGATCTGGGCAACGACGACCTGACCATCAAGTTCGGCGGCGCATCGACCACTGTGAAGTGGGAGGACATCGACAGGGGCAACAACTCCATCCTCAGCGATTTGAGAACTTGGAAAAGCGGGGCTAATGTCAACTGGGAAAAAGGAACGATTGAGTATACCGTCAAAATCGAATCCACAAAGGGCACGAACGGCAAGAACGCGACTGCTCGAGACGTCATGACGGCGGTGAATAAGCAAATTGCCCTGACAAACATGACCGTCACGGAGGTTAAAACACACTCTAACTGGAGTCAGGTGCCCGCTGTTGACTCTGCTTCGACAGAAATCAAGACGGACGGTACATGCGCCTGCGGTACGACGGGAACGCACATTCACTACGTTTATGCGAACACGACGGACGAAAGCGGCAAGGTCTATACCATGACGACGGACTATGTGCTGCCGCCGCTTTCGGCAAATGAAACATACGAAATTAAGTATGAATACACGTTCGACAAGGACGGAATGACCGGTGAATACGATCAGCTGACAAATACTTTCGCTGCCCAGAGTGGCGGAAAGTGGGATCATTCCCAGAATTCCTCTAACAGCAACCCTACTGACGTTCAGATTAGAAAGCTGCAAAAGAGCAGCAGGTACAACAGCAATGAGGGTTGCATTCAGTGGACGCTCACCGTCAACGAAAACCGTTTCAACATCAAGGACAAGACGCTGACGGACACGATGTTCGACCAGCTTGTGGACGAAAACGGCAGTCTGCTGTTTTCGAAGACGGACGGCAAGGGCTATGTGTCGCAAATCACGGCGAATAACACGCCTATCACCGCTGAAAACTACACGGATTACTTCACCGTGGAAACCGGCGCGGATGGCAAACCGCAGCTGAAATTCAAGGACACCGCCGCTAAGATCGTAATCCAATACAAAACGCCGGTGGAAGCAACCGCGCAGGATCAACAGATTACAAACACGGCGGAATTCGACGGCGAACAAAAGACAAGCACCGCGCATGTAGGGCAGGACAAGCGTTACAATGTGGTGAAGTCGGTTGACGCGAGTATGCCGGCGGATCCGACGAAGAACGGCGAATACACCGATGGTCTTTATCCGGTAGCGTGGAACGCGACGTACACCTTCCCGGCGACGAAGGATGTTCAGTATAAGCTGAACTTCGGCGATACGCTTGACAAGAAGGTGGAATGGAAAAACGGAATAGAAATCATGCAGCACTACATGACGGCGGCTCAGGCGCAGACATTGCTCAACGCCATCAAAGACCTCGATGTTGTGAAAAAGCATGATGCGCAGAATGTGCCGTACACCATTACGCTGCTGACCTGCGACAGTCAGGGCAAAAATGAAGGCACGATGGTGGTGTCTGCGGAAACGACGCTGACGGAAGGCTACTACTATGGTTTCCGGTTTGAAACGACGGGCGAAGGCGTTGTGCTGAACGACGCCAATACGGATGTGAACGCGACGACAAGTGTTACGCTCCCGTATCAGACGACCATCTATTTGGAAGCGTCCCGCACTGGCTGGGTTGACTTCAAGAACACGGCTGTTAACGCAGGCAAAAACGGAGACGCGTGGTACAAGGCCGCCCCGAACGACCTGGTGGAGAAGAAGTTCGGCAACCATAATGCTGGTGATTTGAACGGACAGATCATCCATGAGAACGAGTTGTTCTGGACCATCGACCTGCGCAATGACGGCGCGGCGCATGACGTAATCACCCTGACCGAAAAGCTCCCGCCGCACATTCAGGCGCACAGGATTGTGTACGGCAATTCCACGCTGGTTCTGAATGAATCCGGTTCGTTTGAGCTCGAGAACACGCAAGCTACCGAACTCGATGAAGGCTTTGTGGTCAGCAATAACAATGGAAATATTGCGGTCAAGGCGGAAATTACCACAAATGCGGAGACTCATCAGCAAACCTTGAAAATGACCTTAAAGCCCTACGGGGAGGAAAAAGGTTCGGTTTTGAACCCGTACCCGAATGATCAGTATAATAGTAATCTGAATGTCAAGGTTTACTGCAAGATTGACGAGGATCTGCTGGCAACTGCGAAGAATGGCAAGCTGGAACTGGGCTGGCTGAAAAACGAGCTGGACGTGCAATACGACGCGACGCTCTATCACAAGGAGCAGAAGACCGAGCTGACCTACGAGGAAGAGACGGTCAAGCCGAGCAACGTCGAAAAGGGCTTCCGTGTCAAGGGCGGCGACCAGCAGGCGCGAATCACTTACACCATCGACATCAACCAGTCCGGCGCGGAGCTGAATCCGGCATCCAGCACGCTCACGCTGACGGATAAACTGACTTATGACGTTCTTGGATGGGCTGGCGAGTATCCTTATCTGCGCAATGTGACGTTGGATGAAGGTTCCTTCAGGCTCTATGAGGCGTTGAAGGATGAAAACGGCAATCCGATTCTGGTCGTTGATGAAAGTGGCAAGGGGCATCTGCTGCGCGGCGCAGAGATAGAGAAGTATCTCTGGAAGATGGAGTTCACGGAAACGGAAAACATCTACTGGCACCCTTCCTACAGTTACGGTGAGAAGGTACAAGGAACGGTTCCCGCTCAACGTTACCTGGACATAACTGTCACCGTTCCGGACAGCAAGGCGCTGATTCTGGAATACACGGCGCAGGAAAACATTCTCCTGCCGCCCGAGGTGACGAACGAGTACAACTTCAACGACGTGAGCAGCAAGGGCATCAGTCCGGCATTGAACAACACAGCAAGCCTTGGCGGCAACGGCACCTCGAGCACCCACCTGAACGACAGCAACAACGACTACTTCAGTCAGGGCGGCGGCTACATCCACAACAATCTGGTCATCCGCAAGGTGGACAGCGCGAATACCTCGCTGCTGCTGCCGGGAACGGAGTTCACGCTCTACGCATGGAACACGGCAACCAAAAAGTTCGAGGCGGTTGGCGGCGAAAATGGTAAGGTCTACACGGATAAGAACGGTACGATTACGTACAGTTACAGTTCGCAAAACCTGAATCAGCGTCCGCTCGATCCGAACGTTGCGTACATGCTGGCGGAAACGAAGGCAATCGAGCCGTACCACCTTGTGTTGGAGGATCGCCCGCTGGTCGTCTTCCACATCGTTCCGCGAGCGGACGATACCGCAGAGCATCCGGCTCGCTACCCGGACGGCTTCAATAGCAGCAATTTCGGTAAGATTTCGAAGGATGCGTTGCAGAAGCTCATGACTGATTCAGACATCAAGGGCGTGGTGGATGGCGCGTACACCGTCAACGGCTCTGCGAACATCAACATTCAGGTGAAGAACAGCAAGGACCGCCACGACATGGAGGTGCAGAAGAACTGGGTTGGCGATGACGGCCATCAGGATGCGCGCCCTGCCAGCGTCCTCGTGATGCTTCGCCGCTATGCGCTGACGCAGGAACAGTACGATACGGTGCTGGCTCAAGAGTCGGCATCGGATACGGGTATGTTCAGCCCGGAGCAGTGGTCGCTCATCCGTCAGCACCCGGACGACGCTTACGGCGGTCGCGAGGCTACGCTGACGGCAGCGAACGGCTGGCACACCCAGTGGTCGCAGCTGGAATCCACCGGCGCGGACGCGAACGGCAACAAGCTCTACTACATTTACTACATCGTCGAGGGCAAAGTGCCGAGCTACACCACATCCGGCATCACCTACACCATCGACCCGAACGCCAGCAAAACCACCGGCACGGTCACGGCAACGCTGACCAACGTCTACCGTCCGGAGGACAAGTACGGCGAAATCAGCATCGACTTGTCCAAGGAATGGTACGCGCCGGATGGCACAAAGCACACGATTACCGAGGAATTCGGCGGCGTACAGGTCGCGCTCTACAAGACGCGCTGGGATTACGTCAACGGCGCGTGGACGAAGGGCAGCACGGAACGCCGCGACACGGTCACGCTGGCAGAAGCGAACAAATGGAGCGCCAAGTTCGAGGGGCTGGAAACCTACACGGTCGCCATGGAAAACGGCGTTGTCCAAAACGCCCGCGCCTACACCTACAGCCTCCGGGAACTGAACGTGCCGAGCGGCTTCTACTGCCAGCTGGCATACAGCGGTCTCCCGCAGCACCCGAGCGAGTACTTCACGGACGGGAATCCTGCCAATCCGAAGGCGGACGCGCAGAACGCACGCGGCACGGCGACGCTGCGGAACTACGAGATCGCGAAGCTGACCATCGAAGCCGAGAAGCGCTGGGGTGAAGGCGCGAAGCCTGAAAACATGCAGGATACGCTGACCTTCCGCCTGACCCGCGAAAAGCAGGAGAACGGCGCGTGGGTCGCGGACGACAGCTTCCAAGCGGTCACGAGGGTCATGAGCATCAGCAGCCTGAACACAAGCAAGGTCGTGTTCGGCACTTTCCCGAAGTACGCTGTGACGGGCTTCGACGAGCAGAATCAGCCCATCAGGCAAAGCTACCGCTACAAGGTGGAGGAGGTCAAGTACCAAAACGAAGCCACCCTCCCGTTCAGCGTCAGCTATAGCCCGGCGGACGGTTTCGTGACGACGGAGGGCGATGCGAACACCAGCACCACCGTCACCGTGACGAACAACAAGCTGACGAGCGAGAAGGAAGGTCTGTACCGCTTCAACGTGGCGAAGCAGTGGCTGGACGCTTCCGGCAATCCCGCGGACAAGCCCACGCCGGAAGGTACGAAGGCGAGGATTACCGTGACGCGCACCCGCCATGTCTATGCCCCGGATACGGGCTGGACAGCGGAAACGCCCACCACAAAGACAATCGAGCTGGACACCACGGCAACGTACACGGCGCTTTGGGCAGACTGGAACGAAACGCAGTCGGTTTATGCGCAATACAATGCCGACGGCACGGTGATATCCGCGTGGGCGTACACCTACGAGGTGTCGGAAGCGGCGATTGACGGCTACTTCGGCACGCAGCATCTGCCTGCGGACTTCCCGCAGAAGCCGGAGGACTACTTCACAGACGCGGCACTGACCGACATCAAGGACATTTACCGCCAGCCGCTGACGGACACGCTGCCGGAAGTGACCGAAAAGAACTACTACGTCGAGCGGTTCAACGTCAAGGTGGACAAGACTTGGGCGCGCTTCCGCGACAGGGATGAGCTGACGTTCTGCTTGATTCAGGCGAAGAGGCGGCTCACCTTTGACAGAAATGACAAGCCCATCAAGACGGACGATCAGCAGTACACCTACGTCACGAAAAACTGGACGGAGGGCGGCGAAGAACCCGTCTGGGAGTTCAACAACCTGCCGAAGTACTACTTTACGGTGAACGAGAACGGCGAAGCGGAGAAGAAGCCGTACTACTATTACATCGTAGAAGGGTACGAAACGCTTAATGCTGCGCTGAACCCGTATCTGTATCAGGTGAGCTACACAGGCGACGCTACGCTTGTCAAGAAAACAACCGGTGAGGTGAACCAGCCTGCGGACGGCGGAACGGCGAACATCCACGCGAAGAACCTGCCGGGGAATGAAATGGGATACCTCAACCTCAATTTGACGAAAAAGTGGGTTAACGTCACCAAGAAGCCGGAAAAGGTTACGCTCAACTTGAATGTGACAGAGCATTCATGGGATAAAACAAAAGGGTGGATAACTTCTGCCCCCAAGCCGAGTACCGTTGAAATAATGCCGGATGCGAAGGGAAACTGGACGACACAGCAGAAGGAGCAATATGTGTACACTGTTCAATACAATCCGGACGGCTCTATTCACACGGCGCATGTTTACACCTATGAGCTGACGGAAGTCCATGTGAACGGTACGATGCCTGTTTACAGCTTCTCGGAGAACTGGCCGAAAGAAGTGGGCGACGTCCTTGAACTCAATTCGGCTGGCGAGCCAATCAAGGCAAAGGATGCGTTCAAAGCCTCTTCGTCACAAATGGAAGGAAGCTTCTTAGTCACCATCGCGGACGCAAGCGCGACCATCACCAACGTGCAGACCGGCAAGCTCAACATTGTGAAGCAGTGGGCGGAAGAAGTGGAGTACGACGGCGCACAGAACCCGCTGGGCATCCAGAACGTGTCGATTTCGCTCTTCCGCGAAGTCTGGGGCGAAAACTGGAAGGATTCGGACGGCGTGGTGCACTACAACTGGTGCGGTGACCCCTTCCAGCAGAATTACGTCCTGTCGGCGGAAAACGGCTGGAAGCTGACCATCGACAACCTGCCGTTGTACGACACGCCCCTCAATCCCGACGGCAGCCTGCGCAAGTACCGCTATTACATCTTCGAAAACACGAGCGTCGGCAACGACACGCTGGACCGCTACACGCCGGTGATGACGGCGGATGAAAGCGAACTCGTCGGCTCGATTCTCTACATCACCTTCAAGGATACGACGGAAAACAACGTGACCATCACCAACGTGCCCAAGAGCATCAGCATTGTCAAGCAATGGGCGGACGCGGACACGTTCGGCGAAGAGGGCATGATGCAGGACATCTACCTTGAAGTCATGATGAAGTATCAGGAAGTCTACTCCACGCAGTGGAAAACGGAAAACCTGCTGGAAAAGAGCTACTTCAGCCTGAAGGACGTTATCTGCACGCCGAGTTCGCTCACGGCGGAGCTGGTGCAGATTAACGGCGCGCCCTACCTGCATGTGTCGGGGCTGGCGAAGGCGGATGAACCGTGGCGCGTGACCATCCGGAATCTGCCGGGCTACAACAGTGCGTCCTTCATCATCCGCGAAGTGGAGCTGGCGGGCTACCTGAACAACCTGCCGGACGGCAAGCTGGAGCTGGGCTTCAACGAAATCGGCACGATTACCAACACGCCGACGCAGCTGAAAATCACCAAGCAGTTCAAGCAGGCGTATTTCCACGAAGGCAGCGAAAGCGAACTGCCGCTGAATGTCCGCAATACCGTCGTGTACCTGCAAATCTGGCGCGAAAAGCGTGACGGCGCTGGTCTTACCCTATCCCAGGAACGCTACACCACGCCCTTGCTGGGTACGCTGGAAGCGAACATGGACGCGACGATCTTGCCGGACGGCACCGTGAAGCTGACGGTCGGCACGAATACGCCGACCGACGCCGCAACGCTGACGCTGACCCGCCTGCCGCGCTACTGGTTCGACAAGGATACAGGCGCAAGCGGCGAATGGTACTACTACGTCAAGGAAGTGGACGCAGAAGGCAACGAAGTCCATTCGGCTTCTGCCCCGACGAACGGCGAACGGCCGGAAATCAACCTGAACGTCAAGACACTCACCGTCACCAACACCCTGACCGACATCAGCGCCCGCAAGGTCTGGACGTCGCTGGACAATCAGTTCACGCTGAATCCCGCGAACCTCCCGGACATCACGCTGACGCTCAAGCAGACCACTGCGGAAACGGCGGCGGATGGCGACAAGATCATCGCGACCGTTACCCTTGGCTGGGACGCGGAAGCGGGGAAGGTCGTCACGAAGAATCTGGATGGCTGGCAGTTTGGCGAAGTGGTTGAATACACCGCGCCGGAAGGCAGCAAGAACATCTGGTGGGGCTACAAGTGGTACAATCTCCCGGCGTATGACGCGGGTGGCAACATCTACCGCTACTATGTCGTCGAGAAGACCCCGGTGGGCAGCGGCTGGCAGCTGGTGACGGACGACCAAAACGCTACGAACACCCTGCCGATTCCCGCGAACAGCGAAAATCGCGTCTTCCAGATTACGAACACACCCATTACCTACACGCTGCCCGAGACGGGCGGCATCGGCACACTGCCGTACACGGCGGGCGGTCTGCTGCTGATGGCAGCGGCGGCATTGCTGCTGGGGCAGGAAATCAAACGCCGGAGGGAAGGCTGCTGAGCAGTCGGCAGCCCCCTTCCGGGGGATTCTCAATCCGTATACGCGGGCGAAAGCCCTTGTATAAACATGGGGAAAAAAACGACGGGAGGAGGAATGAAAAAAGCATAGCAGCTATACGTCAGGAGACCTCCCGACGTAGGCAACCCCGGTAATCCCCGCAAAACGTTTCCCAATGAATGAAAAACGACAACGAAAAGGAGAAAAACCATGAAAAAGTTTTGGGCAATTCTGCTGGCCATGATGCTCGTGCTGAGCATGGTCACTGTCGCGGGCGCAACGGAAGTGGAAAATCCGTCTACTGACGCGGAAGGCTTTACGATTACGGTAAACCCGAAGGACGATGTGGATCACGAATACCAAGTGTACCAGATTTTCACTGCTGATGTTGAAACAAATGCAGGAGTAAAGGTGCTGACGAGCGTCAAGTGGGGCACAAATGCCAAGAACGATACTGATGCGGTCAGGACTGGCGACCCTGTTCCGGACGCTGTTCTGGATGCTCTGAAAGCTGTTTCGGGCACGAATCAGGAAAAGCTGGCTGAAATCACGAAGTACTGGAATGCTGACTCCACTCCGGTTGATACGTTCGCTTCCACCAAAGCAGCCCCCGGCACGAGCAAGAAGCTGACCCCCGGCTATTACCTTGTGCGGGACAATCAGGCAAAGCTGGAAGGCAAGGACGGCGCTGCCACGCTGCTGATTGTAAAGGTGCTGGATCAGGACATCGTTGCGACTGCAAAGTCTGAAAAGCCCTCTGTGGACAAGCAGGTGCAGGACGAAGTTGGCGATGCCGAAAAGAACGGCGGAGAAGTGAATCCGGAAGGCTGGGGCGAGAGTGCCGACCATGCGCTGTTTGAGAACTTCAAGTTCCGTCTGGTCGCAACCATTCCGGTCAATGCGGATTATAATGACTATCCGACGTACAAGCTGGTCTTCAACGACACCATGTCCAAGGGCATTACCTTCGTTCAGATTGATTCTGTGAAGGTGAACGGCATCGCACTGAAAGCTACCGATTATGTTTGCACTGCAACGCCTGGTCAGAAGGGCGCAGGCAAGGTTGGTGAAAATCAGGATAAGCCGTCTTGGACGCTCACAATCGAAGACCTGAAGAAGGTGATGAAAGAAAACACCAGCATCCTTGTTACGGACAAGATTACGGTTGAGGTTGTTTACACGGCGTATCTGAACGAAGAAGCGCAGGTCTTCAACGCGAGCGCAACCAGCACGGACAACAAGAACAGCGTCGATTTGGAATACTCCAACAACCCCAATGCTGATGGCATGGGTAAAACGCCGGAAGACCATGTGTGGCTCTTCACCTATGTTGTGAACAACACGAAGTATGCGAACACGGCTGAAGCAGGCAAAGAACTGGCTGGCGCTGGCTTCACGCTTTATGACCAAAATGATCGTGTTGTTCCGCTGTGGAAGGATGCTGCTGGCAATTACGTTGTCGCAGGCACCACGAAGCCGAATGATACCTATACGGATGTCGCAAACAATGAAATGATTACGGAAGACAATGGTACGTTCAACATCATCGGTCTGGATCACGGCACGTACACGCTGAAGGAAACCACGGTTCCTGCTACCTATAATCCGCTGGATCCTGTCACCATCACGATTTCGGCAGACCACAAGGAAGCTGCTGGCGGTGCAAGTGCAGCTATGGAACTCACGGCGGCTTCTACGATGAACAACAAGCTCGTCAACAAGTCCGGTGCGACCCTGCCTGAGACCGGCGGCATCGGCACGACCATCTTCTACGTGCTGGGCGGCATGATGTTCGTGGGCGCGGCGCTCATCCTCATCGTTCGCCGCAAGGCCGAAGCGGACGAAATCTAATTTCTCTCCCGCAATTCGTTGAACATCCCCATGTTCTGATGAAACCCCTGCCGGGCGGTGCGCGCAATGCCGCCGCCCGGCATTCCCAAATGGGAAAATGAAGCATGTTTGCAGAAAGGAGGCGGCTCATGAAGCGCAATATGACAACCATTTTGCTGTTTGTGGTGCTGTTTGTGGGTCTGGCGCTCCTTCTGTACCCGTCCGTGTCGGATTTCTACAATTCCTTCCACCAGTCGCGTGCCGTAGCCACCTACAACACGGCGGTGGAGCAGGAGTCCAAGAAGGATTACGAGGCGGATTGGGCGGCGGCAAACGCTTATAACGAAAAACTCCGCGCACAGTCCACCGTTGATCGCTTGATTATGACCGACGAGGAGCGCGAGGAGTACGACGCGGTGATGAATGTCGGCGGTTCGGGCATCATCGGGGTGATTGAGATTCCGCAGATTGCCGTGACGCTGCCGCTGTATCACTCGACGAACGCCAACGTGCTTCAGGTCGCCGTCGGTCACATTGAGGGCACAAGCCTGCCGACTGGCGAACCGGGGACGCATTCCGCCTTCTCGGCGCATCGAGGGCTGCCCTCCGCCAAGCTCTTTACCAACCTTGACCAGCTCACCTACGGCGATACCTTCACCCTCCGCGTGCTGGACAAGGTGCTGACCTATGAAATCGACCAGATTCTCATTGTCGAGCCGCATGACGTCAGCGCACTGCAAATCTATGACGGCATGGATTTGTGCACGCTCGTCACCTGCACGCCCTACGGCATCAACACCCACCGGCTGCTGGGG
>ENA-OPWH01001819-OPWH01001819.1-human-gut-metagenome-genome-assembly--contig:-NODE-1819-length-12746-cov-1.618864_pt1 | contig 12746 bp, 10 predicted proteins | sample MGYA00241506_ERZ502004 | MGnify/ENA primary metagenome ERZ502004 (study PRJEB25962, sample SAMEA2043049) | human gut metagenome | biome: human gut; feature: human-associated habitat; material: faeces... | reverse complement strand
GCGTGCTCGTGCCCTCAATCGCGCACATTCAAATAAACCTCTTCTTTCAAGTGGAATCCGCTGTTTATAATGACTTCCTGCATATTGTCGGCATTCACGGCGATTGGTTCGAGCACAACAGCAGGCACATTATAAGTGCCGTCATATTCTGTACGATCCGTGCTGATGCCTTCTCCCCTTGCCAGCCCGCATGCATAAACAGCCGCAGCCTGCGCCTGCCCATATTCCATAGCGCCTGCCGCCGTCTCCATGATATAACCTTCATTTGCACTGCTTTTCGAACTGCTTCCAGCTCCGCATCCTGTCCGACGATCCTGATCTTGCTTGCCAGCCGTTTTTCCGCAAGCGCACGCACAGTACTTGTAGCGATACCGTCGTTACCGCACATGATCGCATCCAGGTCGTCCAGAAGCTCCGGATGTTCATTGATATAATCATAGGCAAGCTCTGCCTTCCAGCCGTCCGCGTGCATGCTTCCCACGATCTCGATGTCATTTTCATCCATCACAGCCTGAAAGCCCTTTTCCACCTGCGACACATTATTATCCGCAGTCGGTCCGGAAAGCATAAGTACTTTTTTGTTTGGCAGTCCTGCCTGTACAAGCGCCTGCCCCATCAGCGCTCCTACCTTTTCATTATCGAAGGAAATATACAGATCCACATTGGCATTTTTGATCATACGGTCATAGGCGATCACCCGTATGCCTGCATCCTCTGCTTCCGCAATCACATCCGCCATTCCATCCGAATCGATGCAGACAACAACAAGCACATCCACCTTTTTCTTGATCAGATACCGGATCTGTGAAATCTGCGTGTCAATATCACCATTGGCATTCTGCACATTGACTTCCGCACCATATTCCTTCGCAGTGGAAACAAATACATCCCGGTCCTTCTGCCATCTTTCTATGACAAAGGAATCAAACACAAGTCCGATCTGCACCGGTGTATCATCCTGCTTCTCTTCCTCCTGCTCCGTTTCCTGTAATTTACCGCAGCCCGTCAGCAGGAGCAGGCATACAACAAACAGCATAAACCTTTTCTTCATCTGTTATTTGCCCTCCTTAAACTCCGTAGGGGTCACACCTACATTTTTCTTAAAGGTGCGGCTGAAATAATTCGGATCGGAATAGCCGACCGCCGAACAGATCTCTTTCATACTGCAGTCACCTGCCTGAAGCATTTCCTTTGCCTTTGATATCCTGACATTCGTCAGATATTCGATAAAGTTTTCACCGGTCGCTTCTTTAAATACTTTGCTGAAATAATACGGACTGATATCTACCTCGCGCGATACATCGTCCAGCGAAATATCCTTGCTGTAATGCCCTGCAATATAATCCTTTGCCCGATCAATAATACTGCTTGACTGTTCTTCCTTCCGTGTCATGACAGTGCGACATGCCTGTGTGATCTTGTCAATATACCATTTCCGCAGATCTTCATACTGGGTAATTGCCAGCAGCGACGGCAGATAATCCTGTCTGGAGCGGAAATGATACACCTTACCACTGTTCTCATAAGTGACATGCTCCGCCCAAAGCACAAATTCCAGCACCTTCAGCTTAATATCCATTTCACAGTTCGGGTAATTCTCCAGCATCCAGTCAAAAAACTGATTAGCTGCTGCTACCGATCCGTTCAGATCACCTTTTTCCAGCGCATCAAATAAAAGACGCTCTGTTTCTACCGGGTAATTTTCCTCATATTCGCAGCCGATCGGCAGGTCATCTACGTGCGCAACCGTTCCTGTCGTTGTTGTCAGGGAATCCAGCGCCTCATTATAAGATTCCATCGCCTCACTTAAGGGGCGGACGGATCCAAATCCCGCGCGGAATGCCACATCCAGGTGCTTTCTGAGTTTTCTGACCATAACACGCGCTTTTTCGATCATTTCAATACGTTCATTATATTCCTGTTTCGGTTCTTCCCACGGAATAAAAACTGCGATCTTGTTTGCCATGACTGCGCCCACGATTCCCGGAAAATAGCTTTTGACCACTTCACGCACTTCTCTGACATGGTTCTGCACGCGGACACTGGTTCCGACCGCATTCGTCATATGATTGCCTTCCTGGTCTTCGCCAAAGACAAGTGCCATCATACAGCCATAGTCCATCGAAAGCCCCAGCAGATTTTTGAAGTTTTCGATATCATCTTCAAAAAATTCCTGAAACAGGATGTTATAAACAAGTCCGTTCTCGATGAGTGGAACAACCGTTTCCATTTTCTCACGGATCATCAGATCCTTCGAGCGTTTTTCGCGCTCCTTGTCGATCAGATGCATGGCACGCTCCACGACTGCTACGATCTCGGTTCTGTCAACCGGTTTGTTCAGATATTCCAGCACGCCAAGTCCAATGGCCTCCTTTGCATAATCAAATTTATCATAGGCAGACATCACGATAAAAATCGTATTCGTATTCGTTTCCCGGATCTCACGCATTGCCTCGATCCCATTAATACCGGGCATCTGGATATCCATGATCGCAATATCGGGGCCAAAATGCTCCGCCAGCTCGATCACACTTCTGCCGGTCTTGGCAGATTCGATCACACATGTATCCCCAAATTCCTTTGATAAGATGAACCGGAGGGAATCAATCACGATCCCTTCGTCATCTGCCAGCATAATCTTATACATACCTTATCCACTCTCCGTAATCATTACATTTTACATTTTCAAATAAGGAATCCGGATCACTACCTCCGTTCCCCTGCCCGGTCCTTCACTCATCATGACAAACTCTTCCGCTCCGTCAAAAAACAGATGGAGGCGTTCCATTACATTGTTCAGACCGACACCGTTGGAATCTCCCGTATCTTCCTGATGGGAAATCCAGTTCTGCATCACCTGCGCGATTCGTTCTTCCGTCATGCCAACACCGTTGTCTTTGATACTGATACAGACTTTTTCCTCTTCCCGATAAACAGAAAGCACGATCCGCCCTTCCCAGTCAATATTACGGATTCCGTAATTGACACTGTTTTCCACGATCGGCTGCAGGAGCATGCTCGGAATATGCACGCCCAGAAGGGATTCATCTACTTTTTTCTCAAAATGGATCTCCCCCGAAAACCGGACGTTTAATATATAAATATAATTATCATATTTTTTAAATTGCTCATCAAGAGGCTTTCCACTCAAAGCCATCAGATTAACACCCTTATATATATAGATATAGTTTCCATCATAATTCTTTAAATGTACATAACCATAGTCTTTTTCGTGCTGTAATTCCTGTACATACAAATCTTTGATATCTCCTGTACTTATATTAAGCTTTTTAACCATATAATTATCTTTATCAACACAAGTAAAATATAAGTTGCCATCCTTATCAAAATACGTTTCACTATTCCAATTTATAATCGTTGATGATATTTCAGGGTACTTTTCATTCATATCACACAGTCTACTCACCTTGTCTGTAGAGATATCTATCTGTTCTATATAATATAAGCTTTTATCGGCAGATACTCCACTTAACCAATTCACATATATCTTATCCTCTATTGGATATAACGATACTCTTTCATAATAATTATATTCACTCACATACTCTTTAACAACATATGCCTGTTCATCTGAATTCAAGGAAACTGCACATATAAACAATGAATTATCTCCTGATAATTCATAATACAGCTTACCATTAGTTATACAGGCGTTCTTACTATTTTTATTAACGGACAATCCATTTATTGATAAGGTCTTCTCTTCCTTCTTATCTCTCATCGTCTTATCATAAGAAACAAGTATATCTTTTTCCTCAGTTTTCTCAATCATATATAATCTTTGATTATGATACCATATCTTGCTTCCTACACAGATATTCTGTGATATATATGCCTCACATTCATCTGTTCTATGGTCGCAATCAACCTTAGAACATAATGGTATCGTCATATCTTTAATCATATCATAATAATATATATACATATTACTATTATTAATAACTGGTGCACCGTCTATGTAATAATATCCTGTCTCCGATGCAGCTGCGGAACCCGCCATATAATACTGCGGTGCATTATCGTCATAAGTATATGAAGAATACCTGTAATCATCAGTTACAGTTGATTGATTAGATTGCTTATCACCACAGGCAGATATTCCCAGCATTGTAACTACTGCCATTATTATTAATATTATTTTTTTCATAGCCGATACACCTCTTTCTAATATGCTAAATCAATATAATACCTGTCACATTCTGTTTATACTGTTCTTACTAATTTCAGTATATCTATACAAGCGAACATTTCAATACCATTGGCGTGAACTGTCATTTTTTGGCGTGAATTGTACCTCATCTCACCTATTTATATAAAAACGTGGAAAAAAATTGTAATCATACAACCTTCTTCCACGCTTATTACTATTGATTATATTTTCTATTTATCATTCAAAATAATAAAGATATACATCCTCTAAATCTATATCATTGTCCACCCTTACAGCCTCCTCTGGAAGCTCATCTCCGACAAGCCTTAATACCATACCGTTCTTTCTCTGCCTGATATTTCCTATATGGTACTTTCCCTGCAAATCAGCTACATCTGAAAGAGTGCAGACAACTTCACCAACCTTGCCCTGCATATTCTCTATAAGCTGTGAAGGTGTTCCTGTTGCAATTATCTCACCATCCTTTAACAAAAGCACTTTATCCGCTATACACTCAATATCACTTACAACGTGCGTTGCGAATAATATAATCTTATCTCTGGATAATTCGGCAATATAATTACGGATACCTATTCTTTCCTTAGGGTCAAGACCTGCTGTCGGTTCATCAAGTATAAGTATCTTTGGGTCACCCAATAACGCCTGTGCAAGAAGCACACGCTGTTTCATACCACCAGAGAAACCTCCTATCTTCTTATACGCAACTGATGTAAGATTGACTACTTCAAGCAATTCATCTATCTGCTGATTAACCTTTTTAATAGTCACATTTCCAGCTTCATCAACAGACTTTACACTCTTAACACCTTTTATCTCTGCCATATACTTAAGAAATGCCTTAGGCGAAAACTCCTCATAAAAGCCCTGTTGCTGTGGCATATATCCTACAACCCCACGAAACTTTGCCCCAAGCTTTAATATGTCAACAAGCTCCCTAGATACTGTATTATCTGCACTATCTTCACCATCACTATACATTATGCTTCCGCCATTCTTATCACGGCTGACATTATCTGTTATCAGATTAATCATCGTACTTTTGCCTGCACCGTTAGCACCAAGTATTCCATATACTCCCGGCGTAAATGTATAATTTATCCCTTTCAAAGCTTTGACATTTCCATATGTTTTCTTTAAATCTGTAATCTTAAGTTCCATAATAACCCTCCATACTTCTCATACCAAATAGCTTTTATTTAATGGATATTCTGTCTATATAATATTTAAAAATATTATTTTATATTTTTATAATTTTGTTCTAAACTTTTGTATTACTTTTAATAAAAATAAAAAAGAAACACCTCAATAATACTTGCATGAGGTGTAAATAAGTATGTTGCACAGGCTATCACAAGCATTATTACAAATACTACAATAAGCAGAATTATGCTTTTTACATTATAGCCATATGTATTAAACAGTCTGTTAATATCCATACCAACAACTATTGATAACTTTTGCGCCCAGTTTACACCTAATATATATATAACGTGTGGTATTAACATAACAAATGAAACCATTAACGATACTTTATAGCTAAATCTATAAGATATAATATAAGCTGTAAATGCAACAACAAGCATCCATATAAGCCTGTATACACTACACCAGATAATATATGCCAGAATACTTATATTAACTGGAAAATCCTTAAACATCTGTAAACACCATATACTTTGTGTAAGCTGGTTATATACATAACGGTCAGATATATTATGTACATTAATTATAGTTGATATCAGCCACAATAATGTGGTTATTATGAAGACCTTTAACATTTTATTATTCCATAACCTTACTCTTCCTTTAGATGAACGTATATGGGCTGTCATTTTATTCTGCCTTTCAAAAGCATAGTCCCCTGCAAATAATAATATAACTATAATAATACTTATAAAATTCACGCTCTCATTGCTAGAATACATTCTTTCTCCAAGTATATCATTATAATTGGCTGGATTAACTATAACTGCTGATGCTGACCTGTTATCATTAATTTCATTAACATAATCAACTGCCGTCTGCATTACATCTATGTTACGCTGCTCTTTTAACAACTCCTCCTTTTTATATAACATTGCAGCTTCATCCTGCTTTGCTTCTTCTAACTCATCTCTTAAATCTGTTATATAGGCTTCCACATCTTCATCCGGCGCACGTCCATCAAATTCCTTATAGAATTTATTAACCATATAATTGGTATTAGTGTAATCCACTCCTCGTTGAATTTTAAATGTCATAAGCACATACACCAATACAATTATAAATAGAATTCCCTTCTGTATTACAAGCGTCTTATATATTTCCATTAAAAGAAGCGACATTTTATACATCAGTTTCTGTATCAATATATGTATTTTATCAAGCATAATATCAATAATATTCTTCTTTCTGATAGTATGCTTTGATGAATACACAACTATATTTCCAACAAGACTTATAAGGAATATAACCGCAGTCATAACAAATGTAGTAGTACTTATATCTGCTATAAAACCATTGGTTCCCCAGTTCTCATACACAAGATAAGATGTTCCAGAAAACAATATATTTATTATGTTTATGTACTTCAAAGCATTAAACTGGCTATTATACTGAATTTTATTATATAGCAGATATTCACACAAAAATATTACTATAACCAATGTAACAGCAACTTTATAATTACTTATAAGATTAATTACAAAATATATGAATAACCCTATAGTAAACATTGCCAGTGCATATACCAGACAATATAGAACAAAGAACTGGTTAATGCTTATAGCATATGGAAACATATTAAACAACTTGGAATTCTGTATATATGCACCGCCAGAAATTCCATATACACGAGCATATATAGCATACAATATTCCGTTGTACAGAAATGAAAGTACAATATTATATATAATTATAATTCCACATCTTACTATCGGAAGTAATACGCGCCCACGCCTGCTTGTTCTTACAAGTACTAATACACCATTATCTGTTTCTTCTGTAAAATAGATAATAATAACTGTGAATATAATTATATACAAAAGAGGCATCGTTCTGTTGGTTACCAGCTTTTCAACAGCCGTTGTATTAACCATTTCTACATCAACAGATGGACGATTTTCCTTATCCTTAATCTGTTTATTCGCATTAAGTATATAAAAACTATTGTCATTACCAAAAAGTGTACTCTGCAATATTCTGTTATAATTCTTTGACTGGTTATCTGCATTATAGCTTTCGATATATTTTTCTTTTTCCTTAATCAGTCCAGCAGCTTCCTCTATATATTCGCTGTCTTCTTCCTTATATTGTTCATACGTTTTAGTAAGTTTTTCTGCTGTAAATGCTACGTTATCATTTTTAATATTATTATAATCTGCGATAATCTCCTTGTAATACTTATACACTTTACTATCCTGATTATAATTAATCTGATAAAGGCTTATACATATCATTGCTATAAACAGACACACTATGCAAAGCAAACTTTTTCTTACAATTCTTACAAGTTCCATACGCCTTCACCTCACCCATAACTTATTCAGGTGTAATCTGCTCCAAAGTTATAGCACCGCTGCCAATCTGAGATTTATCCAAAATGGCTGAAATACTGACAACTGGACTTCCCTTTTTATTTTTTCTAGCCTCTTCTATAAGTTCTGCCCTAAGAGCCGTTTTTTCTTCAGATAACTCCAGACCTTTTATATCATACTTGCTGAATACAATAAGCAGACATCTGTCATCTCCTCCATAAAATTCACCTGGAATATTTCCACCGGCTGTATCATCTGTTCCATTCAATGTTACAGTATCTTTTACATTACCATCAGTATCTAATATGTATATATTATTGTCGTATTTTTTTAATTTTTCTTCAATGCTCTTTTCAGCAAGTGCTTCTCCATTGACATTTTTATAAATATATAAATACTTACCATCATAATTTTTCAAACTCACATACCTGTAATCTTTTTCGTGCTGCATTTCCTGCGAATATATATCTTTGATATCCCCTGTACTTATATTAAGCTTTCTTACTATATATTTATTATCACCTACGCATGCAAAATATATATTTCCATCACTATCAAAACGCGACTGTCTACACCATTCTGTATATATTATGGTCGATGCTATTTCTGGATACTTCTCATTCATATTACACTGAATAACAACTTTATCTGTTGACACATCAATCTGCTCTGTATAATATCTATACTCATCAGCTGATATTCCACTCAGCCAGTTAACATATAGCTTATCTTCTATTGGATATAATGAAATCACTTCGTGATAATAATACCCACTCGCATACTGTTTTACAATATAAGCCTGCCCATCTGTATCTATAGGCACTGCACACAGATATATCTGATTATCTCCGGATATTTCATAATATAATTTACCATTAGTTAAACAGGCACTGTTATCATTTTTATTAACTGACAGCCCATTTATTGATAGCGTCTTCTCTTCTTTCTTATCTCTCATTGTCTTATCATAGGAAACAAGTATATCTTTTTCTGTAGTCCTCTCAATCATATATAATCTTTGGTTATGATACCATATCTTATTTCCCAGACAGGCATCCTTAGACATATATGCCTCACACTCTTCTGTCCTATGGTCACAGTCCATCTTTGAACATAATGGTATGGTCATATCTTTCACCATATCATAATAATATATATACGAATTCCTATTATTATTAACAGGCGCACCGGCTATATAATAATATCCGGTCTCTGATGCCGCCGCATTATCCGACATATAATACTGTGGTGCATTGTCATCATATACATATGAGGAATACTTATAATCCTCAGATGATGTCTGACTGTTCGTCTTTCCAGAACACGCTGTCATAACTAATGCTGTTGTAACTGTCATCATAATTAATAATATCTTTTTCATAGCCGATACGCCCCTTTCCATAATCCACTCTTAACTATTTAATTACTCTAACCAGTAATCAAAATCTCCCCATTCATCAACGTAAAATTTAAATGTGGCATATCCATCATAATTACCCTCACCAAATGCTGCGTGAGCTGTATAATGGAATACATATGTAGCTGTTGATGTCTGATATCCATAGTCATCTTCATAATCCATATTATCTATTGTTACATTATCACTTGTCTTGCTCCAACTTTGTGGAATGATATTTATAACCCAACCATAAGCACCTTCATCATATGCATATTCAACATAAGCTGTTATAGAAATATCCACATTATGCGAATCGTCAAGTACATAATTGGAAGTAGCTGTTACCGTTACTGCACCTCCCTGTGATGCCTGTGCTTTCTGTGGATTAATAAATACTACAACAGCAATAAATGCTATGATAGCCGCTGTTGCCATTTTACCTATTTTCTTTATTCTCATAAAATTCATAATATTTTCTCCTTTCGGCAAATATCTTTAGTTACTCGGTTACTAACTAAATATTATCTATACCTCTTCCTTTCTTAATTAAATTTAACTCTTTGTTGCACTAATACTAAATATTAAGAACTGAGCTCTTGGTTCTTTATAATTAATGCACAAAGTATTTATACTGTTAATCTAACTCATTAGACCTATTCTGTCAATTAATTTTACTTTTATTTATTACATATTAGCTACCACAATGTTCATTCCCATTATGTTATTAATCATAATATCTATCTATTATTTCATAGTCTACACTTGTTTCACCATAACAATCTGCATACGCTTTTATCGCATATTTGATTTTTACCCCAGCAGGATTAATTATTGTGCAATACCTTACTCCATATTCGTGGTATATCTCCACATCATCTATGGAAGCTGAGTAACCATCATAGCATTCCACATCTAAATATATCCAATCTATCTGTACCCAATATCCATCAGCGTATTCATATTCAATAGTAACTGAAACATCTGCTACTAATTCAATATTATCTATATCCATAAGTGTTAAATACATAACTGTTTTATCTGAATACTCCCTCATCATCTGCATATCATCTTCTAAATATGAACTTGTACACAAAATATTCTCAGCTTTTACTTTATCGACCGATACTATGCTTATTAATATCACTAATAAAATAGCTATAATTGATTTTCTCTTTATATTTTTCATAACAATTATATTCCATCCCTCACTAATCTATTTATCTGTATTATCAATACCATCTTCACTATGGTTTATTATACATTTAACGAAATCTCCATTCTCATCTAACACCTCTTGATATGACTGAACAAATTGTCCTCCTGTTCCTGGTGTCTTGTTGCTTATTCTTCTCTGACCCGGCTTTAATTTCTCTTCTTCTATTAATTCTACCTGTTCACTCTCTTCTTCCTGTCCTATTTCCCCACTATCACCTATACTTTGGTTAACCTCATCATTACCGGCTTCTACATACTGCACCGTAGGCTTTATGAATAATGCAGCCATAACAACCGTCAATATCAGTAATGATACTGCCACCTTGCTGGTACTGGCACTTTGAGGCTTCATTATATTACCTATTCTATTAATCGTAATTCTGTAATCATTATTAAATCCCAGCACCCTTACTTTTGTCACATTGCCTTTATAAGCACTATTTAACAATATATTGGCATATTTCTTACTCCAGTCCTCATCGTCCCTATGTCTGTTACAGCAGTCATAATCACAGCTTAACTCTATATATTCTGCATAATACTTATAAAACATCCATACCAGCGGATTGTACCAATATATAACCGCTGCTATGCCTGTTATTATCTTGATAATATGATGTCTGTGGCGTATGTGCGTATACTCGTGCTCATAAAGATATGGTACGTCTTCATCATTGACTGCATATGATATATAAACCTTAGGTCTGACAACACCATATACCAATCCAGAAGATATATAATCACTTCTGTATACTTTCACTCTTTTACCGCCAGCTAGTATCTCCTGTGGAATACTTGTAGATAATCCGTTCCTGAATTTCATATCAGCTAACATATTATGTAGAAATATCACAACAATTCCAAGCAGCCATATGACCGCTAATATTTCATACATATTTATTGTTATTCCCGTCACACTATCTGTGTAACTCACTTCTGACAATATGTCTGTTGATACTATTTTTATATTGAATCTGATTGACAGTGGTATCAGAATTCTGACCCACACTAAAGACATTAACAGCAGCTTAAGCTTCGCTGACTTTATACGCATTAAACCACATATAAACAGGCATATTAGCATAGCTGCCATTACTCTGATATTATTCTCCAAAATGTCTGTATATAACTTTAACCCCATCATATGTATACCCCCACTCACTGATGTATACGGATTGCCCTAAGCCTTCCACTTTACACAATCCCCATTGTGTTATTTATCTAACCCAAATTGTCTTACTATCTCCTGTCTTTCCTCGTCCGTTATCCCCCTTGCACGAACGAAAGCCGCCACAAATTCTGGCAGTGAACCATCAAATCTTGAATCTACAGCATTCACACTCTCCATAGCTTGCGCTTCATCTTTCTTGACTATAGATGTGACTATTGCATTCTCAGACTTTATTATTCCCCGCTGGCACAACCTTTTTATAACTGTATATGTGGTTGACTTCTTCCAGTCAAGCTTTTCCCTGCATAATCTCACCAGCTCTGTGCTCTTAACCGGTTCATTCTCCCACAATATTTTACAGAAGTTATACTCACTTTCATATATTACTGGCTGCATATTAATCTGCACCTCTCTTATCCGATATTTATAATCTTAATCTAAACCACTAAACCTTATTTGTCAACATATATTTCTGCAAATGCCTATATATTCTGTTTAAAAACTGTAAATACTAAAAAACGAGGAGAAAATTCGCACAACTGCAATTTTCTCCTCGTATATTAAGGTTCTATATTAGTTCTTCTCAACTGCAAGTACAACCTTCTCACCATTGATATCCCAATCCTTAGTGAAGCCTGCTGTCTTACCTGTTTCTATAGAATCAGCAAGAACAACGCTCTTGATCTGTTCTTCATTCTTCTTCATAAGGTCTGCTAACTTGTCATTACCATCTACATATACAGTAATCTTGTCCATAACCTCAAATCCAGCATCCTTACGCATAGTCTGAATCTTGCTTACGATTTCTCTTACGAAGCCTTCCTCGATAAGCTCTGGTGTAAGGTTAGTATCCATAACAACTGTGATACCCTTGTCAGAACTTGCTACAAAGCCTTCCTTCTGAGTCATCTCAATAAGAACATCATCCTTTTCAAGAACGATATCTTCACCATCAGCATTGATTGTAAATGAACCCTTAGTATTAAGCTCATCCATAGTTGCATTGCCATCAAGTGTTGAAAGCGCAGTTCTTATAGCATTAAGATGCTTGCCATACTTTGGTCCAAGTGTCTTTAACTGTGGCTTGAATGAGTATGAAGTAAATGCTCTTACATCATCTGTATACTCAACTTCCTTAACATTAAGCTCATCTGCTATGATAGCTGTAAAGTATTCGTTTAACTTCCAGTCAGCCTTGATGTACAGCTTGCCGATTGGCTGTCTGTTCTTGATATTAGTTGAGTTACGGCATGC
>ENA-OPWH01001814-OPWH01001814.1-human-gut-metagenome-genome-assembly--contig:-NODE-1814-length-12761-cov-2.203447_pt1 | contig 12761 bp, 9 predicted proteins | sample MGYA00241506_ERZ502004 | MGnify/ENA primary metagenome ERZ502004 (study PRJEB25962, sample SAMEA2043049) | human gut metagenome | biome: human gut; feature: human-associated habitat; material: faeces... | reverse complement strand
CTGCTGCTGCAATATCACCGGAGTAAACTTTGTCAAGCTCTTCTCTCTTGTTTGCATGCATCTGTAAGATACGTCCAACACGCTCTTTTTTACCTTTTGTTGCATTCAGTACATAAGAACCGGAGTTCAATGTTCCGGAGTAAACACGGAAGAATGCTAATTTTCCTACGAATGGGTCTGTCATGATCTTGAATGCAAGAGCTGAGAACGGCTCATCATCAGATGAATGCCTCTCAATCTCGTTACCTTCTAAATCTACACCCTTGATTGCAGGGATGTCGGTTGGAGCCGGCATATACTCTAAGATCGCATCCAGTAATTTCTGAACACCCTTGTTTCTGTAAGCAGAACCACAGCAAACAGGGATTGCTAAACATTCACAGGTTGCTTTTCTTAAAGCTTTCTTCATTGCTTCTACAGAAGGCTCTTCACCCTCTAAATATTCCATCATTAAGTCATCATCTAACTCGCAGACTTTTTCTACTAACTCTGTGTGGTAAAGCTCTGCATCTTCCTTCATGTCATCCGGGATGTCCACGATGGAGATATCCTCACCTTTGTCATCGTTGTAGATGTATGCTTTCATCTCAAATAAGTCGATGATTCCCTGGAATTCATCTTCTTTTCCGATTGGAAGCTGAAGACAGATTGCATTCTTTCCTAAACGGGTTTTGATCTGCTCTACAGCACCATAGAAATCTGCACCTAAAATGTCCATCTTGTTGATGAATGCCATTCTCGGTACATTGTAAGTGTCAGCCTGACGCCATACGTTCTCAGACTGTGGCTCAACACCGCCCTTTGCACAGAACACACCAACAGCTCCATCTAATACACGCAGGGAACGCTCAACTTCAACAGTGAAGTCAACGTGTCCAGGAGTATCAATGATGTTGATACGATGCTCTAATGCACCAGCCTTTGGTTTGCAGTTTTCCTGCTCTGTCCAGTGGCATGTTGTAGCGGCTGAAGTGATTGTGATACCTCTTTCCTGTTCCTGCTCCATCCAGTCCATGGTTGCAGTTCCTTCATGAGTATCACCAATTTTATAGTTAACACCGGTATAGTATAAAATACGCTCTGTTAATGTCGTTTTACCGGCATCGATATGAGCCATAATACCAATGTTTCTGGTTCTCTCTAATGGATATTCTCTTCCAGCCAAGGGATTTTCCTCCTTAATTTCCTCTACACTAAGTTCCTCTTCGACTTCGTCTTGGATTCACTAAGCTGCTTTTAAACTAGAATCTGTAATGTGCAAAAGCTTTGTTTGCCTCTGCCATTTTGTGCATATCTTCTTTTCTCTTAACGGCAGCGCCAGTATTGTTTGATGCATCAAGAATCTCGTTAGCAAGTCTTTCCTTCATTGTCTTCTCGCCTCTCTTACGTGAGAACAGAGTCAGCCAGCGAAGAGCCAGTGCCTGTCTTCTGTCAGGTCTAACCTCGATAGGTACCTGATAGGTAGCACCACCAATACGTCTTGCCTTTACCTCAAGCTGTGGCATGATATTATTCATAGCCTCCTCGAATACTTCGAGAGCGTCCTTACCGGACTTCTCAGCGATCTGCTCAAATGCACCATAAACGATCTTCTGAGCAACACCTTTCTTACCATCTAACATGATATTGTTGATCAGCTTTGTAACAACCTTGCTCTTGTAGACAGGATCTGCTAATACATCTCTTTTCTGTATATGTCCTTTACGTGGCACGTTACTTCCCTCCTTAATATTATTTGACAATACTACACAGCCGACACTGCATCAGCGTATTGTCAGCATTAATTCATCGGTACTCACGAATTTCTGTGTCCGCACCAGGTTAATCAGTAAAAATTAATCCGGCACATCCCCAAATTAGTGAATGATTACTTCTTAGGTCTCTTTGCTCCATACTTAGAACGGCCCTGCTTTCTGTTTGCAACACCGGCTGTATCGAGTGTACCACGGATAATATGATATCTGGTACCTGGCAAATCCTTTACTCTTCCACCACGGATGAGTACAACGCTATGCTCCTGAAGGTTATGACCCTCACCTGGGATATAACTTGTTACTTCGATTCCGTTTGAAAGACGTACTCTGGCGATCTTTCTAAGAGCTGAGTTCGGTTTCTTCGGTGTAGCTGTCTTAACTGCTGTACACACACCTCTCTTCTGTGGTGCAGATGTGTCTGTAGCTCTTTTCTTCAAAGAATTGTATCCTTTCTGGAGAGCCGGTGCAGTAGATTTCTTTACAGCTGTCTGACGACCTTTTCTTACTAACTGGTTAAATGTTGGCATCTCTTTCACCTCCTATGAAGTAATAATTGGTTACGATTTTAAACAAGTTCTGTTTAAAATGCGCAGAAAAACAGTGCATCGTTTTCGCACGCTTGTTTATTGTAGTATATTGCAAAAAAAAAGTCAAGGTATTCTGAAAAATATTTTCCAAATCATACCTTGACTTTTTCTTCATTTTTATTCTGTACTTACGGATCCTTCGATTATTTCTCCGTCTTTTACTTTTTTGATCAATCCAATGATCTCAGCCACTGAATTTTCATCCGGATACGTTACATAAAGCTCTTCATCTCCTGAAGAATAGCAGATATCTGTTCCCCCGGTTCCATCCGCTGCCACGGAATAAATATTCCATTTTGCATTGGTTCTGAGCTGAGTCTTGATCAGCGACTGGATCTGGCTGGAAGTAAAGTTCGTATCCACACCATCGCTGACGCTTTCAATAATATCGCTTGCCCCACGGAGCATTGCCGGTGACATCATCTTTTTAATGATTGCAGTGATAACTGCCTGCTGATGGACTCCTCTTCCGTTGTCCCCGTCTGGCAGTGCCTGACGTTCACGGCAAAAAGCAAGTGCACTAATACCATCAAAATGATTCATTCCTTCATTTACATGAATCTCTGCACCCGACTCCCATCCTGTATCAAATTCGAGATCTGATTCAACATCCAGTCCGCCAAGTGCATCAACCACACTGGTCATAGATGTAAAATTAACTCTTCCGAAAAATTCGATATCTGTATCATAAAGTTCTTCCAGCGTCTGCATAGACACATCCACACCATAGATTCCTGCATGTGTCAGTTTGTCGTCCTGTCCTCCGGATACTCCCGGGATTGGTACATAATAATCTCTAGGGGTCGTAATCAGTAATACCTGATGGCTCGTCGGATTGACAACCGCTACGATATTGACATCGCTTCGTCCCTGTTCTGTGATATCACCATTTGTATCAATACCACTCAAATAAACCGCAAATGGCTTTGTAACGCTTTCATCAGATGTATCGCTTTCAATTTCAACAACAATATTGTGCTTATAAATAACCTTTGTATCCTTTGTAAAGGTTGAATACTGTTCCTTGATAATATTACTGTAAGCTGAGTTGTAGATAATCGCATCTACTTCTCCGTCATATAATGCCTGTGCTTCTTCTCCCAGATTACTGTATTCCTGAAGAGTAATGTTCTGTCCCAGTTCCTTTTCAATCTGTTTGACTGCCGACTTCGTCTGGTCTCCACCAGTCGCATACTGAACACCAAATGTATATCCGGCTGCTGCTGATAAAGTATCTGCATTATCATCCGCCTTTACCGCAACTACCATGGAACTTGTTTTCTTATTGCTTCCGGTAATCTTCTGGAATGCATTATTTACTTTTCCTATATAGAAAGAACCCACTCCCAGAATGATGCAGATCAGTATACAGAATATCTTTCCGCCAATTCCTTTTCCTTTTGCCGCTATCTGTGTCAGCAAGGTAATTCCAAGCAGGATCAGCAGTACTCCGATCAGTACCAGGAAATAAGTAGAAGTAAGTACATTGAACAGCATCACATTCACTGCAAGTACTACAGACAGAATAAACTGGATAATTACAAGTATAATTCCAATCGTTCTGCTTACCCGATTTTTCTTTCTTCCTCTACGCCGTTTATTTTTACGATTCTTATTATTCTCCGGGTCAGACATCTTTCTTATATTCTGATAGTCTTCTTCCGGTCTTCTTTTCTTCTTATCATTCAAAGATGATTTCTTTTTCGGTCGTTCTCGGTAGTAATCTTCCTCATCATCATAATATCGGGCAGATCTTCGGTCTTCTTCATAAGCATACCGGTTCTTCCCCTTAGCCCGTCTGCTTACTTCTCTGCTGTTATTGATACTTCGCATATTTCTATTAGAAGTTCCATCAGACGATCTTCTCCTTGCTGATTTTCTCTGTTCCATATACACTCACTTTCATTTGTTACATAACTATTACACGATATGACACTTTAATTACAATTACATCTCTATATAATATCGTTTTTACCTTATATTGTCAATATTTTCGTGTCAATCCGTATTTTGTGATTCTGCACAATTCTTCTGGAAATTTTTTAATCTGCCAAGGCATATAGTGTTTTTTCACAGAAAGTTCCATCGGAATTTCTCATAAAACAAAAAGAAAACGAAGAACTCTTCTTAAGTCCTTCGCCTTCTTTATTATATTACTACTTTTTATTTATCTTCTACAAGATGGCATGCCACCTTATGTCCAGGAGCAATCTCTTTCATCTGCGGCATTTCCTTAAAGCAACGTTCTGTCGCATGCTGACATCTCTCAGCGAAACGACAGCAGTTCTTCGGATTGATCGGGCTTGGGATCTCACCCTTGATCGGAATACGCTGGTTCGCTTTTGCTTTATTCGGATCTGCTTCCGGGATTGCAGAAAGCAGTGCCTGTGTATATGGATGCATCGGATGAGCATAAAGTTCATCTGTCTCAGCAGTCTCGACCATTGTTCCGAGGTACATAACAACTACACGGTCAGAAATATATTTTACGACACTAAGGTCATGCGCGATAAACAGGTAAGTCAGTCCTCTTTCTTCCTGCAGTTCTTTCAGCATATTGATAACCTGTGCCTGGATAGACACATCAAGAGCTGAAATCGGCTCATCACAGATGATGAATTCCGGATCAACAGAAAGAGCACGTGCGATACCGATACGCTGTCTCTGTCCACCTGAGAATTCGTGTGGGAAACGTGACATATGATCTTTATTAAGACCAACTGTAGCAAGCAGCTGCTCTACTTTTGCATCTGCATCCTTTGTTGACATTCCATGCTGTTTCAGACCTTCTCCAACGATATCCTTAACAGTCATACGTGGGTTCAGTGATGAATACGGATTCTGGAAAATCATCTGTACCTTCTTACAGAATTCTTTCTGCTCTGCATGATTGTATTTGAAAATATCTTTTCCATCATAATATACATTTCCCGAAGTCGGATTGTATAACTTGATCATGGTACGTCCTGTTGTAGATTTACCACAACCGGACTCACCTACCAGGCTGACTGTCTCACCTTTATAAATATCAAATGTAAGATCATCAACCGCTTTTAAGGTTTCTTTACGGCTGATTTCAAAATATTTACATAAGTTTTTCACCTGTACGAGAGGTTGTTTTTTTTCTGTATTTTCCATTTTACACCTCTCCTTTCTCAGTTACTTTTCTTTTCATGTCTGTATCCGGTGCATATTCATGCTGCAGCCAGCAACAGGTTTCATGTTCTTTTGAAAGCTCATAAGTCTGTGGTGGCATATCTTTACAGATTTCCATGCAGTATTCACATCTTGCCGCGAACGGACATCCTTTCGGAGGTGCAAACAGATCCGGAGGTGTTCCTTCGATTGGCTGCAATTTGTGGCCTTTTGCTGTATCCAGTTTGGCAATTGAATGCATAAGTCCTTTTGTGTAAGGATGTGCTGTATCATAGAAAATCTCATCTACAGATCCACGTTCTACGATCTTTCCTCCATACATAACCAGTACACGGTCGCAAAGCTTTGCGATAACACCAAGGTCATGTGTGATCAGGATAATAGATGTCCCAAGTGTTTTCTGAAGATTTTTCAGTACATCAAGAATCTGCGCTTCAATTGTAACATCCAAAGAAGTAGTCGGCTCATCGGCAATAACGATGCTCGGGCTTCCTACCAGAGCGATCGCGATCATAACACGCTGTTTCATACCACCTGAAAGTTCATGTGGATACTGTTTGTAACGGCGTTCTCCATCAGAGATACCTACCATTTTAAGGATTTCAAGTGCTTTTGCTTTTTTCTCAGCTGCACTCATACCTTTTCTTCCGACGAATACTTCTTCAATCTGTTTTCCGATACGCATTGTCGGGTTCAATGAGGTCATAGGATCCTGAAAAATATAACTGATCTCTTTTCCACGGAACTGACGAAGTTCTTTTTTGTTCATTTTCAGAACATCTTTTCCTTTATAAAGAATCTCTCCGCCTTCAAAGAATCCAGGCGGTTCCGGATTCAGTCTCATCAGACACTGAGAGGTAACACTCTTTCCACATCCGGATTCTCCAACTATACCAAGAATTTCTCCCGGACGGACTTCAAAGCTGACATCACGAACAGCTTTTACAACTCCACCGTATGTACGGAAAGAGAATTGCAGATTTTTTACTTCCAATAAATTTTCCATCTTCTATACTCCTTCCTACTCGGTTCCTCTAAGTTTCGGGTCAAATGCATCACGAAGCCCATCACCAAGAAGGTTCAGTGCAAGCATTGTTGTACAAATCAGGAATGCCGGTACAAATACCTGGTACGGATGAATTCTCAGTTGTGCGATTCCGTCTTTTGCAAGTACACCCCAGCTGCAGTTCGGTGGTTTAATACCCAGACCGATATAGCTCAGGAATGCCTCCTGGAAAATAGCTCCCGGAATAGCCATTGTCAGGTTTGTAATGATAAGTCCCATGATATTCGGTAAAATATGTTTTACAATGATTACGATATCCGGCACACCAAGGATCTTGGCTGCAGATACGAAATCAGATTCTCTCAGTTTTAATACTTCACCACGAACGAAACGACATCCACCGATCCATCCGACGCAACACATAGCAAGAATCAAACAGTGTACACCGTTACCAACAACTACCATAAGAAGAATGGTAACGATCAGACTTGGGATTCCGTATAATACGTCAACGACACGCTGGATAACCATATCGATCTTGCCACCGTAGAATCCTGAGATACCACCCATGATAGATCCAACGATTGCATTGATGATGCTGGCTGCAAAACCAATTGTCAGAGATACTCTCGCACCAGACCATGCACGAACCCAGAGATCACGTCCAAGAGAGTCTGTTCCAAACCAATGTGCTTTTGAAAAGCTCTGGTTCATCTCTGCCACACTCTGTGTTGCAATGTCATATTTGCTGAACATTGGAACAAAGATCGCCATAAGTACATAAAGTCCAATCAGGCACAATGAGAAGAATGCAATCTTATTCTTGCGGATTCGTCTCCATGCATCCTGCCAGTAACCAATATTCGGACGGGAAATAGACTCCATTGTCTTTGTATTTTTTCCTACAACTTTAAACTGTTCTTTTGTAATTTCTGCCATTTCTCGTCACCTACCTTTTTTTACCACTCAGACGGATTCTCGGATCTACAATACCGTATAAGATATCTACAATCAGGATTGACACGATCAGGAATGCTCCGTAGAAGATCGTCATACCAAGAACCAGTGTATAATCTGCCATGTTAATACTGTCTACATAATGTTTTCCCATTCCAGGGATTGCGAAAAGGGCTTCGATTACGAATGTTCCTGTTAATACAGATGCAACTGTCGGTCCCATAATGGTAATGATCGGTGTGATCGCATTACGGATCTGATGTTTAACTGTAATTCGGAAATCCGATAAACCTTTCGCACGTGCTGTCTTTGTATAATCTGAAGATACAACTTCCAGCATACTGGAACGCATCAGACGGGAAATGGATGCCAGTGTATAGAATCCAACCGCGATTGACGGTAAAATTGTGTGCTTAAAGCTTGTGTACTGCGCAACCGGAAGAATCTGCCATTTGATTCCGAAGAAATACTGAAGTACAGATCCCATGATGAAGTCAGGAATCGATGTACCAATGATCGCAATCAAAATACAGACGAAGTCCAGTTTCTTTCCTCGATTCAGTGCTGCTACAATTCCAAGGATCAGTCCGAAGAACAGTGCAAAGCACAGTGAACGGATTCCCAGGTCTGCTGAGTATGGGAATGAGTCAGCAATAATACGGTTAACTGTCTGACTTTCATACTTCATAGAATACCCCAGATCACCATGAAGCACATTCTTCATATAAGTTATATACTGCTCTGCAAGCGGTTTATCCAAACCATAGTAAGCTTCCAGATTCGCTTTGATCTCCGGTGTCATCTTGTCACTTGAGAACGGATCTCCCGGCATCAGACGAACCAGGACGAATACAACACTTGTAAGTACCAAAAGTGTTACGATGGCTAATGCAACTCGTTTAGCTATATATTTTGCCATTCTTTTGTCTCCCTTCATTTTTCTTTATTTGATAGCTTTGATTATTTCACATACTTCCTATTGGCTGATACATACCAAATCTACCCCTCGAAATAATCAAAACCCTCAAATAAGCAGCCGGTGCGGACCAGTAAGTCCGCGCCGACCGCAAGGTATGTTACCATCCAACTGTATTATTCGCTGATGTCTGCATATACCAGATCGAAGTCATATCCGACAAAGTATACATTGAAGTTAGAAATCTTCGGATTGATCAGATACTGGTCTCTACGTAACTGAAGCGGTACAAGAGCGGAATCTTCTTCAAGGAAGATCTTTTCTGCCTGGAACAGCATATCCTGTCTTGTCTTAGCATCTGTCTCTGTCTGAGAATCTTTAAGAAGCTTGTCGTATTCAGCGTTCGCATATCCAGAGTGGTTATACTGACCATCGCTGATCCACAGTTCCAGATAAGAGTATGCGTCAGAGTAGTCCGGAACCCATCCTGTTACTACCATATCGTAATCTTTTTCAGTTTCCATCTGAAGTCTCTGTTTGTAAGTTACCTGGTTGATTTCTACTTTAATACCAAGGTTCTTCTGATACTGTTCCTGAAGAACTTCAGCCTGCTTCTTAGCACCATCTGTATCAGTTGTAAGAAGAGTAATCTTGATGTCTGCCGGATTAGAAACGCCCATTTCTTTCATTGCTGCATCCAGATATTCTTTTGCTTTATCATTATCATTTTCTGCCGGGAATGGTGTATATGGATAAGCTTCGCCGTATGTCTGGTCATCTGCCGCCTGCACGTTTGGAAGTACAAGTCTCTGTGCAACGTCATATACGTCATTGTTAACCAGCTTGTTGTATTCTGTTCTGTTGATTGCATAGTTCAAAGCAAATCTCAAGTTCTTGTTAGCAAGCGGTCTGTCTTCTGACATGTTGAGCATGATGTAATCATCTGCACCTGTATAGTAGAATTCAGTATTTTCTGTATACTGATCTGTCATTTCAGTAGGTACAATTGTGATATCAACTTCGCCCTGTTCCCACATAGCAACCGCTGTCTTAGCATCTGCAACTGTCTTTACGCAGATTTCATCAAGCTTGATGCTGTCTGCATCCCAGTAATTTTCATTCTTAGAAAGGATCATTTCATCGCCGTGTTTCCACTCTGTCATCTTGAACGGTCCGTTATAAACAGATTTTTCCGGATCAGCTGCATATTCTTTTCCGTATTTTTCTACATAATCCTGTCTTGTAGGACCAAATGTAGCCATAGCAGCCATACTAAGGAAGTATGTAGCCGGATGTGCAAGTTCGATAACAACTGTCTTGTCATCTGGTGCAGATACGCCAAGTTCATCGACAGGTACAGAACCTTTATTTACTTCTGCACCGTTTTTGAGGATATATCCGATGAATGCGTAATCGCTTGCCATTTCTGGATCCATAAGTCTCTGGATACCATAAACATAATCGCCTGCTTTTACATCTTCTCCGTCAGACCATTTCAGTCCATCACGAAGGTGGAATGTATAAGTAAGTCCATCATCTGAAATATCCCAGCTTTCAGCTGCATCTGGTTTGACTTCGCCTTCCACGTTACGTGTCAGCATCGCATAGGTGCAGATTTCTGCTGTTGCACATGAGATAGAGTTACTGTTCTGTGGATCCATAGAAGGAAGGTCTTCACGAAGTGTGTAAGTAATTCTCTTCTTTCCTGATGAAGCACTGCTGTCATCTTTCTTGGAATCTTTGGATCCCGGTGTACCACAGCCAGCAAACATTGTTACTGTCATTGCTGTAGCAAGTAAAGCTGCTAATAATTTCTTTTTCATAAATGTTGTCCTCCTTTTTCATTTATAATTCTATTAGCTCATGTGTAGCACTGATCAGGTTTTCATATCCGTCTTTTGTGATGATGCCCTGATCCTCAAGTCTGACACCACCCCAACCCGGAATATAAAGTCCTGGTTCTACTGTCATTATGCTGTTCTCCTGTAAGATATTCTCACAGTTCAGTCCGATATTCGGAAGTTCATGGACGAACAGCCCAACTCCATGACCGATTCCTGTATAATTATACGGAAGGTATTCTGTATCTTTGATTGCTTCAAGCGAAGCTTCATAGCAGGAAGTTCCTGTCACACCGGCTCTTACAGATGCTTCTGTATCTTCTGTCATACGACGGCAGAGATCATACACTTCTCTCTGTTTGGCGTCTGCCTTGCCGACAACTACTGTTCTTGTCATATCTGAAAGATAACCTTTGTACTGGCATCCATAATCCATCAATACGAAATCTCCGTATTCGATTGGCTTACTGTCCGGAATCCCGTGAAGCAGAGAGCTCTTTGCTCCTGAAATAACGATTCCACCGTACGGTTTGGTATCTGCACCTTCCATTACCATGTAATGTGCAAGTCTGGATGCGATTTCTTTTTCTGTCACACCCGGACGGATGTCTTTTATAATTTTTTCAAATGCTCTGGATGCGATATCGCAGGCAACGGTAAGGTTCTTGATCTCTTCCGGCGTCTTGATCGCGCGGAAGCCTTCGATTACGTTCAGCGTCGGAACCATCTCAGCACTGAGTTCAGCCTGCATAGAGTTCCATTTTTCAAATGTCAGATGATCCTGTTCAAATCCAATTGTTTTAACTCCATCTTTGTCTGCGCAATATGCAACAGCTTTCCCCATGCTGCAGCCAAAATTGATTCGCCAGTTTACAAGTTCGTAATCCGGACATTCATAAGATGCCTGCTCTGTGTATCTTGCATCAGTGATAAAATACTGATTCGCCTTTGTGATAAAAAGGAATGAGTCTTCCCCCGTAAATCCGCTGATACAACGTACATTCGCCGGCTTTGCAATATAAAACGCATCCAGTCTTTCTTTTTCCATGTACTCTCGCAATTGAGTTAATCTGTCCATTTTTGTTCTCCTCTCATGTACTTTTGTTCTTCTGATACGGTATATTTACCAGATATGTCCGTCCCTCTGCGACAATGTAATACTTTACTAGACCGCAGTCTAGTAGTGTAAACAAAAGAACGCCATGATTTGCATCATGACGTCCTTGTCTTCTTTCAAAGGTCATAGTTTCACGCTATGACGTCTATGTTTAATTATTAGATTGTCCGTATTGTATGTATAAAATCAGTCTTTATACACTTTCGTAAATAACACTGTCTTCAGAGTTGCGTGAATTTCGAAGAAACTCCGTTTTAACAGTTCAATTTTGTAAATTCACTTAGATGAATATTTATTCATATGTGTAATTTTCCTTATTATAGAACCATACTCTAAGATTGTCAAGAGGAATGCTATTTATTTCACAATTTTATTTTCATTCCTTTCAAACCGTCTTGGTACATCCCGGTGATATACCCATATACTGACACAAGGTTCTTTTCCGGGATTGGAAATACTATGACGCTCTCTGCTCTTTATATATACACTGTCTCCCGGATGTAAACTGCAAATTTTTCCTTCCACCTCTACATTCAGAGTTCCTTTTATCACCATACACATTTCCGAAAAGACATGACGATATTCTTCTTTTTTCGCAGATTCTCCCGGTTCAATCGTAATATATTCAAAAATCGATTCTCCCTGACCAAAGTCTGCAACCTCAACCGTCATATTTTCTTCCGGATAAAGATGCTTACTCATTTCTTCTCTGTGTATAACCGTCTTTCCCGGCATTTCCCCTTCCAGTGCATACTGTATATCAATATCCAGTGCTTCACAAATTCGCGCAAGACTGTCCACATTCGGAGATGTCTTATTCTGTTCCAGCATACTCAGATAGCCCGCTGAAAGTCCTGTATATTCTCCCAAAACCCGGATTGTCATCATTTTCTTTTTTCTGCATTCTCTGATCCGTTCACCAATATGAGCTAAATCCAGCATATCACACCCCCTGATTTTCGATTGATTATTTATATGCTACTGTATTTTTTCATATTTTGCAACCCTTCATTTTTGTAAAGTGTTAAAGAATCGGAATTATTTTTCAAATATTTTTGTTTTTCATGTCTTTAAAGCAAGAAAAGCAGACACGCCATTCAACGTATCTGCCTCTCTTAGCATATAAAGCCTATTCTTCAACTGTAACTGTTTCGTCAGCATTTTCTTCGGTTTCAACAGTTTCTGCTGTCTCTGCCGATACTTCAGACTCAGTATCATCATCCATATCAAAATCATCAAAACTGATTTCGTCGTCCATATCCATACCAAGACCTGTATCAAGTTTAACGTCACGGTATTTTCTCATACCTGTTCCTGCCGGAATCAGTTTACCGATAATGACGTTCTCTTTCAGACCGATCAGGTGGTCAACCTTACCTTTGATAGCAGCCTCAGTCAGAACCTTGGTTGTCTCCTGGAAGGATGCA
>ENA-OPWH01001810-OPWH01001810.1-human-gut-metagenome-genome-assembly--contig:-NODE-1810-length-12788-cov-4.255635_pt1 | contig 12788 bp, 11 predicted proteins | sample MGYA00241506_ERZ502004 | MGnify/ENA primary metagenome ERZ502004 (study PRJEB25962, sample SAMEA2043049) | human gut metagenome | biome: human gut; feature: human-associated habitat; material: faeces... | reverse complement strand
GCGACGAAGGCGCGCCGTGGGGCGGGTATTTTCACGCTTTTGCTGTGCGTCATGGCGGTGCTGGAGCATTTTTCCATCCTGCCGGAGGCGTACACCGCTGATCCGATGATCCGCGCGCTGCCGCTGCTGGCGGTCGAGGCGATCGTCTGCGCCATCGGCTGGCGCATTTTTGCGGGCGCGCTGCGCTCGCTCAAACAGGGAAAAGTCACATCGGGCTTTTTGACGATGCTTCTATGCCTTGTCACGCTGCTCGATACGGCACTCTATGCTTTTCTTCCCGCGCGCGCGGCGCTGTCGCTGCCGCTGCCGGTGCTGGGGGCGATGTCGGTCTACTGCGCGCTGCTGGGCGAAAGTCTGCGCCTGCACGGCATGTATGACACGTTCCGCATCGCGGCCATCGGCAATGCGCCGTATATCGTTACCGTGACGGCAGGGGGCGCGGCCAAGCGCGTGGGCCTGCCGGGCGGATTTTCGAATTCCGCGCGCGCAAACGCCCCCTATTCGCGCTGGCAGAGCGTGCTGCTGCCGGTCTTCCTCGCGGCGGCGGTCGTGTTCGGCGTGCTCTCGACGCTCGAGACGAAGCAGAACGCGCTGCTTGCGTGGAACCTCTCGGTGATGCTCGCGAGCGCGAACCTGCTCGCGTTTCCGATGGTGTGCGCGCTGCCGCTCAAGCGCATCGCCGCGCGGCTTGCCAAAAGCGGGAGCGCCGTGGCGGGCTTTTCCGGCGCGGACGCCATCCGCCGGAGCAACTGCGTCATCCTGACCGATGGCGACCTGTTCCCGCCCGGAACGGTCACGCTCGGCGGGCTCAAAGTGTTTGGCGAGGAGAGCGGCAAGGTCATCTCCTACGCCGCGACGATGGCCCACGCGTCCGAAAGCGGCCTGAGCCGCCTTTTTGACAATCTTCTCGCCAGAGACGGCGGCTTCCGCGAGCAGGTCGAGGACGTCGACTTTTACGAAGAGGGCGGCGTCGGCGGCCGCATCCACGGCGAAACGGTGCTCTTCGGCACGGCGGGCTTTATGAGAAAGCGAGGCGTGAACCTGCCGCGCAACTTAGGCCTCAAGACCGGCGTGTTCCTCTCGGTCGACGGCACGCTCATCGCGGTGTTCGCCGTGAAGTACATGCCCGCGGAAAATGTCGACTGGGCGCTCCACGCCCTGCACCACAGCCGCATCACCCCCGTGCTCGCCGTGCGCGACGGCAACATCACCCCTGCGCTCTTAAAGCGCAAGTTCGGCACCGACGCGCGCGCGGTCTACCCCAAGCTCTCGACGCGCTTGGCGCTCTCCGAGCGCGGCGGTGGGCGGCCGTATGCGCTGCTCATGCGCGAGGGCCTCATGCCGTATGCCGAGGTCGTGCTCGGCAGCAAGCGGCTCTGCGCGTCCGCCAAGCGGTGCACGGTGCTTGCATTTTTAGCCGCCACGGCCTCGACGCTCCTTGCATTTTATTTAACTTTTGTCGGCGCATACAGCGTGCTCACGCCGTTTTCTCTGCTCATTTACGTACTTTTGTGGTCGCTCAGCACGCTGGTCGACGCCCTGCTCAGCGACCGTTATTGACACTTCGAACGAAGAAAACGAAAATTTGCGGAAAAATATGGTTGTAATGGCGAGAAAAACATGATATCATTTCTGCATTGAGTATTATCCCACCTTATGGCGCGAGCCGATCTGGGATTTACGATTTTCGGAAGGAGACTGACCCATTATGAGTGCAAAAGACATCCGCAATATCGTGCTGCTTGGCCACAGCGGCAGCGGCAAGACCACCCTCGCTGAGAGCATGCTGTATCTCACCGGCGGCACGGACCGTCTGGGCAGAATTGCCGACGGCAATACCGTTTGTGACTACGATCCCGAAGAGATCCGCCGCCAGATCTCCATTTCTCTGGCCGTGGCTCCCGTGGAATACGACAGCTGCAAGATCAACGTGCTCGACGTGCCCGGCGGCTTCGACTTCGCCGGTGAGGTCGCGGAGGCCGTTCAGGCTGCCGACGCTGCCGTCATCGTCTGCTCGGCCAAGGCCGGCATGAGCGTCGGCGCGGAAAAGGCGTGGAAATATTGCGAGAAGAACTCTCTCCCCCGTCTGCTCTACATCTCCAAGACCGACGAGGAGAACTCCGACTACAACGCCGCGTTCAACACGCTGCGCGAGCGCTTCGGCAAGAACATCGCCCCCGTCGTCGCCCCCATCTGGGACGAGAGCAAGAAGGTCATCGGCATCATCGACGTGCTGCATAAGCGCGCATTCGAGTTCGGCCCGGGCGGCGGCCGCGTCGAGATCGAAGTGCCTGAGAACAAAAAGCCCGTGCTCGATGAGCTCTACGACGCGCTCAAGGAGTCCGTCGCCGAGACGAGCGAGGAATTTATGGAAAAGTTCTTCGCCGGTGAAGACTTCACCTATGCCGAGATGATCCATGGCCTGCGCCAGGGCGTTAAGGACCTGTCTCTCTTCCCTGTCGTGTGCGGCTCCGCCATTCAGGGCATGGGCACGCGCATCCTGATGGATACCATCGTCGAGCTTCTTCCCCAGCCGCAGGATGCCCGCGCCCTGATGGCCGAGAATGAAGACGGCGAGTCCTCCGAGTTCGTCGTCGCGCCCGGCGCACTGCCGACCGCGTTCGTCTTCAAGACCATTTCCGACCAGTACGGCAAGTACTCCTACGTCAAGGTGCTCTCCGGCTCCATCAAGCCCGATATGCCCATGGTCAACGCCCGCACCGGCGAGACCGAGAAGCTCGGCCGCCTGTACATCCCCAAGGGCAAGAAGTATACCGAGGTCAAGGAGCTCACCTGCGGCGACATCGGCGCCATCGCCAAGATGGACAAGGTCAAGACCGGCGACACGCTCTGCGAGCCGCGCAAGGTCGTCAAGATCGAGCCCATCCCGTTCGATGAGCCCTGCTACAGCGTCGCCATCGCGCCCAAGACCCGCGGCCAGGAGGACAAGATGGCCCAGGGCCTCAACCGCTTGAACGAGGAAGATCCGTCCTTCCGCGTCGTCAACAACGCCGAAACGCACCAGATGGTCGTCTCCGGCGCGGGCGACATCCAGATCGACGTGCTCGTCAACAAGCTCAAGAGCCGCTTCGGCGTCGAGGTCGTGCTCGACACGCCGCGCGTGCCCTACCGTGAAAAGATCCGCAAGACGGTCTCCAAGCAGGGCCGTCATAAGAAGCAGACCGGCGGCCACGGCCAGTTCGGCGATGTCGTCATCAACTTTGAGCCCTGCGACAGCGAGCAGGTGGTCTTTGAGGAAAAGGTCTTCGGCGGCAGTGTCCCGAAGAACTTCTTCCCCGCCGTCGAAAAGGGCGTCCGCCTTGCCGCCGAAAAGGGCGTGCTGGCCGGTTACCCCGTGGTGGGCCTGAAAGCCACCCTGCTGGACGGCAGCTATCACCCCGTGGACAGCTCCGAAATGGCCTTCATCATGGCCGCGAAGCTGGCGTATAAGGCCGCCATGCCGGAAGCAGGTCCCGTCATTCTGGAGCCCATCCACACCCTGAAAGCCCATGTCCCCAACGACAACACCGGCGACATCATGGGCGACGTGACCAAACGGCGCGGCCGCGTGCTGGGCATGGAACCCGACGAGGATGGCTTGCAGACCATCATCGCCGAAGTGCCGCTGGCCGAGCTGACCAATTTCACCACCTTCATCCGTCAGACCACGCAGGGCCGCGGCTGGTTTACCACCGAGTTCGCCCGCTACGAGATCCTGCCCGAAATGCTCGTCCCCGCCGTCGTCGAACAGGCGAAGAAGCTGGGCAATTTGGATGAAGCCGCTGACGATTAACTTTTGACATCTTCAGGCCCCGTCGGCAATTCCCTCTGCCGGCGGGGCTTTTTGCGCGGTTTTTGCGTTGCAGAAGCGTCGTTTTTATTGACAATCCCGCAGCTTGCCATTATAATAGAACAGTCAAAATAGCACTCGTGCGCGGCTTTGCGGCTGCGCCAATCCAATAGACAAGGAGAGATTCCCCAATGGCACAAGAAATCAAAATGTCCGCTGCCGGCCTGAAGGCCGTGCAGGAGGAGCTGGAATACCTCAAGACCGTCCGCCGCAAGGAGCTGGCTGAAGAGATCAAGGAAGCCCGCAGCCACGGCGACCTGTCCGAGAACAGCGAGTACGACGAGGCCAAGAACACGCAGGGTCTGGTGGAGAACCGCATCACCGAGCTGGAGCAGATGGTCAAGAACGCCGTCGTCATCGACGAGAGCGAGCTGAGCGTCGAGAACGTCTCCGTTGGCACCCATGTCACCATCCAGATGGCCGGTGAGGACGAGAAAGAGGAATATGACATCGTCGGCCGCACCGAGGCTGACCCCCTGAACGGCAAGATCAGCGACGAGAGCCCTGTGGGCCACGCCCTGCTGGGCAAGGCTGTGGGCGAAAAGGCAGAAGTCCTGCTGCCCTCCGGCCACACCGTCGAGTACACGGTGCTGAGCATCGCCCACTCGATCAACTGAGCACAGCACGGGAGGAAATAATGGAAGAGCAAAAGAGAAACCCCGCTGCGGGCCTGTCCGAGAGCGAGCAGGTGCAGGTGCGCCGTCAGAAGCTGGCCGACCTGCAGGCTGCGGGCAACGACCCCTTCACCCTGACCAAGTTCCCGCAGGACGCCTATTCGGCGGACCTGAAGGAAGAGTTCAAAGATCTGCCCAACGAGACCGACTCCGGCAAGAAGGTCGCGCTGGCGGGCCGCATGATGTCCAAGCGCGTCATGGGCAAGGCGAGCTTCGCCCACCTGCGGGACGATAAGGGCGACATCCAGCTCTACGTCCGCCGCGACGAGCTGGGTGACGAGCCTTACGCCGCCTTCAAGAAGCTGGACGTGGGCGACATCATTGGCGTGAAGGGCGAGGTGTTCCGCACCAAGACCGGCGAGTTGAGCGTCCGCGCCACCGAGCTGACCCTGCTGGCCAAGAGCCTGCGCCCCCTGCCGGAGAAGTTCCACGGCCTGACCGACACCGAGATGCGCTACCGTCAGCGCTACGTGGACCTGATCGCCAACCCCGAGGTGAAGGACACCTTCGTGAAGCGCAGCCAGATCCTGAAGGAGATCCGCGCCTATCTGGACGAGAAGGGCTTCTTGGAGGTGGATACCCCCATCCTGACCCCCTTTGAGATCGGCGCCTCTGCCCGCCCCTTCTACACCCATCACAACAGCCTGAACATGGACATGGTGCTGCGCATCGAGACCGAGCTGTACCTCAAGCGGCTGATCGTCGGCGGCATGGACCGCGTGTACGAGGTGGGCCGCATCTTCCGCAACGAGGGCATGGACCCCAAGCACAACCCGGAGTTCACCAGCATCGAGCTGTATCAGGCCTTCACCGACTTCCACGGCATGATGGACCTCGTGGAGGAGCTGTACAAGCGCCTCGCCCTCAAGATCTGCGGCAGTATGGTCATCCCCTATCAGGGTAAGCAGATCGACATGGGCCACTGGGAGCGCCTGACCATGATCGAGGCCGTGAAGAAGTATTCCGGCGTCGATTTCAACGACTGGAAGACCGACGAGGACGCCATCGCCGCCGCGAAGGAGCACCACGTCGAGCTGCCGGAAGTACCCACCAAGGGTGCCATTCTGGCCGAGTTCTTCGACGCCTTCGTGGAGGACAAGCTCATCCAGCCCACCTTCATCTACGATTACCCCGTGGAGATCAGCCCGCTGGCCAAGCGCAAGCCGGATGATCCCGCCTTCACCGAGCGCTTTGAGTACTTCATCGACTGCACCGAGTACGGCAACGCCTTCAGCGAGCTGAACGACCCCATCGACCAGAAGGGCCGTTTCGAGCGTCAGGTCGCCGAGCGCAAGGCCATCGAACCCGACTGCAAGGCGCAGGTCGATTACGACTACGTCAACGCTCTGGAGTACGGTCTGCCCCCCACGGGCGGCCTCGGCTTCGGCGTGGACCGCCTCGTCATGCTGCTGACCGATAGCGCCTCCATCCGGGACGTTCTGCTGTTCCCCACGATGAAGCCGATTGAGCAGTAAATTTCCAATTTAAGCGAAACAAAGCCTGAAACTTCTTGATGCACCGAGAAGTTTCAGGCTTTTTCTTTTGATGGATTTCCAGCGAAAATTGCGCCATACGCCAATTTTACGTCAAACGATGCAGGATTTTGTGCAGAGCAAAAAGAGCGTTGTTCGCGTTTGCGCAGCGCAGCAATGAAAGCCCCAGTGGGGCTTTTAAGCGACCGAACGGTCTTGCGTAAGCAAGATGGAGGGGCCTAGCCCCGACAAATTACGAGAACAAGAAGATGTGTGCCGAAATGCCCCCGGTCCATCTGCGGCCAAGTGCCGAACCAGACCGCATCCAGCCCCAGTTTCTGCGCAAAACAAGCTCTGAAAATTGTGCAGGGTGTTTGATCCATTCCGTTTGCTACTTGAAAATTTGGAAAGAACCGACGGATTACCCCCTTCCATTTTCATAAGAGTGGTTGTATTATGAAGATACGGAATGAAACAGGCCCGAATCTACCCGATATCTGGCTGCAAAACAGATTGTTGCGAAAAAAGAGAAAATCGCTATGGAACGCAGTTTTTGCTGTCCCGGCAAGTTTTTCTTCTCAGAAAAAGGGCTGCTGCACTGGCTTCTATCCTTGTGCAACAGCCCTTTTTGTGAAAACCTTTTTTCAAAACCAACTCAAAAACTGGTCAGCCCCAAGCTGACGTCCAGAGCCTGATCCACCCGCTTCTGGTCGGCGGGGGTGATCTGCCCCGCCCGCTCGCGGAGGCGGTGTTTGTCCAGCGTGCGGATCTGCTCCAGCAGCACGACGCTGTCCTTGGCAAGGCCGGTGTCCGCCGCCCGGATGTTGATGTGGGTGGGCAGACGCGCTTTGTCCAGCCGGGATGTAATGGCCGCCGCGATCACCGTGGGGCTGTGGCGGTTGCCGATCTCATTCTGCACGATGAGCACCGGCCGCACCCCGCCCTGCTCCGACCCCACCACGGGCGAAAGGTCGGCGTAAAAAACTTCTCCTCTGTGTACCTCCATGGAATCTTCCCTCCTTGCCCTTAGTATGGGCCGCGGCGGCGGCCGGTATGCACGCGGGGGCTATTTCATTGTATGCGGAGGAGGAGGTCAGGTTTCCAGCACGCAGAAGGCCAGCGCCATGCCGCCCTCGTGGCTGAGGGAGAGGTGAGCGCGGAGGCCGTGCTCGGCCACCCATGCGGCGGCGGGGCCGGAGACCCGGTAGGCCGGGGCCCCGCTTTCCAGCCGTACGGCCTCGATGTCCCGCAGGGCAAAGGGTTCCCGCAGCCCGGTGCCCGCCGCCTTGAGGAAGGCTTCCTTCGCGGCGAAGTCCGCTGCCGCGCTGGCGGCTTTGTGGGCCCGGCGGCTGACATTCAGGGCGCTCTGCCGCACCGTGTCGCCGTGGTCGTTCTTGGCCTTTTTGGGGGCCTCCCGGCAGCTGTCCAGCGCGAGCGCTTGCCGCTCCGCTTCGCCAAACACCCGCGCCTCAAAGGCCTCCCCGTGGGGCCCGAACAGGCTCTGCTCCATCCGTGCGATCTCGCACAGGTCACATCCGACACCAAACAACATGGTTTTCCACTCCTTTTGGGGCGAGGCCCCGTTGTTTTCACTCAAATTTTCGGCGTTTTTTGGTTAATATGTGCAAACTGACGCCCGGAATCTTGAAGTTTGGGCGCAATTCGTGTACAATAGGACGTAGTTCCAGTGTTGCACCCAACGTCGGGTGCGGAAAATTCCGAAGGGGGTGTGCTGCGTGGGCGACGCAACTGCTATTTTTTCGATCCACGACAAAAAGGACGATGAGATCCACGCCATCGTGCAGGAAGTGTATGATGCGTTGAAAGAAAAAGGCTACAATCCGGTCAATCAGCTGGTGGGCTATATCCTCTCCGAGGACCCCACCTACATCACGACCTATAAGGGAGCCCGCTCCCTCATCCGCAAGGTCGATCGTGACGACCTGCTGCAAGCACTGCTGCGCAGCTATTTGCACGTATAAAGGGCTTTTCCACCGCTCCTTCGCTTGAGGGAGCGGTGTTTTGTGTGGCTTGACAAACGACGTTGGAACGATTATTCTACCAATAGAGAAAGGCGCTGGCCCGCAATGGTCAGCTTCCGTGTCCCTTCGTCAAAAAGATTGACCGCAGAGTGTGGAGACTGGGCAGTCAATCTTTTTTGTTTTGCTTGCTGTTTTTCAACAGCAATTATAGAATAACATGAAGTTTGACAAAAGGCAACGAGCATAGGCCGGAATTGCACGTGTGGGAAGGCGATTTTGTCCTATCGCAGCCCTGTTGTAGGCCTGATTTAAACCCACGTAAAGCCTCGCCTCCGCCATCCTTGCCCTCTCCGTCATCGCTTGCGCGATGCCACCTCTCCCAAAGTGAGAGGCCTTGGCAGTCCGTGAAGTTTCCGGCGTTACACTTTACGCTCTGCTGCCGCAAGGGGAACTTTTTGCAAGACGGTCAGGCTGTACGGAGTAGAGCTTCACCGAGAAGACAAACCTTCCGGCACAAAAAAGCTCCCACTTTGGGGGAGCTGTCTGCGAAGCAGACTGAGAGGGCAAGCCCGGCAGCGAGGGCACTGGGCGTGGGTTTAGATTCAGCTTATGGATGGGGCGGACTTCCGGAAAGCTCGATCTAAACTTGCCGGAAGTGTTTTTGTCAGCATCCTTGCCCTCTCCGTCAAAGCCTGACGGCTTTGCCAGCTCCCCCAAAGGGGGAGCTTTTGGGGTCGAGGTCAGGTGCGCAGATACTTCACCGCCCCGCAAAAATCTGCCCTACCACCGTCTCATACTCCCAGCCCTCCCGTGCTTTGCGGAGGGGCTTTTCGAGGGCCGCAGCGCCCGCGAAGTGGGGGAGCAGGTAGAACCAATGGGCCTTCATCCGGCTGACGGCGCAGCTGGGCATCCCGAAGGCGGCGGTGTAGGCGCGGTAGAGGTCGTCCACATAGCCGCGCAGCTCCTCTTTGGAGGCGGGTGGCCCGCCCTGCGCGCGGCGGAGCAGCGCCGGGTCCCCGATGAGCCCCCGCCCCACCATGATGCCGGAAAGGGTGGGGAACTGGGCTTCCAGCCCGTGCAGGGCCTCCGGGGTGGTGATGTCGCCGTTGTAGCAGACGGGCATTTGGCAGTCGGCGAGATACCGCGCAAAGGCGGCACGGTCGGCCTCGCCCCGGTAGAGCTGTTTCATCACGCGGGGGTGGATGGTCAGCTCACAGATGGGGTACTGATTATAAACGGCGAGGATCGCCCCGAACTCCTCGGCGCTCTGGACGCCCAGCCGGGTCTTGACCGACACCGGCCCCTCCACGGCGGAGAACACCGCGTCCAGAAAGGCGTCGAGCTTGGCGGGGTCCCGGAGCATCCCGGCCCCCTTGCCCTTGGCGGTCACCGTGCCGGAGGGGCACCCGAAGTTCAAGTTGACCTCGGTGCAGCCCAGCTTCCGCACCTCGCCGATGAACCACCCGGCCAGCTCGCCGTCCTTGGCGAGGACCTGCGGCACCACCGGCACCCCGGCGTTTCCGGCATCTTCCAGCTCGGCCATCTTCTTTTTGATGAGGATACGGTTCTCCGGCGGCGACAAAAAAGGCGCGTAGTATCGTGCCGGTGCACCCGCCGCACCGAACCATTTCTGGTGCACCTGCCGCCAGATGCGGTCCGTCAGCCCCTCCATCGGGGCGGTGTAGTAGTTCATAGGGAAACCCTTTCTGCTGTCATGCGGTACATCGAGAGCAAGCAAAACAAAAAAGATTGACCGCCACAGTGTACCAATCCTGTCGGTCAATCTTTTTGACTAAGGAACACGGAAGCTGACCATTGCGGGCCAGCGCCTTTCTCTGTTTCTATTATACGTCGGTTCTCACGTTTTTGTCAAGCGTGGGGCCTTTTTTATTCCGCAAACAGCGGGGTGGAGAGGTAACGGTCGCCGGTGTCGGGCAAGAGGACGACGATCTTCTTGCCCGCGTTTTCGGGGCGCTTGGCCAGTTCCAGAGCGGCCCAGACGGCAGCGCCGGAGGAGATGCCCACCAGCACGCCTTCCTTGTGGCCGATGAGGCGGCCGGTGGCGAAGGCGTCCTCGTTGGCGACGGGGATGATCTCGTCGTAGACCTTGGTGTCCAGCACGTCGGGGACGAAGCCCGCGCCAATGCCTTGGATCTTGTGTGCGCCCGCAGTGCCCTTGCTCAGTACGGGGGAGGAGGCGGGCTCCACAGCCACGACCTTGACGGCGGGGTTCTTGCTCTTCAGGTACTGGCCCACGCCGGCCACGAAGATGTCCACCTCGCCGTCGGTGTCGTCCCAGATCTCAGGGCCGGTGGTCTCGATGTGGGCCTTGGGGTTGGCGGGGTTCACGAACTGGCCGGGGATGAAGGAGTTGGGGATCTCTTTTGCCAGCTCGTCGGCCTTGGCGATGGCACCCTTCATGCCCTTGGCGCCCTCGCTCAGCACCAGCTCTGCGCCGTAAGCCTTCATCAGCTGGCGGCGCTCCACGCTCATGGTCTCCGGCATGACGATGATGATGCGGTAACCCTTGGCGGCGGCCACGGCGGCCAGACCGATGCCGGTGTTGCCGGAGGTGGGCTCAATGATGACGGAACCGGGCTTGAGTTTGCCGGTGGCCTCGGCGTCGTCGATCATCTTCTTGGCGATGCGGTCCTTGACGGAACCGGCCGGGTTGAAATATTCCAGCTTGGCCAGAATGGTGGCCTTCAGGTCCTGCTCTTTCTCGATGTGGGTCAGCTCCAGCAGCGGAGTGTGGCCGATCAGTTGATCTGCGGACGTGTAAATCTTGCTCATAGAAGTATCCTCCCTCTGGGGGCGCTGGGCCCGGCGTCTCTGTCTATTACCCTCTAAACCAACATTGTTTGTGGGTTTGATGGTATTATAGCCCCCTTTGCCCCGCTTGTCAATGGAAAAACGCAAAAATAGATTGAAAAGTTATTAACCCTGTTGTATAATAGGTTAACTTGAAATGAAAAGAACAATATATAACTGAACGATAGACCAGATAAGGAGAAGCGCAATTATGATCGTATCCACCAAAGGCCGTTACGCTCTGCGCGTGATGATCGACTTAGCCGAGCATCAGACGGAGCGGTATGTTCCGCTGAAGGAGGTCGCCGCGCGGCAGGAGATCTCGGAGAAGTACCTCGAAAACATCCTGAAAGTCCTCGTGCAGAACGGCTTTCTGGAGGGTCTGCGCGGCAAGGGCGGCGGCTACCGCCTGACCCGCAGCCCGGATCAGTACACCGTAGCCGAGATCTTGGTGCTGACGGAGGGCAACCTTGCGCCGGTGAGCTGCCTTGCGCCGGGGGCCGCCTCCTGCGAGCGGATGGCAAACTGCCGCACTTACAACATGTGGAAGGGCCTGAACGACCTCATCACCAACTACTTCGGCAACATCACCATCGCGGACCTCGCCGCGCCCGAAGAAGCCGGGAACGACTACGTTATCTGACAAAAAAGACAACAAAAAGCCGCTGCATCGCTTAAAACGGTGCAGCGGCTTTTGCTTGCAGAAGTTATTCGCCTTGGGGCTTCACGCTGTCTTGGGCATCGTGGAGCAGGGCGTATTCGCGGATCTTTTCGAGGGTCTGCTCGCTGAGGATATGCTCGGCCTTGCAGGCGTCCTCGGCGGCGATGGCCTCGTCCACGCCGAGCTGGACGAAGAAATGGGTCAGCAGCCGGTGGCGGCCATAGATGCGCTCAGCGATGGCACGGCCCGGCTCCAGCAGGGTCAGGTTGCCCTCACCGTCCACCGCGATATAGCCGTTCTCCCGCAGCTTCTTCATCGCGATGCTGACGCTGGCCTTGGTGTAGCCCAGCTCATTGACCACGTCGATGGAACGGACGCGGCCCATCCTCTGATTCAGCATCAGGATGGTTTCAAGGTAATCTTCTGCGGATTGGTGGATCTGCATGGTTGTCGGCCTCCTGCCTTAAAATTTCCGGCCCGGAGCAGAAAAACGCACATCGGTTCGGTTTGTTATAGGATACCACATTCTTCCCGATGATGCAAGCAATTCATGGAAGTTTGTTTAATCAAACTGCTTTTCGCTCGTATAGTTTGGTGTGATTGCCTTTGGGAGGGAGAGGATCACAATTGTCCCCACTGTAGGCCCAATCGAAACCCACACGGAGCCTCACCTCTGCCGGGTCTTAGTTCAGAGCGAGCTTTCGGCGGCTTTGTACGCCTCCGGCCCGCTCTCATACAGATCGCCCCCATGGGCGTCGAGGATGACGGTGAGGGGCATATCCTCCACGGTGAGGCGGCGGACAGCCTCGCAGCCAAGGTCGGGCCACGCGATGACTTCCAGCGTCTTGACGCTCTTGGCCATCAGGGCCCCGGCCCCGCCCAGCGCGGCAAGGTAGACCGCGCCGTTGCGGCGGACAGCCTCCTTCACGGCGGCGTCCCGCTTGCCCTTGCCGATCATGACCTTGTTGCCGAGATCCAGCAGCCGGGGACTCATGGCGTCCATCCGGCCGCTGGTGGTGGGCCCGGCAGAGCCGATGACCTCACCGGGGCGCTCCGGCGTGGGGCCCACGTAGTAGATGGCGCTGCCCTCCAGTGGGAAGGGGAGGGGTTTGCCCTTGTCCAGCGCTTCCAGCATCCGCTTGTGGGCTTGGTCGCGGGCAGTGTATACGACTCCCGACAGCAGCACCGTGTCGCCCGCCCGGAGCTTCGCCAGCTCCTCCACGGTGCAGGGGGTGGTTAGTTTGTATTGCATAGGCTTCTCCTTTGTACAACCTCTCAGTCGGGCTTGCGCCCGCCAGCTCCCCTAGTAGGGGAGCCTCTGGCGTATCCATCAAGCTT
>ENA-OPWH01001805-OPWH01001805.1-human-gut-metagenome-genome-assembly--contig:-NODE-1805-length-12807-cov-5.319166_pt1 | contig 12807 bp, 10 predicted proteins | sample MGYA00241506_ERZ502004 | MGnify/ENA primary metagenome ERZ502004 (study PRJEB25962, sample SAMEA2043049) | human gut metagenome | biome: human gut; feature: human-associated habitat; material: faeces... | reverse complement strand
AGCACATTTTTTGTGTTCCTCTTAAAAGATGCCATTTCTTAACTTAATGACATTGAGAAAAAGTGTCTTTTTTTTCGTATAAGAGTATGTAGGAAATGCCTACTAGAAATGAGGTGCTCATGCGTAGCGCAAATTTATTAAATGATTTCGCCTTTAAATATGTGTTTGGCGAAGATTGTAAGGAGGCAAATGATGCCTTAAAATCATTACTCACAGTATTTTTAGAAAGAAAGGTCAATCATGTGGTTGTTAAGAATTCAGAAATGGTAAAAGACTATAGTAAAATGAAGAGTCCACGATTAGATTTATTAGTCGAATTTGATGATCAAACAACAGTGGATTTAGAAATGCAGTTAAGACAAACTAAAGATAATATGATGAATCGCTTTCCTTATTATTCGGCTAGGCTTCATGGTTCACAAGACATGGAAGGAAAAAGTTACAGTCAATTAAAGGAAACCATTGTCATGATTTTCTTTAATGTGAGTATTTTTGCAAATGATAATATATGTAATACTTTCAGGTATAAATGTGACGGTGACTTACCTTTTGTGAAAGAAGAAAAAGAAGATCGTATGAAGTTACGTACAATAGAAATGCCAAAAGTAGATTTAAATAAGCCTCTTGAAGACATGAATGAACAGGAGAAAATGATTTATTACTTTTTGAATTGCCACAAAGGAATGGATGATAGTAAAATTAAGGTGATGATAGAAAAAGATGAGGTGATTCAGATGTTAGAGAAGCGTGTAGAAACGATATCGGATGATCGTTGGAAGAAAATAATAGAAGATTTTCAAAAATTACATGAAAATGAAGAACGAATTGAACTACAGCTTGAACTTGAAGAAGCTCAAAGACAGATGAAAGAGGCTCGTAAAGACAAAGAAGAAGCGCGTAAAGAAAAAGAAGAAGCTCATAAAGAGAAAGAAGAAGCAAGAAAGGCAATACTAGAAGCTGATAAGAAAGTGGAACAGATGGTTCGTAAGATGCATGAATCTGGATTGAGTCTTGAACAAATATCTGCATATTGTTCACTGAATGTGAATGAAATTCAGATGTTGATAAAATCATAAATTTTCTGTTGCATTTAAAAAAATGTTTGTTTATAATAAAGCCATCCTTTGTAGAGGCAATGAAAAGAAGAAGTAGTCGTGGATGTTGCTGATAGTGAGTTCCTGATGGTGGAAATGGAACAGTAAGCACAGGGTGAACGTGTCTTAGAGCTAAGCTTTCGAAGATTGAGGAAGCTTCGGATACTCCCGTTATGAGTTAAGGGCTTGTACATTAGTGCAGGAAATAAGGTGGTACCGCGATTTTATAGTCGTCCTTGTATATTCAAGGACGGCTTTTTTTATTAGAAGGGAATGGTAGATATGAAAAAAGGATTTAAATTAATTTCGGCATTTTTAGTAAGTTTTATGATTATGATGTCTAGTATTATGCCTGCATTTGCCGATGAAACAGATACATCAACAACAGGCGATTTATTAGACAAGATTCAAGAAAGAGGAGAATTGATTGTAGGTACATCTCCTGATTTTCCACCTAATGAATTTATTGACTCAACAAAAACAGGACAAGCGCAATATGTAGGTTCTGATATTGAATTAGCAAAATATATTGCGAAAAAGATGGGTGTTAAATTAACAATCAAAGCCGCAAGTTTTGATACAGTTTTGGCAAATCTTCAAACTGAAGAAATTGATTTAGCAATTACTGGATTAGCTTATACACCAGCACGTGCGCAACAGATGGAAATGTCTATTGGATACAATATGACAGAGGATACTGGTGGACAGGCTGTTATTATCGCAAAAAAAGATGCAGATAAGTATAAGAAGTTAACAGATCTAACTGGCTTAAAGGTGGCTGCTCAACAAGGATCAATCCAGCAACAATATACAGAAGATCAAATTCCGGACGCAAAACTACAATCCATTTCAAGTATTGATGATGGTGTTGCCCTATTAAAGAATGGTACGGTACAAGCTGTTGCATGCTCTGAAGGTACAGCTGATGAATATATTGAAAAGAACTCTGAACTTGCGAAGTTAGATGAATTATTCAATATTGATCAAGATTATGCAGGTAATCGTGTGGGTGCTCCTTTAGGTGAAAAGAGATTGATGAAAGAAGTCAATAAAATTTTAAAGGAAGTCAATAAAAAAGGTTTATATGAAGAGTGGTATAAAGCGGCAAAGAAACAGAGTAGTGAACAATTTACTTTAACAGCGACTGGATTCTTTGGAACATGTGTTCAAATCGTTCAATATTGCTGGCCACAATTATTAAAAGGTTTAGGAATTACTTTAGGACTTGCTGCTATTACTGTTATTTTTGGTACAATTATTGGTGGATTATTTGCCCTAGTAAAACTATCAAAGAATAAAATCGTACAAGCGATTGCGGGCGTATATGTAGAATTGATTCGTGGAACACCACTATTACTACAATTATGGTTGTTCATCAATATTTTCTCTTATTTGACAAATGGAAATATGCCAATGATCGTGAGTGTAATTATTGCCCTTGTCATTAATTCAAGTGCATATGTGGCTGAAATTATTCGTTCAGGTATTCAATCTGTGGATAAAGGACAAAGAGAAGCGGCCAAATCACTTGGTATGTCAAATGTACATATGATGACTAAAATCATTATTCCTCAAGCTATCAAGAATATCTTGCCTGCCCTAGGTAATGAATTCGTTATGATGATCAAGGAAACATCTTTGGCAAGTACATTCTATATTGGAGAATTAATGACTGTTAACAGTGTTATTAAATCGGCTACTTATAAATCCATTGAACCATTAGTAATTGTTGGTTTGATCTACTTTATTGTTACATATTCATTATCAAAATTAATTAAATACATGGAAGGGAAGTTGAGTGTCAGTGACTAAGGAACTAATTGTTGTAAAAGACTTACATAAAAATTTTGGAGATCTTGAAGTATTAAAAGGAATTGATCAAACAATCCATCAAGGAGAAGTTGTTAGTATTATTGGACCTAGTGGTTCAGGAAAATCTACTTTCTTACGTTGTCTTAACTTATTAGAAAAACCATCTAGTGGACAAATCATTTTCGAAGGTATAGATATTGCAGCTGAAAATGTTGATATTGATACACATCGTAAAAAGATTGGAATGATCTTCCAGCACTTTAATGTATTTCCACATTTAACAGTTTTAGAAAATATTACCATCACACCAATTCTAGAACTTAAAACACCAAAGGCCCAAGCTGAAAAAGAAGCAATTGAATTGCTTAAAAAAGTAGGCTTGGAAGATAAGAAGGATGAATATCCAAGAAAATTATCTGGTGGACAAAAACAGCGTCTAGCTATTGTTCGTGCTCTAGCTATGCATCCAGATGTAATTTTATGCGATGAACCAACAAGTGCATTAGATCCAGAAATGGTAAAAGGTGTACTAGAAGTCATTAAAGAATTGGCGGATCAAGGAATGACAATTGTGATCGTAACACACGAAATGGGATTTGCCCGTGAAACAAGTGATCGCGTATTATTTATGGATGAAGGTATTATTCAAGAACAAGGAACTCCAGAAGATATCTTTGAACATCCACAAAATCCAAGAACCATCAAATTTTTATCGCAAGTACTATAAGCTTGGGCACATGTTCAAGCTTTTCTTATGGTATAATTTAATAAATTGGAGGAAATTGATATGAATTCAGAATGGTCATTAGACATATTGTACAAGGGATTTGATGATCCTAAATTTAGTGAAGATCTAACATCTTTTGAAAAGAAGGCAAAAGAATTGGATGAACTTTCAAAGACTTTAAGTCATGAAAATGAAAAGAAAGATCTTCTTCAAATTGTTAAAGTATTAGAAGAGTTTGAATTATTAGAAAAACATTTGAGTTGCTTTGGATCTTTGAGTCAATCCACAAATACGGCGAATGCGAAAGCGGCAGCAGCCATTGATAAAGTAGCTACTATCGCAAGTACAGCCAGTAAGGCTATGGCTGTATTCTCTCGCTATATTGCGGATATGAAAGATTTAAACAGCTATTTAGATTGTCCAGAACTTTGTGAATACAAATATTTTTTAAATGATATTCACGAAAGCGGAAAATATTTGTTAAGTGAAGACGTAGAAGAGGCACTTGCCAAAATGAATATTTCTGCAGGTTCTGCTTGGGAGAAGCAACAAAGTCTACTCACAAGTTCATTGGAAGTGGAATATGATGGTAAAAAGTTACCTTTGGCATCTGTTCGTAATCTAGCGTATGATGCAGATAAAGAAGTTCGTAAAGCTGCCTATGAAGCTGAACTTAAAAGTTATGCACCTATTGCGGATGCAGTAAGTTTTTCTTTAAACAACATTAAACTACAAGTGATTACCGAAGCTAAAATGCGTGGCTATACAAGTCCAATGGATATGACGCTACACCAGTCTCATGTATCCCAGAAAACATTAGATGCACTTCTTAGTGCAATGCAGAAATACTTGCCAGTATTCCATACGTATTTGAAAAGAAAAGCTGAAATGTTAGGGTATGAAAATGGCCTTCCTTGGTATGAATTATTTGCGCCAATTGGAAAATCAGCTACGACAAGTTTTACTCCAGAAACTACAAAAGAATATTTGGTTAATCATTTTAGACCATTTTCTGATGACTTGGCCGATATGATGGAAGAAGCTTTTGACAATAACTGGATTGATTTTTATCCACATAAAGGAAAAGTTGGTGGAGCTTTCTGCTGCAATATGCCGTTTGCGAAACAATCACGCGTATTAACTAATTTTGATGGAGGACTTGGAGACGTAGTTACTTTGGCTCATGAACTTGGACATGCATATCATGGATTAAACATTGAAAGTCATAGACCATTAAATTGGGAGTATTCTATGCCAGTTGCAGAAACGGCAAGTACATTCAATGAAAATATCATTATGAATGCAGTGATTGATGAAACAGAGGATAAAGAAGTTAAACTAGGTTTGATTGAAAATCAGCTTCAAGACTTATGTCAGATCATCTGTGATATTTATTCTCGTTACTTATTTGAAAAAGCCGTATTTGACAGAAGAAGTGATGAGTTCTTATTCAAGGATCAGTTGAATGAAATTATGTTGGACGCACAAAAACAAGCTTATGGCGATGGACTTGATCCAAATTGTTTACATCCATATATGTGGGTTTGTAAATCGCACTACTATTCTTCAGATCTAAGTTATTATAACTGGCCATATGCTTTTGGTGGATTGTTTGCGCGAGGCTTAGTTGTGAAATATCAAGAGATGGGTAAAGAAAAATTCGTTCCTAAATATAAAGAGATGTTACACACAACAACGGTTGCATCGGTAGAAGATACAGCTAAAGTATTGGGTATTGATTTAACGGATGAAGCTTTCTGGATTTCTGCATTAGAAACCGCAAAATCAAGAATTGAAGAATTTATCGAATTGTCGAAATAATTGCTTGGAAACAAGCAATTTTTTCTGCAAAAGTTCACAAATGATGATATAATCTATTGCGTTCGAATTTTTTCAAGGAGAGATTTAATGAGTACAGAAATGTTGATGAAAAATAGAGAACGTTTTATTAAAAACGTAAACAGTAATGAGAATGGTGCAGCCGCCCTTTCTTTAAGATTATTTTGTTACGCTAGATTTATGGCAGTAAAAAATCCGTATGCAGAAACGCATGACTGGGTATATGAAAACGAATTGACTAGTGTCCAAGCCAATCAATATGTATTCCGCTTACTGGATGGAAGTACAGAAAGACCATCTATGGATATGTTGATTCGTAAATTAAAAAGTGTTCGTTTGGTTCGTGATAGTGAAATGAATGGTAGAAAAATTTATGTCATCAAGTTCACGGATATCGAAATGGAAGAATTGATGAACAAGAGCATTATTGATAAGCCAAGCGAAAAGTTATTAAAAGAAAAGAAGTCTTCTGTAAAGAAAGAAAGAGAAGAAGTAGTAAATTCATCTTGGAAGGACATCTTTTTGAAAAACAGTAAAGGTGAGAACTTACAGATGTTACGTTTCTGGTTCTATATTCAGTATAATGCTGAAAAGAATGGCAAGAAATATGTTTCTAGAAGCCTAGCGTTAAGTGAAAGTGCGATTGAATATGTGTATAGGGGTATTCCTAAAAGAATGGAAGTTTTGCAGGATTTATTTGCACAAATGAAACAGATGAAGCTGGTTAAAGAAGATGTAGTTAAAAACGAAATAGTAGTTCGTCCAGCTAAACTAGAAGGTTTAGAAATCAAAAATTATATTAAGGATAAGCCTGTTGATTTAATGAGCTTTAATTACACGAATGTATAAGAAAACGACGAGATTTAGTTCTCGTCATTTTTATATATTTTATAATTGTTTTTGCCTGTTCGTTTTGTTTGATACAAGGCTTGATCGGCATGGCGATACAGTTCCATAAAGGTTGTTCCATCTTTAGGGGCAAAGGCAATTCCAATGCTGATGGATAATTTGAAATCTTTTAATTCTTCAATCTTTAATTCATTGACTTTTTGAAGTAGAGACTGAATTCTAGATTCAGCAATATTTTCATCTTGAATTAGAATAATAAATTCATCTCCTCCAATTCTTCCAACAATATCACTTTGTCTAAAATGATTCTTAAAGAGTAAGCCCAAGTTTTCTAAGACTTTATCACCTACCGCATGACCATAATTATCATTAACAGATTTAAAGGCATCTACATCAAGAATCAAGAAACAACAATGTTCTTTATTATTTAGTTTTTGATCAATGAGTTTTTGCGTTGTTTCCTTATTGAAAACGGAAGTTAATGGATCGATTTCAGATAAATGAATCAAATACTTATTTTCTCTTGAACTTGAATGAGCCAAATACACTATAAGACTCAATACAATCAATCCTAAAAATGTTGCCAATAAAGTTTCATAGTGAATAATAAATGTATATGATTCTTGAGCTGCATGAACCGGTACGATATAGCCGACCATCCAATCATTGATTTTTAGTGGGGAATAAGCTAAATATAAAGATTCTTTCTTTTTTGTTTGAATCAAGACAAGATCTGATTTTTGGTTCTTAAAGTCGGTTTTGATTTTCTTTTGATTACAGACATTAAATAAATTATCGACTGTATTTAGCTTATGTTTTTTTTCATACTGTTTATTTCTAGTGATTAGATTTCCATCTTGATCGACAATAAAACTTTTTCCTTGTCCCTCAAACAGATCATCAAACAACATATTGCCTAGTTTTGTGACATTGTAAGAACCGCCTACTACACCAATGACTTGTCTATCTCTAAAGATGGGCACGCATAAAATAACACGTGTTTGTTGATCAACACTGCTTTCTAAAGGATCTGAAAGAGATTGTTTGCCTTGCATAGATTCTTTAAAATATCGACGATGAGCTACATTTTTTATGACTTCATTATCATATAGAGCATTTCCATTTGGATCGATGATTGCCGTTCGATTTAAATCTGTATTATGCATAAAGGCTTGAATTAAAGAAACATTATCCTCTGAAAATAAATCTTGAGATTTAGATAGTTCTTGTGCAAGTACATTTAAATAGGAATAGTTGATATTTAATATTGTATTTAAATGCTCACTTTGCCTTACAACATTGGTAATCAGAGTTTTTCTAGAATTATTTTCAACCGCAATTGAAACGCCGTTAAAGAAGATCGCGATTCCCATAATCAAAGTCAAAATGAAAGTGATAATTGCGACAATATAGTTCGTAATGAATTTTTTTCTTGGAAAATAATGATCTTTCATATGGGAACTCCTTTTTCTAATTATATCAAGAATTATGTTAAAAGAGTATTAAATTATATACAACTAACTATTATTTGTGAAATCTATCACATTTTCGTGTATTATATAAGGTATAAAGAAAATTGCTCCCAACATTAAGAGAATTCTGCGTGAAAGGTGCTTATAAGAAATTTGTAAGTAGAACTATGGCTATGCTCTTTTTGTGTGTGGAGTATAGCTTTTTTCTTTAAGAAGGAGATGAATATGGAAACACGTGTTGCCGTGATGGGAATTATTGTAGAAGATACAAATTCAGTGAATCTATTGAATGAAATTCTTCATGAATATAGTGAATATATTATTGGAAGAATGGGAATACCTTACAAACAAAAACATATAAGTGTAATTTCAATTGCGTTAGATGCCCCACAAAATACAATTGCTGCTTTGGCAGGTAAATTAGGAAATATACAGGGAATTAGTGTGAAAACAGCTTATTCCAATGTGATTAGCCATGATTGAAGCATATCGATTGATTGATAAACTTGAAAGAGAACACTCTTTAAGTTTATTAGAATATAAAACTTTAATTGAAGCTGAAAATGATGCTTTACGCTTATATGCTGCTAATAAAGCAAAAGAACAAGCTACGTTAATATATGGAAATTCAGTCTATGTACGTGGACTTATTGAAGTAGGAAATTATTGTCGCAACGACTGCTTCTATTGTGGAATTCGCAAGTCCAATTTAAATTGTGATCGCTACATATTAGTCGAAGAAGATATTTTGCATTGCTGCAAAGAAGGTTATGAACTTGGTTTTCGCACTTTTGTTTTGCAAGGTGGCGAAGGAATTTATAAAAAGAATTTTGTCACAAATGTAGTTCAAAAGATTCGTAGTGAATATCCAGATTGTGCGATTACCCTTTCTTTAGGTGAAGAAGATAGAGATACATATAAGGCTTGGTTTGATGCGGGAGCCAATCGTTATTTATTAAGACATGAAACGGCTAGTAAAAATCATTATGAAAAGTTGCATCCAAAAAATATGTCTTTTGATCATCGTATGCAGTGTTTAAAAGACTTAAAGGAAATTGGCTATCAAGTAGGATGTGGCTTTATGGTAGGTTCACCTTATCAGACAAGTGAAACTTTGGCGATGGATTTGAAGTTTATTGAAACATTTAAACCTGACATGTGTGGTATTGGTCCTTTTATTTCCCAAAAGGATACACCGTTTAAAGATATGACATGTGGAACTTTGAATCAAACTTTATTCTTATTGTCTTTGATTCGTTTGATTCAACCAAATATTTTACTTCCTGCTACAACAGCTTTAGGAACGATTGATCCTCAAGGAAGAGAAAAGGGAATTCTTGCGGGGGCCAATGTAGTTATGCCTAATTTATCGCCGGTGAGTGTCAGAAAAAAATATGCATTGTATGATAATAAAATTTGTACAGGCGAAGAGAGCGCAGAATGTAAAGATTGTTTATCAAAGCGTATGGATTCAATAGGATACAAGATCGTAACTGATCGTGGAGATATTAAAAAATAAAAGAGGAGATATAAAAAATGAGTAATTATAACCCAAAATCATTAAAGGCAGAAGAATTTATTAGTCATGAAGAAATTCTTGAAACAATTGAATATGCCGAAAAGAACAAACATAATGTGGAATTGATTGATCAAATTTTAAATAAGGCTCGTCCACAAAAGACAGAGCATGGTGTTCATTGTGAAGGTTTAACGCACCGTGAAGCAAGTGTACTTTTAGCTTGTGACATTCCTGAAAAAGTAGAAGAAATGTATAAGCTTGCCAATGAAATTAAACAAGCATTCTATGGAAATCGTATTGTGATGTTTGCCCCATTATATTTATCAAATTATTGTGTAAATGGATGTGTATATTGTCCTTATCACATGAAGAATAAACATATTAAACGTATTAAATTAACACAAGATCAGATTCGTGATGAAGTTATAGCACTACAAGATATGGGACATAAACGTTTGGCTATTGAAGCAGGCGAAGATCCAGTACACAATTCAATCGAATATATCTTGGATTCTATTAAAACTATTTATTCGATTCAACACAAGAATGGTGCCATTCGCCGTGTCAATGTAAATATTGCGGCTACAACGGTAGAAAATTATCGTAAATTAAAGGAAGCTGGAATAGGAACTTATATCTTATTCCAGGAAACATACAATAAAAAGAGTTATTTAGAGTTGCATCCGACAGGACCTAAACACGATTATGACTATCATACAGAAGCTATGGATAGAGCCATGGAAGGTGGAATTGATGATGTTGGATTGGGTGTATTATTTGGCCTGGAAGGCTATCAATATGAATTTGCCGGCTTAATGATGCATGCAGAACACTTAGAAGCTGTTCATGGTGTAGGTCCACATACAATTAGTGTGCCTCGTGTAAAACATGCAGATGATATTGATCCAGAAGCGTTCGATAATAGTTTGGCTGATGAAATCTTTGAAAAGATTGCAGCATGTATCCGTATTGCCGTTCCATATACAGGAATGATTATTTCTACACGTGAATCTCAAGAAGTTCGTGAAAAAATGCTTCACTTAGGTGTATCTCAAATTAGTGGGGCAAGTCGTACATCTGTTGGTGGATATACAGAAGAAGAGCGCCCTCATGATTCAGAACAATTTGATGTATCTGACCAAAGAACATTAGATGAAGTTGTGAACTGGCTGATGGAGTTAGGTTACATTCCATCTTTCTGTACGGCATGTTATAGAGAAGGAAGAACAGGAGACCGTTTCATGTCTTTGTGTAAGACAGGACAAATTCAAAATTGTTGTCATCCTAACGCATTGATGACTTTATGTGAATATTTAGTTGATTATGCGAGTGAAGATACAAAGAAGATTGGTTTTGAGTTGATTGAAAAAGAATTGAACAAGATTCCAAATGCGAAAGCTCAACAAATTGCTCGTGACAATGTGGATGCGATCAAGTCAAGCAATCGTAGAGATTTCAGGTTCTAATTATGTCTAATTTAAATAGTACGATAAGCGCAAATCGTACACACATTGGATTTTTCGGTTTAAGAAATGCTGGAAAATCCAGTGTAGTCAATGCGATTACCAACCAGAGTATGTCTTTAGTTTCTAATATAAAGGGAACTACGACAGACCCTGTCAAGAAATCAATGGAAATCTTACCGATTGGACCTGTTGTGATTGTGGATACGCCGGGTATGGATGATGAAGGTACTTTGGGTGAATTGAGAATCAAAAGAACGTTAGAAGTTTTAAAAACAATGGATATGGCCGTATTGGTCGTTGATGCGAATGTAGGTCTACAAAAAATAGATTTGGATTTGATTGACATGTTTAAAGAAAATAAATTACCTTATTTTATAGTTTTTAATAAGTGTGATTTGATTGAAGAAAAGAAAGAACTGGCTTCTAATGAAATCTATGTGAGTGCTCTAAACAATGACAATATAGATGGATTAAAGCAATTGTTGGCTAGTGTCGCAAAGAAACAGGAAGAAAAGACAATTATTGGTGATTTAATTGATCCGGGCGATGTAGTTGTGCTTGTTATTCCAATTGATCAATCGGCTCCTAAAGGAAGATTGATTTTGCCTCAACAACTTGTATTAAGAGATATTTTAGATCATCATGCGATTGGTATGACTTGTCAGGTAGAAGAATTGGATGCAACCTTAAAGAAGGTTACTCCAAAACTGGTTATTACAGATTCCCAGGCTTTTAACAAGGTAAGTCAAATCGTAGATAAATCTATTCATTTAACTTCTTTTTCTATTCTTATGGCACGCTTAAAAGGAAGCTTATCTACAGTGCTTGAAGGGGCCAATCAATTGGATCATCTTCAAGATGGGGATTGTGTATTGATTAGTGAAGGGTGTACGCACCATAGACAGTGTGGTGATATTGGTACGGACAAGCTTCCAAAATGGATCTTGAATTATACAAAGAAGAATATAACTTTTGAATTTACTTCTGGGCAAGGATTTAAAGAAGATCTTTCGAAATATAGTGTTGTGATTCATTGTGGTGCATGTATGTTGAATGAAAAAGAAGTGCAGTCTCGCGTAAAGGAATGTAAGAAACAGCATGTGCCATTCACAAATTATGGTATTGCGATTGCGAAAATGAATGGGATATTAGATCGTTCAGTAGAGGTGTTTTAAGATGAAGAAAATATATATATCAGCCGATATTGAAGGTATTTGGGGAAACAGTAATCCGGCAAATACAGCTAAGAATGGATACTTATATTCTGAATATTGTACAAATATGATGAATGAAGTAAATCTTGTGATTGATTTATTGTTTCAAAATGGTGTAGAAGAAGTTGTGGTCAATGATAGTCATGGAAATATGGATAATCTTCTTCCTTCAAAATTAGATCCTAGAGCTGCTTTTGTGTCCGCAAATGGAGCTTATAAGGAATTTGGGATGATGGAAGGTTTAGATGATTCTTTTGATGGAGCTCTTTTTATTGGATATCATTCTCGATGTAACTCACCAGGCGTTATGGCTCATACGATTTGGGGTACTATGGTACGAAAAATTGTAGTAGATGGGAAAGAACTTGGTGAAAGTGGCATAAATCGATTGTTGGCAAACGAATTTGGAGTGCCAGTTATCTTAGCAAGTGGTGATAGTGAATATGGTAAGCAGGTAGAAGAAGAACTTGGTTGTGTATTTGTGGAAACAAAGAAAACATTAAACAATCAGTGTGCTTTGTGTTGTAGCTTTAATGAGTTGAAGAATAGATATACATATGGTATTCAAGAAGCTTTAAAAGTAGATGAAAAACCAGCTGTATCTTCATCTCACACAATGGAAATAACATTCCATCATAGTCGAAATGCGGATTTTGTATCTCGTATGGACAATGTAGAAAAGATGGATGATTGTACGGTTCGTATCGAAAAAGAAACATATAAAGATTTATATGCCTTGATGCGTTTTGTGATTAAAGTATGTAATGCGTATGCCTAAAATAAGAAAACCATTCTAGTGTTGGCGTCTAGAATGG